>Ga0209000_1000835_pt1 | contig 23451 bp, 17 predicted proteins | sample RifGroD2_FD_183998 | JGI IMG/M metagenome (GOLD analysis project Ga0209000, IMG submission 183998) | Groundwater microbial communities from Rifle, Colorado, USA - Groundwater D2 (SPAdes) (version 2) | ecosystem: Environmental > Aquatic > Deep subsurface > Groundwater | place: Rifle, Colorado... | reverse complement strand
CTTCCAGCGTGAACACCGGCAGGAACGAAACGGTGATGATCAGCAGCGAGAAGAACAGCGCCGGGCCGACTTCCTTGCAGGCGGTGAGGATGGCGGTGGCGCGCTCGTCAAAACCGAACCCCTCCCGACCTCCCAACCCCTCCCCAGCCCTCCCCTTATCAGGGGAGGGAGTTAGCGCTCCTCCCCTGACAAGGGGAGGTTGGGAGGGGTTTAGCCGCTCCAGATGTTTGTGCGCATTCTCGATCATCACAATCGCCGCATCCACCATCGCGCCGATGGCGATTGCAATCCCGCCCAGACTCATGATGTTGGAACTCATCCCCAGCGCGCGCATCGTGAGGAAGGCGATCAGCACGCCGATGGGCAGCATCACGATAGCGACCAGCGCGCTGCGCGCATGCATCAGGAACACCATGCAGACCAGCGCGACGATCAGGCCTTCCTCGAATAGCGTGTATTTCAACGTGTCGATGGCGCGCCGGATCAGCTCGGAGCGGTCATACACCGTTTGAATCTTCACGCCATCCGGCAGCCCGGCGGATATTTCGGCGATCTTGTTCTTGATGTTTTGTATCACCTCCAGCGCGTTCTCGCCATAGCGCGCCATCGCGATGCCGGACACCACTTCGCCCTCGCCGTTCAGCTCGGCCAGCCCGCGCCGCTCGTCCGGGCCGAGTTCGACCCGCGCGATGTCGCGCAGCAGCACCGGTGTGCCGCCTTCCGCCTTGACCACCAGATTTTCCAGGTCGCCCTTGCCGCGCAAATAGCCCTTGCCGCGCACCATGTATTCTGTCTCGGCCATTTCCACCACGCGCCCGCCGACATCGCGGTTTCCGTCCCGGATCACCTGCGCCACCTTGCCCAGCGGAATGTTAAAGGCGCGCAACTTCACCGGATCGACCGTCACCTGATACTGCTGCACGAAGCCGCCGACCGAGGCCACCTCGGCGACGCCGTGCGCCTTGGTGAGCTGATAGCGCAGATACCAGTCCTGCATGGTGCGCAATTCGGCCAGGTTGTGCTTCTCGCTGAGCACCGCATACTGGTACACCCAGCCCACCCCGGTCGCATCCGGCCCGAGTTGCGGCGCAACATTCTTCGGCAGGCGTCCCGCGATGCTGCTGAGATATTCCAGTACGCGCGAACGCGCCCAGTAGATGTCCGTGCCATCCTCGAAGATCACGTACACGAACGATGCGCCGAAGAACGAGAAGCCGCGCACCACCTTGGATTTCGGTACGGACAACATCGCGGTAGTGAGCGGATAAGTGACCTGATCCTCCACCACCTGCGGCGCCTGGCCGGAATATTCGGTATAGACGATCACCTGCACGTCAGACAGGTCGGGCAGCGCATCCAGCGGCGTCTTGACGACCGCATAGATGCCCGCCAGCGTGACTAACAGCGTGGCGAGCAGCACCAAAAAGCGGTTGCGTGCCGACCAGTCGATAATGGCGGTCAGCATGTCAGTGCCCCTCGTGGGAGGTAACCGGCTGGGTCTGCACTTTTGTAATCACCCATTCGCCCGGTTTGCGCTCGACGATTTCGAAACTGATCGCCGTGCCCGGCTCGATGTCAGCCATCAATGCCGAATTGGCCAGCGCGAAATCCATCGTCATGCCCGGCCAGTTCAATGTTTCGACCGGCCCGTGGGTAATGCTGGTGGTGCCGTCAGCGTTGACGGCATTCAGCGTGCCTTGCACCCGATGCCCGACCACGGTTGTGTCTTGCTGTTGCGATATGCCTGGTTGTTTTTGACCGGTTGCCGGTGCGCTGCCGACATGGCCGTCCAGACCGCTCAACGCCGCCTTGAGATTGCTCTCCGCGTCGATCAGGAAATTCGCTGAGATCACCACCTCCTCGCCTGCCGCGACCCCCTCCAGCACCTCGACATAATTTTCGCCGTGGCTGCCCAGCTTCACCACGCGCGGATCGAAGCGGCCCGGCGCCAGTTGCACCAGCACGATCTGGCGCGTACCGCTGTCGATCACGGCGGAGGACGGCACGGTCAGCACCTCGCCCTTGCCCGCCACCGGGATTTCCACGTTGGCAAACATGGCCGGTTTGAGCAAACCTTCAGGGTTGGCGATTTCGATCCGCACCGGCACGGTGCGCGTGGCGACATTCAGCGTCGGGTAGACAAGATTGATCGCCCCCGCGAAGGGCTTCTCCGGATACGCGTTCAGTTTGACCCGGGCCTTGCTGCCGACTTTCACCAGGCCGATGTCCTGCTCGAACACATCGGCTATTACCCACACCGAAGAGAGATCGGCGATCTGGTACAAGACTTCGCCGGGCATGAAACGCATTCCCTCCAGCGCCTTCTTCTCCAGCACGATGCCGTTCACCGGGGTGTGAAAGGCATGGAAAGTCAGGCTGCGCCTGGTCGTCCCGGAGCTGGCCAGGTCTTTCACCTGCTGCTCGGAAATATCCCAGTTCCTGAGGCGCTGCAAGGCGGCTTCGGCAAGCCGCTGCATGCTCTGCCGGGTATCTGCATCCGCATCTTTCAATGCCGCGACGCCTTGCATGGCAATCGCATACTCGCGCTGCGCCGACACCAGTTCCGGGCTATACACGTCGAACAGCGCTTCGCCCTTTCTGACCGGTTCTCCGGTGGTTCTCACATGCAGTTTTTCTATCCAGCCCTCGAACTTGGGCGCGATGTTGTGGATATGCCGCTCGTCGACTTCCACCCGGCCCACCGCGCGCACCGTTTTATCCAGCAAGCGCATTGCCGCCTGCTCGGTTTTCACCCCCAGCTTCTGCACCTTCTCGACGCTGATCTTGACCTGACCCGACCCGGCGCCTGGCTCTTCATCCCCTTCGTACACCGGAATGTAGTCCATGCCCATCGAGTCCTTCTTCGGCGTCGGCGAGGTATCCGGCAAGCCCATCGGGTTGCGGTAAAACAGAATCTTTCGTTCTGCCTTGTCAGCCTTTACAGCAACCGGCGCAGTCTGCGCTTGCGTGACCGTGCGCGTGCCAAACCAATATCCGGTTGCGCCAACACCCAGCAATGCCAGAACGCCAATGATTATTATGTTGATCGGTTTCATAGCTCTTCTCCCAACAATCGTTCGATCTCGGCCAAACGCATCTGCGCATCCGTCTGGGCTTTCAGTATTTCCAGTCTGGCGTTCAGGGTCTGCCGCGCCGCATCCAGCAAGGTCGCAAAATCCACCTTGCCGTTCTGGTAGCCGGTCAGCGCGGATTCAAAGGTGACGTTCGCTTGCGGCAGCAGGCCGCCGGAGCTCAGCCGTTCGGTATCCCGCGCCGCGCCGATGCCGGAGAGGTTTTCGGTCAGCGCGGACAGCACACGGTTGGCGGTCGCCTCTTTGCGCGCCTTGGCCGCCGCCAGCATCGCCTCGGATTCGCGCTCCTGCGAGCGGCGCGTCTCCTGCTGCAACGGGATATTGAGTTCGACCATCACGCCCCATTCGCGCACCGTGCTGCCCGTCTGGGTCGGAGAAATTCCCAGCACCATATCCGGGTAGCGGTTGCGGTAGGCAAGATCGCGATTTTTTTCGCTCGCACGAATCCCGGCTTCGTCGGCAAACAAATCCGGGTTGTGCTCGCGAATGCGCTGCTCCAATGCCGCTTGATTTTCCAGGCTGGCCACTGCGGGAATAATGCGCAAACTTTGCGGTGTGGCAAGCGGCATGTTCGCCGGTCGCGACAACAATGCATTCAGCCGCGCCTCGACCTGCCGCCTGGAACTGTTCAGCGCAACCAATCCGGTTTTGATGGCCGTTTGTTCGACCTGCGCGCGCACGGCATCCTGCTGCGCGGCCAGCCCGTTGGCATAACGGGCCTGCGCGACTTTTTCCATTTGCACCACCAGGTCGAGCAGGTCGCGGGTGATTTTCTGGCTGCCCGCGACGTAGTAAAGCTGCGCGTAGGCCGACTTGATTTGCGCCGACAATTCCGCCCAGGTTGCGGCGCTTTGCCCCTGCGCCCGATCTGCGCCAGCCACCGCAGCATCGCGCTGCAGGTCGCGCTTGCCGAACCACGGCACACCCTGCATCAGCGTATAGCGCGTGCTGCCGACCTGCGAGGGCAGCAGGCTGGCAGCTTTATCCATACCCTGGTTGGTGATATCCATCAACTCGGTGCGGAAGACCGGGTCGGGCAAAGCTGCTGCAGGCTGGACGCGCTGTACCGCGGCATCGGCCTCGTGGCGCATCGCCGCGAATTCCGGATTGTGCTCGCGCGCATAACTGAGCAAACCCCGCACATCCGCCCCCAAAGGCAGTTCGGCGGCCTGCGCCGTCAGCGAAAAAAATCCGGCGGCGATGCCGCAACAGATATTAGTGCCTCGCAGTTTGACGCTTGCAAATGATCTGAACATGGTCTGTTGCTCCATTTTGTTTGGAGAAGCCGGAACCCGCAGGTTCCGGCAGTCGCAAGGCAGCCCCGTTTACTTCAACGGCGTGACCCGGCTAACGTAAAACTGCCCCGGCCCTTCCTGCACCACTTCAAATACCACCTTCTGGCCGGGCTTGATGCCCTTCAGGATGGCTTTATCTTTGACCGTGAAATCCATGGTCATGCCCGGCCAACCCAACGACGGAACCGGGCCATGGGTCATATTGATTTTGCCGTGTTGCAAGTCAACTCCATTCACCACACCCTCGGCTTTGTGCCCCTGCGTGACCGATGTTGACTGCTTCATGTTTTGCATGTCAGCGTGATTCATGCCCTTACCATGCTCGCCCGCCAGAACCGTACCGGAACCGGCCAACATAACCAACAACAAACTGCCTGAAATTGCGTATTTCATGATTGATCTCCTTAATCATGGTTTCATCCTGCGGGTTGAATATTGCTTGTTGCGTAGGTAGCTTGTATCAACCACCTGCGCAAACGCGATCAGCCGTTAATGCCGATGGCCGGACGAACTACCCGACTGATTGCCATACCCGCCACTCGACGGAGTCATACAACCACTGACCGCAACCAACAGCAACACGCTCAATACGCTGATAAAAATTTGTTTCATGACATTTTCCTAAAATTATTTGATTACTTCGATGCGTACCTTAGTGGCGTTGCGCCGGTTTAATGCCGCGCAAACACCTTGGCCTTGCCGTCCTTGCCGACCAGCAAGGTATCGTAAGGAACCGGGTCGTCGCTTTCCATGCCCGGCGAGCCGGGCGGCATGGAAGGCACGGCCAGGCCGACGGCCTTGGGGCGTTCCTTGAGCAAGCGCTTGATGTCCGCCGCCGGCACATGCCCCTCGACCAGATATTGCCCGACTCTGGCGGTATGGCATGAACCGTATTGATCGGGCATACCCAGCTTTTTGCGCGCCGCAGGCACATCGTCCACATCGTGCAAATTTACCTTGAAGCCATTCTTCTCGAGATGTTCCGCCCAGAATTTGCAGCAGCCGCACTGCGCGCTTTTGTATACCTCCACGACGGGCAAGGCCTGTTCTGAGCCCCTCACGGCAGCAGGCACCGAACCCTGCACAAGAGGCTGCGCCATGCCGGGCAAAGCCATGCCTAATGCGGCACACAGCACCACGGCATGCGGCAGGGTGTGCTTCTTAAAATAATTTCCGGTAAATGGTTTCATGTTTAAAATCCTTAAAAAGTAGCGGATAAGCAGACGTAGTTCGGCTGCCGAACGATTCGGGACGAGGCTTTATGCTGACAAATTCAGCGCGATGAAAAAAACAAAGACTCTCGTCCCGCGTCAGGCGCGGGCGAGAGGTGGAGGATCAAGCGGGGTTGAAGCGATGGATTGAAACTGTGCGGAAAAATCCGTAAACAACTGGGCCAATGGTTGAGATTCTGCCACCTTGATCGCTACAGTAGCCAGGTATCCGCTGCATGCAAGATGGCAAACGCCGCAATTCTCGCATGGCGGGTTCTGCTGGTCTTGATGGCCATTTTGTTGCTCGTGGCATTGGGCAGACTGATCCTGGGGTGCGACAATCTGAGCATGGTGCGTATGCTGCTGCATGATTGAATCGCAGTGTGCATCAGGCTCACCCTGTTGCGCAACGACAGAATGACGGTCACCGCCCATCGCCTGCATGGCGATTGAAACAGCCAGCGCGTTGCCGCTGAATAACGGCAACCAGATAGCCAGGATCACTGCAATAAATTTTCCAAAAGTATGCAACATGCGAATAGCTTGGCAAAGCCCGGCGGTTCTGTCAAATGTAAAGTATGCCGATCGGACACGATCCGACAAACAAAGTTCGCTGTAGGGTGCATTCCATGCACCATTGCCCTTGGTGCATGGAATGCACCCTACGATATTTCGCTTTCGGTTTAGAAATGGAATAAAAGACCATCCTGCCTGGCTGACAGGTTCAATTCTTGCCTGCCCGGAAGCCGCGTATCACGCTGCTGACGGTGCTCAGGATAAACAGCACCAGCGCCGCCGCATTCAGCAATCCGCCGAGGCTTTGCAGTTCCGGCAGCGCCAGCCCGCTGCCCGCGAGGCGCATCAGCAGGGATGCATGCAGTACCAGCAGCGGCAGATAGAAAGTCCAGTGATAAGGCATCTTGACCCGCACTACCGCAGGAAAAATGATCGGCGCGTGACCGAATACCATCGAGAACACGAAGCCGATCAGGATCGCGTGCAACACCGCATCGTAGGCCGCCCCGGTCAGGCTGCCGGCGGCGAGCAGCGCAAGGCTGCCGGCGGCGAGCCAGGCATAGCCGGAAAGCAGGCACACGGCGATGAACCGGGTCAGGCCCTGCTCCCTTACCGTACGGCGCGCGATGTCCTGGCGCAGCAGCCACAACGCCAAGCCGAGCAGCCCGGTGCCGTAGATGACAATACCGGCGCCGATTACGCTGAGGAAGCCGCCCGCCACGAGCACGACAAGGATGACCTTGAAGATTCGCTTGGCGCCGGACGAAGGGGGCAGGAAGCGCGACAGCTCCAGCCGTTCGCCGGCAATGGTCAGCACCAGAAAGTTGATCCACAGCGCCACTACCGCCGGTACCCCGGCGCCGGCCAGCCACAGCAGATTGCCGGCCAGCCAGCTGACTGCGCCGAGCGCCATCGTAACCATGAACAGTTCGCGCTGGCGCAGCGTGATCAGCATGGTTCCGGTGAGCAGCACGGCGCTGCCGAGCACCATGACTGACGCGCCTATGAAAGCCGGAAAGCCGAGCAGGATGGCAACGCCGCCCAGCCCGGTCAGCAGCGGGCCGGCATAGGCCCAGCGGCGGCCCAGCGCGACCGCCCGTTCCAGGCCGATCACGGTGCCGAGGAAACCGCATACCATCAGCGGCCCATGCAGCAAGGCCAGTTGCGCCGAGGGAAGCGGCACCCCCCAGCCAAACCGCGCGAGGCCGGCCAATACGCCCGATGCCAGGGAAACAAACCCAAGGATCAGCAGCGGCAGGCGGAACGGAACACCCAAACCGCCGGATTGCGCAGTCATCCCCTGCTCCGTTGGTGCATGCGGCGGCCGGTGACTCCGGTGTTTGCAGTTGTCATAAGGACACCTCTGAAAATTCAAATATAAGGGAACCTCTAAAATATAGAGGTATTTTTTTATTGTAATATGCTGCTGGTGCAAGATTCAGCCCACAAGCAAAAAAACTCACCGAGGGAATGGCAATGACCAATGGAAACCCGACCCAGTTCAAAACGGAAAACCAGCTCCCCATTCTGAGTAGCAGCTCTCAGTCGCCATTATGGTTGCTTACTATCGTGGCGATCTCGATTTTCACTTCTGAAATAGCGGTGATGATTGCATTCGTGTGGCTACCGCCGCCCACTGTGCAGATGGGAGTCATACTGGATGGCGTGTTATTGACCATGCTGGTTTCCCCCGTTCTTTACCTGTTTCTGTTCCGCCCGTTAAATGTGCATATTACCGCACTCCACCAGGCGCAAGATTCGCTCCAGCAACAACGCGACCACCTGGAAGAAGAAGTACAGAAGCGCACAGCCGAACTGATCGAACGTAACCGGGAAATTGCGGATCGGGAGGTACATTATCGGGCAGTGGTCGAGGGTGCCACGGAAGGTATTCTCACGCTGGACAAGCAGGGCCTGATAGTGCGGGACAATACGGCTGCGGAAAAGATGTTTGGCTATGACCCGGGAATGATGGCAAACCTCCCTCTTGTCCAGATGTTAACCCCCGATAGCGCGAAGCGCTGCCTGGGATCGGACGGCTTGCTCTACCCTGTTTCCAACCTGTCGCTGGAAGCGCAAAACAAGGGCGGCAAAACCATTCCCATTCTGCTGTCGATCAGCACATTCAAATACGAAAATGACCACTACTTCACCGCAATCATCCAGGACATCAGTGAGCGCGTGATGTTTGAAAAGCGCTTGGCGCGGTTGGCATACTATGACTCATTAACCGGACTGCCGAACCGGCGCCTGTTCCATGACCGCCTCGGCCAGGCTATGGAACACGCCCACAGGAACGGAAAATTGGTGGGAATCCTGTTCCTTGACCTGGATCACTTCAAAGACATCAATGACACGCTCGGCCACCTCTTCGGCGACCGGCTGCTGCAGGAAACCGCAAAACGCCTGTCGGACCTGTTGCGTAAGGAAGATACCGTGGCGCGGCTTGGGGGTGATGAATTTACAGTTATTCTGGAAAGCATCAGCAATACGGCCGATGCGGAGGATATTGCCAAGAAAATCCTGCATTCACTCAGGCAACCATTCAATTTGGGGGAGCATGAAATTTATGTCACCAGCAGCATCGGCATCACACTCTACCCGCTTGATGATAACGATATAGAGCGGCTGATCATGAACGCAGACAGTGCCATGTATCAAGCAAAATTACATGGCAGGAATACCTATGAGCTGTATACCTCAAAAATGCTCTCTGAAACGATAGATCGGGTCGCTCTGGAGAAATCATTTCGCAAGGCTGTGGGAGCATCAGACTTTCTACTGCAATACCAGCCCGAATTCGTCTTGCACTACCAGCCCGAAGTTGACCGCTATTCGGGAGAGGTCGTGGGTGCCGAGGCATTGATCCGCTGGCAGCACCCGGAATTGGGAATGCTTGGCCCGGATCAGTTCATTCCGCTGGCGGAAGCAACCGGCCTGATTCTCCCGCTCGGCGAATGGGTGCTTCGTACAGCATGCATGCAAGCCGTTGCCTGGCGGGCAGCTGGCCTCCCGCCTTTTCATGTGGCGGTTAATGTGTCAGCGCTACAGTTGAAAAACCGCAATATCGTGCAACAGGTTGCGCATATTCTGAAAGAAACCGGCATGGATGGCCGCTACCTGGAGTTGGAACTTACGGAAAGCGTAGTCATAGACAAGAGCGAGGAACTGATCACCATTCTGCGCGAGTTCAAGGAGATGGGCATCACGATATCCATAGACGATTTTGGAACCGGACACTCATCACTTGCCAACCTGCAACTGCTGCCGGTTGATAAGGTAAAAATCGACATTTCCTTCATTCGCAATATAACCACCAGCAAGCAAGATACAGCGATTGTGGTAGGGATTATCGAAATGGCACATAAACTCGGCTTGAAGGTTGTTGCCGAAGGGGTGGAAACAGAAGAGCAATTGATGTGCCTGCTCTCACACCACTGCGACATCATGCAGGGATACCATTTCAGCAGGCCAGTGGCTGCCGAAAACTTTGAGGCATTGCTGGTAAATCGTGTCGAAATAACTCCTCTAAACCAGTCGCACCAATAATATCCGTCTCTGTTCCGGGCGCACAAATAAAATGGGGGCATTGCGCCGCCCACTCCGAGCGGAGACTGCGCTTACTCGATATTAAGACTTTTGGACTTGACCGCTGTTTTCTTCTGCAGGGTCAGTTCCAGCACGCCGTTGCTATATTTTGCCTGCGCGGCAGCCTCGCTTACATCCTGACACAGCGTAAAAGCATGCGAAACCCTGCCGTTATAAGGGCCGCTCCGCAGCACTTTCACGGATTCAGGTATCCCATAACTTACGACAACGGCCCCATTTTTGAGAGGTGTCGAAGGATGAACGGTGCAATGAATCACGGAATATTCGATAAGCGTATGCAAAAAATCACAGCGCCGCCAGTTGGCAACAGGTAAGCAAGATTTTTAAGCAAAACGGCGGCGCGGCTCTGGATTTCTGACAGGCTTAACCCCAGCCGAAATATTTGCGTGCGTGCTCGCCCATTTTATCCGGGCCCCACGGGGGTTCCCACACCAGGTTAAGCTCGATTTCAGCGCCTGCCGGCAGCAACGCTGCCAGCGCTTGCCGCGCATTATCGAGAATCATTTCTCCCATCGGGCAAGCCGGAGTGGTCATGGTCAGATCGACATGCAGCTTGTTGTCCGAGATTTCCACACCATATACCAGGCCCAGATCGACGATATTTAAACCGACTTCCGGGTCGATAACACTGCGCAGAGCCGTTCGAACATCTTCCTCGGCGGGCATTTTTGATTGCATAGACATTGCATGATCCATTGGGACACAAATATATTTTAAATCTACCACGGCAGCCCCAACTCCGAAGCACAATTTTTCAATTCAGCGTAACCACAGGAGCCGGCAGAGATGAAGATACCGCTGCGATGATGCCGTCATTATTTTTCCATTATCGCTGTTACCGCGCTATTATGTGCGCAACTTGACTATGCTGTGCCCTGTCCATGAGTACGTTCAAAGTCCTTCAATTCAATATGCAATTCGGCCAAGGTTGGGATGATGCAGATCCCGACCGCGCGCCCGTCGACCTCGAACTGACCATCTCGGAGATTCTCCGTCACGATGCCGATGTCGTGCTGTTGCAGGAAGTTGAGCATGCCCAGCCTGACGGCGCGCAACCCGATCCGCCGCGCAATTACACCCGGCTGAAAGCGGCGCTTAAGGGCTATTACGGCTATTTTTCCTATCCGAAACCCGACCCGCGCGAATTGCCTTTCGGTATAGGGCTGGCCATTTTTTCAAAAACGCCGTTGCGCGATACCTTCCGGTACGACCTGCCGTCACCGCCAATCGGGTTCGAATTCCTGGGCGAACAAAAAACCCCCACCGACCGTCTGCTCATCGGCGCAAAGACCACGCTTGCCGGCCACGAGCTCCAGCTCTTCAATACACACCTGCTGGCGTACTTCATGCTCAACTCGTCAAGCGAAGACCACATCAAACAGCGCCAGCTCGTCATCGAGCAGCTGCGCGGCACGAGCGGCCCTGCGCTGCTCGGCGGGGATTTCAACGTCAGCAAGCATGACTTGCTGGTGCGGCAGTTTGCCGAAGCCGGCTATCAGACCGTGCAGACGGAAGAAATCACGTGGCGCCGCCGTCCCTATGTGCTCGACCATATTTTCTACAACCGGCGCCTGCGGCCGGTGCGCCACGCGGTGAAGCCGACGCTGGCCTCGGATCACCATATACTTGTGGCGGAGTTTGAGTTCGTGGATCAGGCGTAAAACATCAATCTGCTGCACGCGCCTTTGGCGCCTTTGGCATCTTTCAGTTTTATCCTAAGCCGGACGAGCCGGAACCAAAAAATATAGGGTGGATAAAGCGCGCAGCGTGTATCCACCAATCTGCCGGGACCATCCATTGGTGGAAACGCTACGCTTTTTCCACCCTACATTAATCAACACCTCGCAATGTATTGTTTTATCCGTGTTTATCCGTGTTTATCCGTGTAAATCTGTGGCTAACTGAGGTTTATTCGTCGTCACCGCTGGGCAACGGCGCCAGCAGCGCGGCAATATCGGCTTCGCCGAATTTAACCAGACCGCTGGCATCCTCGGACAGGATGCCGGCGGCAAGCTCGGCTTTTTTCTCCTGCAGCGCCAGTATTTTTTCCTCGATGCTGCCGGCTACGACCAGCTTGTAGACGAACACGTTTTTCGTCTGCCCGAGACGGTGCGCGCGATCCGTGGCCTGATTTTCCACTGCTGGATTCCACCACGGGTCGAAGTGAATCACCGTGTCGGCTGCGGTCAGGTTCAGCCCTACCCCGCCCGCCTTGAGGCTGATCAGAAAAATCGGCACCTCGCCATCCTGAAAACTGCGCACCACTTCTTCGCGGTTCTGTGTGTCGCCGGTGAGCTTCACGTAGTCCAGTTTTTCGCGCGCCAGCTCCGCTTCGATCAGTTCGAGCATGCTGGTGAATTGCGAAAATACCAGGATGCGCCGCCCTTCGCTGACCAGCTCCGGCAGCATTTCCATCAGCAAATCGAGCTTGGCGCGTTCCTTGACTTTTTTGGCGGCCGTCAATTTCAGCAGGCGCGGGTCGCAGCATACCTGGCGCAATTTGAGCAGCGCATCGAGAATGATGATGTGGCTGCGCGCAAAACCTTTGGCGGCGATTTCCTCGCGGACGCGCATATCCATCGCAGTGCGCACCGTTTCGTAGAGGTCGCGCTGTCCGCCCTCCAATTCGACGCTGCGGATGATGAATGTTTTGGGTGGCAGCTCTTGCGCGACATCTTCCTTGCGCCTGCGCAGGATGAAGGGTTTGACGCGCCTGGCCAGCAGGTCGCGGCGCAATTTGTTGCCCTGTTTTTCGATCGGATTGCGCCAGGTTCTGGTGAACTGCTTGGCATCTCCCAGCAACCCCGGCAGCAGAAAGTCAAACTGCGCCCACAGCTCGCCCAGGTGGTTTTCCAGCGGCGTGCCGGTGAGACACAGGCGATGCCGCGCGTTCAGCTTGCGCACCACTTGCGCCGCCTGACTGGAAACGTTTTTCACCGTCTGCGCCTCATCCAGAATCAGCAAATGGTAGTCATGCTCCGCCAGCGCCTGTTCATCGCGCCACAGCAGCGGGTAAGTGGTGAGAATGACATCATGCTGCGGAATCATGGGGAAATGCTCCGCGCGTTCCTTGCCGTGCAGGGAAAGCAGTTTGAGTTGCGGCGCAAACCGTTCCGCCTCGCGTTTCCAGTTGAAGATCAGCGAGGTGGGCAACACCACCAGCGAGGGCTTGTCCATGCGGCCGCTTTGTTTTTCGAGCAGCAGATGCGCCAGCGCCTGCGCGGTTTTGCCCAGCCCCATATCGTCGGCCAGTATCCCGGCCAGCTCCTGTTCGCGCAGGTATTGCAGCCAGGACAAGCCTTCCAGCTGATAGGGGCGCAATTGCAGCGCAAAACCATCGGGCGGGTTTACCGCCTTGATACCGGCGGTATTTTTGAGTTTGTTGGCGAGTTGGATTACGGCATCCATGCCCTTGAACTGCCAGCGCTCCATCCCGGACAATTCACTGATGCGCGCCACATCATAGCGCGACAGGCGGATTTCGCCGTCCATCCTGCCGTCGAACAATTCGATCAGGGTGCGCGCCAGCGGCTTGATGCGCCCGGCGGGAACATGCACCCTGCCGCCTTCCTTGAGCAGCAGCTCGATCTGTTCATCGTCGCTCATTTTTTCCAACTGGGACGCGTCCAGCCAGCGCGGGTCGGTCTTGAACAAGGCATGCAGCATCGGCGCCAGCGGCAATCGCCGGCCGTTGACCACAATGCCCATGTTCAGGCTGAACCAGCCATCCTCCTGCTCGCCGAATTCCGCTTCCCATGCTTCCACTTCGAGAACATGGTGGCGGAAACCTTGCGGAATGACGATCTCCCATCCCGCCTCGCGCATCTGCGGAATCACCTGCTGCATGAAGAACGGCCAGGCCTTTTCGTTTTCCAGTCCAAATATCGGCCGCTCGCCAATATCGCCGGGCAGACCGAAATCCGGCACTTCTTCCAACCCGTATTTATCCAGCGACTTGAGAAAACGCTGCTCCGCTTTTGGATCGCGCGTCACGCGCACGGTCTCGCCATTTTGCAGCGTGACGAATTCGCCCGGATGATCGGGGGACAAGACTGCATCGCCATAACGGAATTTGACGCGCGCGAAATCCAGCTTTTGCGTGCCATAGCGATAGCCGCGAAAACTGCTCATCCATGAAGGTTTTGAAGTGTCCAGCAGCAGCACCGGCACCAGCGGGCTCGCGATAGCACGCAACCGGTCGGTGCTGGGCGGCGGCAAATCCGGAACCATTTCGCGCAACACTTCGGACACCACCGGGACATCGACTTCGGCGAGCGGCGGCATATTCAGCAACTGCACAATCTGCACTGGTGTCTGGGCAATTTTCAAAAGCCCGATTTCCCCCGTGCCGACATCGGCGTACCAGGTTGCCTCATTGAACGGAAATACCTCGATGGCCGCGTTGCTGACGACTCTGGGGATCATCCGCCCGGAATCATCGGCTCCCCATTCCAGGTGCGCCTTGCGCACCTTGCCCTGCTTCAAACGAACCGGCTCCATTTTCAAGTAGCTGCTGCCCGCAAGCGCTTCCATGAAGAACAACCGCCCGCTCGCCAGCAAGCGCGTCAGAATCTCGTTACCCTGCGCGCCCCTGACAGGAAAGTAGTCATGTTTATCGCGCTGTTTCCACAGCAGGCGCAGGATGGTCAGGTCTTCTTCGGTGACAAACTGCGGCGGACGCACCAGGGCGCGCTCCACGTTGCTCCACTCCTCCAGCCTGCCCAGCAACCGCCCTTCGGCATCCAGCTTGCCTTTGTAGATGCCAATAACATGGCTGCCCGTATAGGCGGATTTAGTGAGCACGTAGCACAGCTTTTCAGGTTTCGGCGCGGGCTTGGCGGTTTTTCTGGGCGGCGTCTTTACCGCGCGCCGGAATGATTCAACCCACTCCAGCACGGCATGATTGATGGCGGGCGCGCGCGGCAAAGACAAGGCGGACAGCAGCACGGCTGCGGTGTGCTTGCACTTCCAGCGCATCGGGCAACTGCAAGTCGGGTCGATATTCAAACCACCCGCCTTGTCGGCATCGAAAAATATCTCCACAAAATAAGGGCGCGGCGACGTCCCTTTTACCTGTGCGGTGATTTTGTCAGGCTGGATTTCCAGATGGCTGATCGAATTCAGATAAGCCTTGGCTTTCTGAATTTCGCGCGGGTCATACCAGTGAATGACATCCTTGACGCTGTAAGACTGTGATATTGACATGGTTAAAACGGCTTGGCCAGACTACCCATACAGCTTGCGCCCGCGTATCCGCGCACGATGGGCCTTGCGTTGTTCCGCCTCGGTGAGTGGCTTGGGCTTGGTCCCCTCGAACGGGTTCTTGCTGGACTTGTATTGGATCTTCATCGGCGTGCCTTGCAGCTTGAAGATTTCGCAGAAGGTGCGTTCCAGATAGCGCGAGTAGCTGGCCGGCACTTCGTCCAGGCCGCTGCCGTGGATCACGATCAGCGGCGGATTGCTGCCGCCCTGATGGGCGTAGCGCATCTTGGGGGTGAAACGCCCGCTCTTCGGCGGCATCTGCTTTTCCAGTGCGGCGATCAGCGCGCGGGTGAGTTTCGGCGTGGAAAGTTTCGCCATTGCGGCCGCATAGGCTTCGTTCACCGATTTCAGCACGTCCGCAATGCCGTTGCCGTTCAGCGCCGAGATGTAATGGCGTTTGGCGAAGCTCAAAAAATGCAGCTTGCGCTCGATATCGTTCTTCACCATGCCGCGCTGATGTTCATCCAGCCCATCCCACTTGTTCACCGCCAACACCAGGGCGCGTCCGGCCTGCAGCACAAAGTCGGCGACATGCGCGTCCTGTTCGGTGATCTGGTCGCGCGCGTCCACCACCAGCACCACCACGTTGGCGTCTTCGATCGCCTGCATGGTCTTGATCACGGAGAATTTCTCCACCGCCTCGTCCACCTTGCCGCGGCGGCGCACACCGGCGGTGTCGATGATGGTGTATTGCCTGCCGTCGCGCTCGAAGTCGATGTAGATGGAATCGCGCGTGGTGCCCGGCTGGTCGAACGCGATCACGCGCTGCTCGCCGAGGATGGCGTTCACCAATGTGGACTTGCCGACATTCGGGCGTCCGACGATGGCGATCTTCGGCGGTTTTTCCTCGGTGGACTCCTCTTCCGCCTCCAGAGGGAAATTCTCCAGCGCGATTTCGACTACTTCGGTCACATTGTCGCCATGCGCAGAGGAGATCGGCAGCGGTTCGCCCAGGCCCAGCTCGAAAAAGTCGGCTGCCACTTTGGCGCGCTGCATTCCCTCCGCCTTGTTGACCAGCAGCAGGATCGGCTTGCCGGTCTTGCGCAGCTGCTCGGCGATGATGGCGTCCTGCGGCGTGCAGCCCGCGCGGCCGTCGACCAGGAACAGCACCATGTCGGCCTCGTCCACCGCCTGGCGGCTTTGCTTGGCCATCTCGAACATGATGCCGTCCTTCGCGACCGGCTCCAGCCCGCCGGTATCCACCACCAGATAAGGTCTTTCCCCTACCCGGCCCTTTCCGTAATGGCGGTCGCGCGTCAACCCCGGCTGATCGGCGACCAGCGCATCGCGACTGCGCGTGAGGCGGTTGAACAAGGTGGACTTGCCCACGTTCGGACGACCTACTAAAACAAGTGTGGGCAACATTTAACAAAAACCTTTTTTGATAAGCTCAAATGAACTCATGAACCTGAATAGCGATCTTGTAGGTCGGGCTACGCCCGACATGGTGGGCACAGCCCACCCTACGGTTACTGAAACCAACATTGCAGAGACATCTAACGTATGGACAACGAATACAACCCGCCGTCGCGGGTTTGCACCAGCAATCCGTCGTCCAGCCCGATCGGCGCCGCCTGGATTGCGCTGCCGTCCAGTTTGATGCGTGCGGCGAAACTGCCGTCTTCGCGGTTCAAGCCGTGCAGGTAGCCTTCGTAATCGCCCGCCACCACAAAATCACCCAGGGCGTAGGGCGTGGCGGTATCGCGCAGGGACAGCTTGTCATTCTTCCACACCGTGCTGCCGCTGGTCTTGTCCAGCGCAATCACCGATCCATTCGCGTCGCTGATATAGAGATATTTGCGCAGCAGCATCATACCCTTGTCGCTTCCAATGTCGCGGTTCCACAACGGGCTGCCTTGCGCCGCGTCAAAGCACGCCACGCGCCCCTGGAAAGCGATCGCGCAAACCTGTTCGTCGTCCGCCACCGGATTGCTGGTGATGTCGCTGATGCGCTCCAGTTCGGTGGCGCCGCGCGGTTGCGACACCGAGACTTCCCACAATACCGCGCCGTCCCTGATTTTCATCGCGGCCAGCTTGCCGCCGGCAAACCCGGCGAAGGCCACATCGCGCTGCAATGTCACCCCGGCATGGCTGCGCACCACCAGGGCCGGTGTGCTGCGTTCGTACAACCACATGCGCTTGCCGTCCGCCGCGTTCAGGCCGGATATGCGCCCGTCGCCGCTGCGCACGATCACCACGCCTTCCGCCGCCTGCGGCGCGCTCAACACCTCGCTGGACATCCTGCTTTTCCAGCGCAGCTTGCCGTCTTCGCCGTAAGCCAGCACTTCGCCCTTGTCGCTGCCGATGAGCACCAGCCCCTCGCCGCCACCCACGCCGCCGCTGACTGCAATGCCGCTTTCGACGCGCCACACCGGCTTGCCGGTGGCGCGATCCAGACGCGTCAGCGTGCCCTTGCCGGACACGCCATAGATTGCATCCTTGGTCAGCGCGGGTTGCAGCAAACTTGCGCCGGAAGCGCCGAGATCGGCATGCCAGCGCACCTCGAATTTGGCGGTCTCGCCGAATTCCGCCAGCCTGGCCGGCGCCGTCGCATCATCCTTGCTGCCGAACCAGTCCTTCACGGTCGATTTCGCGGATGAGCAGCCGCCCAGCGCAAGCGAGGCGATCAGCAATAGCAGATGGACTAACTTCATTTCGCTTCCCCGAGCGCATCCATCTTCATCTGGATCAGGTTGCGGTACATGCTCTTGGCATCGGTCTTTTCGTAAGCCAGTTTGTATGCATTTCTTGCCTCATCCGTTTTGCCCTGCGCGCTCAACACATCGCCCCGCAAGTCGGCATACAGGCCATCGAACGAGGCCGGATGCTTGGCCTCCAGCAGCTTCATCGCATCGGCATAATTTTTCTCATCCAGCAGCACCGCGGCCAGCCGCAGCCGCGCCACGTCCTTCAGGCCGGCTTCTGCGGCATGATCGATGACCCAGTGCAATTGCGTCCTGGCGCGCGCCGTCTCCTTGCCCTGCTCGTTCACCTGCGCCGCCAGCAACGCGGCGCGCGCGGCATATCCGCTGGCGGCATATTTGTCCATCACCGCAGCGGCGGCGTCGTTGACGCGCTTCGCATCATTGCTTTCCAGTTGCTGGAGGAACCCCGCATACAGGGTCGCCGCTTCGCTGGACTGCTGGTTCTGGTAATACTGCCAGCCGCGCCAGCCGCCCATCGCGACCACGACAATCAGCAACATGCCGAGCAAGCGGTTGCCGTTCTCTTTCCACCACGCCTTGAGCGTGTCGAGTTGTTCCTGTTCCTGCAAGTCCAATGCCGCCATAATCCACTCCTACTTGATAATTTGATTAACTGTTGCGGTGAGATTCTGCACGCTCACCCGTACCTGTTCGCCGCCCTGCATCGGCTTCACGCTGACCTCGTTGGCCTGCGCCTCGTCGTCGCCGATCACCACCGCCACCGCCGCGCCGCTGGCATCGGCCTTTTTCATCTGCGACTTGAAGCTGCCGCCGCCGCAATTCAGCAGCACGCGCAGCCGGTCGTCGCGCAACTGCTCCGCGACCCGGCTGGCCAGCCGGCTGGCCAGTTCGCCCTGATGCACCACATACACGTCCACTTCCGCCCTGGGCAGCGCCATGCCGTCTTCCAGCAACAGCGCCAGCAGCCGCTCCACGCCCATCGCAAAACCGGTCGCGGGAGTCGGCTTGCCGCCGACCTGTTCGACCAAACCGTCATAACGGCCGCCCGCGCAGATCGTGCCCTGCGCGCCGAGGCGCGTGGTCACCCACTCGAACACGGTGCGGTTGTAATAGTCCAGCCCGCGCACCAGGTGCGGGTTGATCTCGAACGCCACATCGTGGCGTTTCAGCATCGCCTGCACTTCGTCAAAATGCCTGAGTGCGTCATCTTCCAGTTCATCCGCCAGCCTGGGCGCGGCGGCGACCAGTTCCTGCATCGCCGGATTCTTGCTGTCGAGGATGCGCAGCGGATTGCTGTGCAGGCGGCGCATCGCATCGGCATCCAGCATATCCCGGTGCTGTTCGAAATAACTGATCAGCTTCGCGCGGTGGCGGTGCCGCGAGGCGCTATCGCCCAGCGTGTTCAGTTGCAGCGCGACATCGCGCAGCCCGAATCTGCGCCACAGCCGCGCGCACATCAGAATCTGTTCGGCATCGATGTCCGGCCCGGCGAAGCCCAGCGCCTCCACGCCGAATTGATGAAACTGGCGGTAGCGTCCCTTCTGCGGGCGCTCATGGCGGAACATCGGCCCGCTGTAATACAGGCGCTGCGGCGCGTTATACAGCAAATTATGCTGCAGCGCCGCGCGCGCGCAGGAGGCCGTGCCTTCCGGGCGCAATGTCAGATGGTCGCCGTTCAGCGCATCCTCGAAGCTGTACATCTCCTTCTCGACGATGTCGGTCACCTCGCCGATCGCGCGCCTGAACAACGCGGTCGGCTCGACGAGCGGCATGCGGATGTTGCGGTAGCCGTAGCTATGCAGCCAATCGCGCACCTCCTCCTCGAACCACAGCCACAGCTCCGCCTCGTCCGGCAGGATATCGTTCATGCCTTTTACGGCTTGCAATGTTTCGTTGCTCATGTTTAAACCCGGTAAGTGGGAAGTAGTAAGTGGCAAGTGGGGAAACCCTACTTTCTACTCACCACTTACCACTTACTGCCTTTCCCTCTTCACGTATTTCCGTTCCACATACTCGTCCACGATCCGCGTGAACTCCGCCGCGATGTTGTCACCGCGCAGAGTCATCGCCTTTTCGCCGTCGATATACACCGGCGCGGCGGGACTCTCGCCGGTGCCCGGCAGGCTGATACCGATGTTCGCCATCTTGCTCTCTCCGGGGCCGTTCACAATACAGCCCATCACCGCGACAGTCATATTCTCCACGCCGTCACACTGCTCGCGCCACACCGGCATCTGGCTGCGCAGATGCGCCTGGATGCTCTGCGCCAGCTCCTGAAATGCGGTGCTGGTGGTGCGTCCGCAGCCCGGACAGGCGACCACCATCGGCGCGAACGCGCGCAGGCCCATGGTTTGCAAAATCTCCTGCGCCACCACCACTTCCTGGGTGCGCGACCCGCCCGGTTCGGGCGTCAGGGAAATGCGTATCGTGTCGCCGATGCCTTCCTGCAACAGCACCGCGAGCGCCGCCGTCGAAGCCACGATACCCTTGGAGCCCATGCCCGCCTCGGTCAGGCCAAGATGCAGCGCGTAATCGCATTGCTGCACCAGCGCGCGGTACACCGCGATCAGGTCCTGCACCTCGCTGACCTTGCAGGACAGCACGATGCGGTCATGCGCCAGGCCGAGCTGTTCGGCGCGCTGCGCGCTTTGCAGAGCGGAGGCGATCAGCGCGGCGCGCGTCACTTCGCGCACATCCTTGGGTTCAGCCTGCCGCGAATTTTCGTCCATCATGCGCACCACCAGATTCTGGTCGAGGCTGCCCCAGTTCACGCCGATGCGCACCGGCTTGCCGTAACGCACGGCAGTTGCGATCATGATCGAAAACGGATCATCTTCCTCGCGGTTGCGCCCGACGTTGCCGGGATTGATGCGGTATTTCGCCAAAACCTGCGCGCAATCCGGAAATTCAGTCAGCAGGCGATGCCCGTTGTAATGGAAATCGCCGACCAGTGGCACATCGCAACCGAGGCGGTCCAGCCGTGAGCGTATCTGCGCCACCGCGGTGGCGGCCTCCGGGGTATTCACCGTGATGCGCACCAGTTCCGAACCTGCCTCGGCCAATTCATAAACCTGCCGCGTGGTCGCCTCGACATCGGCGGTATCGGTGTTGGTCATGGACTGCACAACAATCGGCGCACCGCCGCCCAGCATCACCTTGCCGACCGCCACCCTCTGGGACAAATGGCGCCTGATAACGGCTTCACTCATGCTCACTCCAGCGTCAGCCGCGCCACTTCGTTTGAAGCGCTGATATGAGGCGTCAGGTCGACCTGCTTGCCGCGATGGTAAAGCCGCACCGATGCGGCATGGCCGATCACCAGCGAAAATGGCGCTTGGCCATCCACACGCAACTCGCTGCCGCGCGGATTGACCTGCGATAACAATATCTTGTCATTCTTGTCCATGATTTCCGTCCATGACTCCGCGCCGAACGCCAGGCGCAGCGTGGCGGTTTTCGGTGCCGCATCTGGCTGGGCCGCTGGTTTTGCCGATTGAGTTTGCGGCAAGGCTTGGGAAATCGGAGTCTTCGCTGCCGGCACCGAAGATTGCGCCGCCTGTGCGGCAGGCGGCGCGATTTCGCCCGTTTCAGCGACCGGCGATGCCGGAATAATTTGCATTTTATCAGGCAAGGAAACCGGCATTTCAACCGGCGTCATTTCGGATTTCTCAAGCGGTGTCGTGAAGTGCCACACCGCGAACGCGACAACCAGCACCGCCAACAGCAACGCCGCGCCCAACCAGACCAGGTTTTGTTGTTGCGGCGAATGCGCGCTGGGAAACGGCACCTCGACGGAGTCCGGTATCAACGGCATCGGAGGCGCATTTGTCTGCGGCAGGAATGCCAGTAATGGCTGCGCATCCAACTGCAACATCTTGGCATAACTGCGCACGAAGCCGCGCACAAACGGCATCTCGGGCAAATGCTCGAAATCATCGGCTTCCAGCGCCTCGATCTGGCGCGGCGCGAGCTTGGTCTGATGAGCCACATCCGCGACGCTCAGGCCGAGGCGCTCGCGTGCCTCGCGTAGCGCCTTTCCCAATGAAGCCGCAGGCATTGTCGCCGCCGGGCTATCGCCCTGGCCGTTTTCGGGAAGCTGTTCCATCATTCCCCGCGCATCAGCAATTGGGTTTCGCGCGCATCGGGGAAACGCTTGCGCAACTGCATGGCATAGCTGGCCTCGGCATTGCGGTCACCGGCCTTGCGCTCGATACGCACCGCCAGCCAGAGCTGCTCCGCCGTCAGGCTGTCGGATTTTTCCGAAAATCCCGCCAAGTATTTCTTGGCGGCGGCGTAATCGCCATTAGCGAAACTCAGTTCCGCCATCGCCAGCAACGCCTGCGGCAAGCCGGGCTGCGCCTGCAGCGCGCGCTGCAAGAACTCCTCCGCCTCCTTGTTGTTGCCCGCTTTTTTTGAGCACCGCCCGGCGCTCAGGTAAGCGAGTTCCGGAGTTTCATACAAGGGGTTCTTCAATGCCACCAGGAAATAGGGAATGGATTCTTTTTCCTTGCCGCGCTGGCACAGGAACCAGCCGTAATTGTAATTTGCTTTGGGGTCGGACTTGTCGAGGCGCAGGCTTTGCTGGAAATCCTCATCGGCCTCCTTGTACTCGCGCAATTCCATGCGGATCAGGCCGCGCATGTAATAGGCAGGCGCATAATTCCGGTCGGCCTGCAAGGCCATGTCTATCTCGCCCAGCGCGATGCCCATCTGCGCGCGCTCGTAATACATGCCCGCCAGTTCGGTATGCACCTTCGCGCTGGCGCTGGCGCGCGATTTAAGCTGCTCCGGCGCGGGCTGCCCGCCGCCGGATGGCGTGCCGCAGCCCGCCAGGACGGCCAGTGAAAACAACAAAGCGGTCATTTTTTTCATTTGTTCACCTCGGCTATTTTATCCATGCAATGCCGCCTGCCCTTGCACAGTCCGCCTGCTCTTGTCCTGCACCAGCCCGGCCAATTGCCCGCATGCCGCGGCGATATCGTCGCCGCGCGTCTTGCGCGTGGTGACCACGATATCCGCCTGCATCAGCACATCGCGGAAGCGGCGGATCGCCTCCGGCTTCGAGCGCCGGTAATGCGTCTGCGGAAACGGATTGAACGGGATCAGGTTGAACTTGCACGGCACATCGCGCACCAGCTGCACCAGTTCGCGCGCCTGCTGCTCGCTGTCGTTCACGCCGTCAAGCAGCACGTATTCGAAGGTGATGAAATCGCGCGGCGCCTTTTCCAGATAGCGCTTGCAGGCTGCCAGCAATTCCTTGAGCGGATACTTCCGGTTGATCGGCATCAACTCGTCGCGCAACTTGTCGTTCGGCGCGTGCAGCGACACCGCCAGCGCGACCGGGCATTCGTCGCGCAACCGATCCATCGCCGGCACGATGCCGGAAGTCGAAACCGTCACGCGGCGGCGCGACAGGCCGTAGGCATGATCGTCCAGCATCAGGCGCAGCGCGCTCACGGTGTTGTCATAATTCAGCAGCGGCTCGCCCATGCCCATCAGCACCACGTTGCTGATCTGCCAGTTGCCCTGGCGGCCCTGACACGGTGCGGCGGAGCCGTCAGGTGCGGGAAGGGCCGCCAGCGCCTCCTCCCGCAAACGGCCGCTACGCGGTAACGTGTCGGAGGCGCTATCCTTGCCGAGTTGGCGGTTCGCCCACCACAGCTGGCCGATGATCTCCGCCACGCTGAGATTGCGGTTGAAGCCCTGCTTACCGGTGGAACAAAATGAACAATCCAGCGCACAGCCCGCCTGCGTCGAGACGCACAGCGTGCCCCTGTCGCCTTCCGGGATATACACCGTC
>Ga0209000_1000831_pt1 | contig 23578 bp, 18 predicted proteins | sample RifGroD2_FD_183998 | JGI IMG/M metagenome (GOLD analysis project Ga0209000, IMG submission 183998) | Groundwater microbial communities from Rifle, Colorado, USA - Groundwater D2 (SPAdes) (version 2) | ecosystem: Environmental > Aquatic > Deep subsurface > Groundwater | place: Rifle, Colorado... | reverse complement strand
GTAGCTTAGATGGAAAGAGAAAAAAAGGCACAGTTGCCTGTGCCTTTCCTGAGACTAAAATATATTCCCTATTTTATATTTTTCTCTTTGTCTTCCTCTTCTTTTCTTCTTCTAGCGATTAAGAAGATGATGAAGGAGAGGAGTGTTGTTCCACCTAGTACATATACCCACCATGGGATTGGTTTCTTTGTAGTTTCTTCTTGAGTGGTATCTTCGGCACCCTTAACTTCCTCTTGTGCTACAACTGGTGAAGTTGTTTCTTCTTCAGTAGTTTGTTCTCCTTGTACTGCTTCAGGTGTTAGGGTTGCTACTGTAGCTGCACCTCTTACTTGTTCTTGCTGAGGTACTGCTGCGACAACTACGCTTGCTGCGTATGGGTCATTGCCTTCAACTATGGTATTGGAGTCACTTCTATTTCCAGCTGTATCTACTACATAGTATGTAAAGATGTGGGTTCCTACACTTAATGTATTTATTAAGCTTGTGATATCCCAACTGTATCCTGTTCCAAACAATGGTAAACATGTTTGTGTATTTGTGTCTATTACATAACAGACTTGGGATAGCTCAGTGTTATCACTTAATGCTAGAGATCTTGGTGTTGTATCTCCTGTTGTGAAGGAGAGGGTCCCAAGGACTGTTGCAGTTGGGTTGGTATTATCTATGACCAAACCAGTTAACATTTCTGTGGATGTATTTCCACTGTTATCTGTAGCTGTCGCCAACACATCATATGTACCATCTGCAAGGTTGAAACTATCATCATTTACATTAAAACTCCAAGTTGAATCTGTAATCGTTGTGTCATGAAGTACTCCATCTCCAAAGTTAAGAGTCACACCTTGTACTCCCGAAAGAGTATCGGAGACAGTTCCATCTATAACAAATGACCCTGCTTTAGGTGTTGCTGTGGATGGATTTAGTACTGCTAAATCTGGGTTTGTTAAGTCGAGCTTAATTACGTTTGAAGTTTTGGTCTCTTCAACATTTCCAGCTCTGTCTTCGGAGTAAAAGATTATTGTATTTTCACCCTCTGCTGAAACTGTGACTTGGTTTCCTACTTCAAATGATTCGCCGCCATTTAATGAATAGTGAGTTAGATAACATCCACTTCCATTAATATCTGAGCAGGTCAGGGTTACTATTACGTCCGTATTGTACCAATCAGAACTTATTTCAGAAACTGTGGTTACCGGAGCTACCATAGGTGTTGAATATTCCATACGTGGATTCTCAGCCAATATATTTCCAGCTAAATCATGGATATTCTGTACTCCCCATTGTTGTTCTGGTGAGATATACCAATCAGTGTTTGTGAAAGTAACAGTTGCTGTTCTTGTTCTCCAGTTATATGTTATATTTGCATCTCCTGTTAGGTCACCACTTCCTCCAGCCGTTGGCCAATTGTTCAAGAAGTAGTTTGCAGGATTCTCAGCATCTGCTTCATTAACATTCTCACTGAATACTGCCTTAAATCCTTTGTTGCTTTCTCCTGGTGTATCAAATACTAGATCTACGGTTGGATGTGTATTATCAACAACTATCATCTTCCAATCAATTGAGCCAAAATCTTGGTTCCCAGCGGCATCTCTAGATTCTAATCTTAGAGTGTATACACCGTCAGAAAGTTCTGTAGTATCAAGATTGTATATCGTGGTATCAACAAATGAGTTGGTTTCGAATACGTTCCCTGTTCCTGCAACTCTTCTGTTCCAGATATTGTATACATTCAACGAGTAAGTATGAGGATTTACATCTGTTACACTTCCTTTAATTTCAACATCTCCGGATAGATATGTTGCGGTTGGTGCAGTTATGTGTGCATCTGGGGCTTGTGTATCTATTGTGTAAGCTATCGAACTTACGACATTTGACACATTATTTACATTATCTACCGTAATTATATTGAAATACCATACTCCATCTGCGAGTCTCCTGCTGGTAATACGGTTTATACCGTTATTCAACCAGTTGAATGGGCTCATTGAAGGAGTTTCTGGAGTTTGTGAGAATGAGTAGTAATATCCTTTTACTCCACTTAAATTGTCGGAAGCTCCTGTGAATCTCATATCAATTGTTGTGTCATCGTTTGGAGTTGCATTGTGTGATGTGGACCATATTCTTGTTGGATTTTGTGGTACTTCACTATCCCATACAAATGAATCTGATCTTCCTGCACTTAACCCGTGTACTTCGTCTGAAGCATATGGTGTTACTGTGTATGTAACGCCGTTATTCATGGATGGCAAAGCTTTGTTTAGTGTCCAATTGTCAGTTCCTAATACATCTTGCAAGCCAAATAGTCTGCTCCATGTATTATTTCCTATCCAATTTCTTCCATCACTATTTCTCTCCATTCTGATCTTTACATCAGTAATATCACTTACAGTGTCAGAAGCTACTCCTCTAATAGTTGGTAAACTGTTAGGGCCATAGAATGGATTTAGAGGGTTAACGGATGATCTTGCGTTTGCAGTATCAACTTCTCTTGATACAACTCTTGTGGTTGACTCATTACCTGCTTTGTCTTTTACCATCAGAGAGATCTTGAGGTCTTGCCCATCAAAGAGTCTATCATTGTCGATCCAAATACCGCAGTTCCCCCAAGCATATGATGCATTGTACCAATTTGCCCCATCTAAGGTATATTCACATGTGTCTCTATCTATTCCACTTAATGTGTCACTTACTGGTACTGAAACTAGGAATCCTGTTTGTCCATTTACATATTTTCCAAAGTAATCAATGTTAATATCTACATTTTTTACCCTTGGATTGGTTGTATCGTAAGTTATGTTCGTCATCATTGGACTGTGTTCTGTATTTCCTGCCTGATCAGTTGCTTCTGCTTTAATGTCATATCTACCTTCAGTTGGTTCCCAAGTGGTTGACCATGCAAATGTATTAGTTACAGATGGGTTAGATATTGTTTTTATCTCTGTCCAATCTCCTGAGAAACCGACTGGTCTTGAAAAGAGTGTTACATTTAAAACGCCGTTTGCATCAGTTGATGTTCCGCTGATAACAATAGGGGAATTATTGTAAGAACCTGAAAGATTATCTCCTGTGAATTGTGATACAGGTACTGTTGTATCTACTGTAAACTTTAATCCTAATACATCTCTAAATTGATTTATTGTAGGGATATCCTTTCTTGTAGCGTTATCATATACCTGATGTGTCATGTAGTATGTTCCTTCTGGTAGGGTAGATACACAATCTGTAAACTGTCTTTGTGTAGTTAATGTGAATGGATTTCCAGAGAGTTCTACAAGATTTGGATTTTGTCTCCAACTACAATATGCCTTTTTCCCATTCTGAGAGAATGCGAATGATCCATTATCTTGTGCTTGGAATATTACAAATGAATCCCAATATAGCTCAGAGGATGGAGTAGAGTCTGCATATTCTCCTGTGAATGTTAATTGATTTACACTCTGTACAAATGCTTGTGCTCCTAATACTTCAATGCCATCTTTATAATGAGTATATGTCGCGGTTGGTGCATTTGTATCTATCGTTATTGATTGTATTGTCGTTTTACTATTCCCAATATCATCTGTTGCTACAATTTGCATATCATATGTTCCATCAGGGACAATGTTTGTTACATTTGCTTCCCAAGCGCTTCCATTGATTACGGCATTGTATGTTACTGAGTTTATAGTAAGAGTTACACTTGATGTATCTGCACTTGCTATTCCTCCAATGATAGTTGGTGTGTTGTAGTTTGTGACAAATTTATTAACTACTGAGCTATTTGGATATTTTATTCCTGTTGTAGTTACATCTGGAGCCGTCCAGTCTTCAACAATGTTACAAGTATCTGTCCATTCACCTGCATTTCCAGCTTTATCTATAGCTCTGACCTGGAATCCATATGTTCCTTCCATTGGTACTGTCCACCATGAAGCATCGAAACTATTTGTTGTGAATGTTCTTAATGGGCCTGTAGATCCATCTGCATTAAATGATCTATATTCATAGTGATCGAAGTTTACATCTGTGCTAGCATCCCAATGTATGATTGCACCCACATGAGAGGATGTTTTTGCACCACACATTTTTACTTCAGTACTTCCTTTATCTGAGAAACCTAAGCCTGTTGATTTGACAGGTGCTGTTTTATCAAAAGTGATATTGCAAGAGTTGCTCCACTGAGATCTTCCCTCATAACTATCTAAAGTATTGTTTGAGTTAATATCTACGTATGCTCTAACTCTTGTTTTCCATAAACCTTCAATACCAGTGCTAGAACCAAATGTTGCAAATGGAGTGTTTGTTATACTTCCTGCATTGAAGTAACTAATACCTCCTGTTGGGAATGTTACTTCTCTTTGATATTTTACATTTAATCCACTAACACTAGACCAATTTTGAGCAACACTATTTTCATTTGTATATACTGTACCTGTTGAACATGCTAAATCTAATGGAGTTTCATTTGGTGTTAAAGACTTTGAAGCAACATTCCATCCTAAATTGATAGGGGTTCCTATTTTTAAATACAAAATTTTTTCAAATCCATTGTCTATTGAATCATATTGTCCTGCTGTGTCGACAACTGATACTAATTTTCTTACATCATCCATCCATATTGCTTTAAATTCGGAATGATGGCTTGTTCCTAAAACGGTCAATTTAGCTTCTGAAGTTACTCCCACTCCAAGATCAACATTTATTCCACCCCATGTATTATTTGAAGTTGTTACATTGTTTACTGTTACTATCGACCCATTTACTACAATTCCTGCATTATCATTATTTTGGGAAACAACATTGTCTAAAAGAATATTTTTGACAACATATATATTTATTCCATGAAGGTTTGTAGAACCAATCCCATCAGCAGTAAGATTTTTAATAGTAACGTCATCATGAGCAATTGCGATTGCAGCATTGTTAACACCATTTTTTGTAAATGTACTATATACAGAGTGAGAATTACCATCCAATGTTAGTGCTTTATCTATATTGAATCTAGAAGCTACATTTACATCACTTAAAAGCTGAATTGTTCCACCTGGAGTTACAATACTTTGTGCATATTGTAGTGTTGCAAATGGTTCATTTAGATTTCCAGAAGTTTGATGTACTTTATCTACACCCGTATTTATTACAAACACATGGCTTCGATTATTTGTAAGATTTGCAACTACTGTTTCTGGATTTCTTCTAAGATCTACAACATAAGCACCATTGTTTGCTGAGGATACATTTAAAAGACTTTCTTGATAATTAGGGAAACCATAGGTTGCAGAATTCCAAACAATATCCCATTCATTATGAACAGCAGTCCAGTTGTTCCCAGACATAGTTCTATTAGCTGCATCTGCAAAGCTAGAGGTGTAATGCATAATTCCACCTTTTGTATTGAAGATTGTATTGTTGCTTACATCTGCAGTGTTTACATTTCTTATAATTACACCATTTCTTACATTGTTTATTGTATTGTTCGTGATGCTTAAGCTTGTTACGGCATTATTATCTACTGTTATCCCACGAGCATACATATCCTTTTGAAGAGTTCCTGAAGGATAACTTGCATGTATATTGTTATTGTTTATTGAAATGTTTGAGAGTGAGAGCCCGCTTGGTATTGTAATGATTGCATTGGCAATTTCTGTCCCAGCCGTAGCAAAGCTCCCCAAGACGGTTAACTCGAAACCACGGATTGTTATATTACTTGCTGTAATGTTGAAAACTGAATGAGAAGGAGTACTCGTATTAATTATCTTTGGCATACCTACGCCTACAATACTAACTCCTTTGTTAACAACAATTGTAGATGATATCTCATATGTACCTGCCTTGACATTGATTGTATCTCCATTGCTAGCTGCATTAATAGCATCTGGGATAGAGTTATAACAATCAGAACCAGAAGAAGCACCTTCCGCAATACATACAGGTCCGGTAAGAGGAGCAACATCTGTTGTTACTACAAACACTGTAAAGTGATTTAAATTCTCAATCTTTAATGAATTGCTATTCTCAACCACATTACTAATATCCTTCGCATTATCTAATCCACTAACATTCTCAGCATATACAACCTTCGTACTATCTCCAACCTTAGGTAATGTTAAATCATATTCAAAAGTACCATCAACCATATCCGTTGTAATATCATATGCAACATCCGAAGCCGCATCAGTAGCCTTAACCTGTTCATCAGTTAGATATACCGTTCTAATTGTAAGAGTACTAGATACTTCTGGTAAATTTGAAAAAGTTACAGTTACATCTGAGTTATTTGGATATACATATACCTCTCCAACAACAACAGGTGAAGAAGTCGTAGCAGATACTCCAGAAGTAACCCAAGTAGGCTTTGCAATCTCCTCGGGATCTGAAATACCCTCATCAAGAATATCTCCTTGCGTGTCAGTAACTACTGATTCAGTAGAAGCAGCATCCTGCACAGGAGTAAGAGATTCTATAGCTAAAAGAGGTTGAGCAAATGTAAACAAAATGAGGAATGCAGAGGTAAATAACCTTAAACCGAAAGTAGAAGATCTCTTCATGAATTAAAAAGACATTAATTTATGTTAAGAAGTTTTACTTTGAAAATAGTCGCCGCAAAACCTCTCTGTACAGATCGGTTTCGCCATTAGCTCCTCTTGATTCATATAGCGACCAAACGGAATCAAGTATCAATGCCCCTGTCCTATAACATACAATATTTGCGAAGCTGAAGTCAATAGTCTAAAAATGTGAACTCCTCGTAACAATCATTAACCTATGCAAAGCTCTTGTCATACCAACATAGAGAAGTCTCCATGTGATTTCGGTATCAGGGTAGAGAGCATCATTTAAGTCCATGATTATAACTGAATCAAATTCCAAACCCTTAGCCTGTTCGATAGGGAGAATAAGAACACCCTGCTTGTAATCACTCTCAGTATAACTAACCACATCTCTATCAATATCTTCTTCATATTTTTTTAATATACTGTATATCTCTGTAGCATGATTCTTGTCTCTACATAACACCGCACAAGTAACGGCACCTTTTTCGAACTGAGTCTTTATCTTTTCCACTACGATCTTAATATCTTTCTCAGAAGATTTACCAAAGTCATTAGGTAGGTATACATTTTCAACTGGGTCTCCATGTCTCAATACTGCCTCTGGAAGTTTGTAACCCTCTGGGAACTTACTCTTAAATATCTCATTAGCGTAGTCTATGATTTCAACTGTAGTTCTGTAACACCTTTGAAGTTGATGGTATGAAGTCTCTTTTTTAGTCATTTTGTCTGTAAGTTCTATGACACCCTGCCAGTTCTTTATATAGAATGGAGGAATTATGGATTGTGCCAAGTCTCCAGCAATTGTAAGATTACTGTTCTTAGCAACGTTAATGAGTGTAGCCAATTGAATGTAACTAATATCCTGCGCTTCATCAACCATAATATAGTCTCTCTCTATACCCTTTGTTCCATATATTTTCTGATGTATGAAAACCATAGGGGCAAGATCCTCAATTCTGTAGTAGGTGTTCTTCCCTGATGTTGTCATAGCTTGCAGAGTATACTTTCCACAATCAGGATCAAGGAGGTTGGTTCTAAAAAGTTTCTTGTAAAGAGCATATATATTTACACTTCTGCTAAAGTAAGCAAGAATTTCCCTCTTCTTTTCAATATCATCATTAAAATATGTATCAACATATCCTGATTTTGCTTGATCAAACTGTCTTTGCGCGAAAGCGAAATCTACCGAGAGACCCAGTCTCTCCTCCATGTCGATATTTGGGAATTGCTCTTTTAATTCATAGTATCTGCGAGAAATTCTTTCCTTCCTAGAGTAGGGGATATTCTCCAAAAGATTTGACTCAAACTCATTAAAGTAACTCTCAAGAATATTTAAGAACTCAACGGAGCCTTTATATTCTTTAAATCTTAAATCTTCCTCTAGTGGTGAAAGAGTGTAATGATCATTCCAACCAAGTATTTTTTTACCCCAGAACATGTATGTCTGTGTATCAACTTTTTCTATACCCAAATCTGGGAGTACGTCAGATACATAGTCGATGAACATTTGATTTGGAGCAATTATCAAGGAATTGTTAGCTCGAATACTTTCTTTGTGTGCATAGAAGAGGTAAGCAAGTCTATGTAGGAGAATTGTGGTTTTACCACTACCAGCGACTCCTTGTATTAACACAGGTTTGTTTATCTCTTCTCTAATGATTTCATTTTGTTGAGCTTGGATTGTAGATACAATATCCTGAAGTTTTTGTCCCAATCTTTCGTTTAACTGTGCGAGTAGGAATGCATCTGCGGCTGCGTTGCCTGATTTCGCATCGTATATCCCTCTTATCCGTGCTCTTGATATTTGGAATTGTCTTTTCTGTTGTAAATTTCCCTTTCTCTTACCAACAGGAGCTACAAAAGAAACGTTATTGGTAGGACCTGAGTTTTCGTAGTAAAGATTTGCGATGGGGGCTCTCCAGTCTGTGATAATTGGGATATGGGTTTCTTCATCCATTAAGGCAAATTTTCCAATGTACAAAATTAGTGGTTTCTTGGTTGTACTATCGTATGGAGTAAAGACAATTTTGCCAAAGTATGGGGAATCAAGAGCTATTAATTCGGTGTTAATTCTATCAACAAGCTCATTTATTTGTCTTAATATCTGGTTATATGTGCTTTTGGCTGCTTTGATATCATCTTCCCCAGATTCCATGTTTATAATTTCTATCTGATGTTCTAGTTCAACTTCTAATCGTTCTAATCGAGGGATTAATTGTTTAATGAGTAAGACTTTTCTCTTGGTTACCTCTTGTAGCCTAGGGTATTCTTCCTGTTCGAGAGATGAGATATTTGAAAGATCCGAGAAAGAAGCCACTTCGTCCAGATCCTTGTACAAAGGATTTAGATATTTTTTGAATGTTTGCATTCGAAATTTGGGCTAGAAATTACAGCGGGAAATGATACAAGATATGGCATGGGAAGTCAAATTCATGTAGTATATTATTTATTATGAGCAACCAATTAAAACTTTTTCTTTATATCGTGTTTGTAGTGGCAATATTTTGGTTTATACAGTCTAGATTTCATATATTTGATGTTAAGTTGGGTGATGCTCAGCAGGATACAGAAACAAATACACAAGAAAATATTGATACAACTACCAAACCTACCAATTCAGTAGAGATAGTGACAGGAGCTAATACTTCTGTGAAAGTCAATGTCGAACTTGCAGATACTGCAGATGAGAGGAGGCTAGGACTATCATTTAAAAAATATCTGGGAGATTATGATGGAATGCTTTTTGTGTTTAACACCGAAACTAATGCTCCGTTCTGGATGAAGGATATGCAAATACCAATTGATATGATATTCTTTGATTCCCAGGGGTTTATAGTGGATATAAAAGAAGCCCAAGCTCCTTGTACAGCTACATATTGTCCTTCTATCATCGCGAAGAAAAGCTATATGTATGTGCTAGAAGTTAACTCGGGTTTCGTAGAGAAAAATAACATTTCTGAAGACGGAAGTTTAGTTTTACACATAGAAACTTTAAATTAAATATATTTAAATATGATTCAGACACTAATTGATTGGTTAGTGAATATTATTGAAACGATAGGGTATCCCGGGGTTATGCTTTCTATGTTCATTGAGAGTTTTTTTGCCCCAATACCAAGTGAATTGATTCTTCCTTTTTCAGGGTTTGTTGCTTCAAATGGTACATTAAATATATATTTAACAATTATTTTAGCTTCTGTTGCTGCATATCTAGGTACCTTGCCATTCTATTTTATTGGTAGATGGGGGAAAGAAAAAGTTGATCTATTCTTTAGAAAATTTGGTAAATATCTATTTATTAAGGAAGAAGACTTAGATAAGGGGTATGTAATTTTTGCAAAGCATGGAAACAAGGTGGTCTTTTTCGGTAGGTTAATTCCAATCGTTAGGACTATAATTTCGTTCCCAGCGGGTGTGGCTAATATGAATTTTGCTATTTTTAGCGCATATACATTGGCAGGTACCCTTATATGGTCCTCATTGCTTGCTGGGGCTGGATATTTGCTTGGGGATAATTGGGATGTAGTAGGTAGTTATATTTCAAAATATGAAAAGGTAATCATTGTAATGGGGGTGTTGTTTGTAGTCTTGTTCATCGCCAAGGGAGTATATGACCTTGTAAAAAGGAAGCAGAAGTAAAAGCGTTAGACGGTTCGTATTAATGATTGCCCATTCATTTCACTTGGTTTGGTGATCCCCATAATATCTAATACTGTTGGGGCAACATCTTTTAGTGCGCCGTATGGGAGGAATCGGTTTGTAATGTTTGTTCCTGCGATGATGCACGGTACGGGATTTAGGGAGTGTTCCGTATCTATTTGCCCATTTTCTAAGTTAATCATCTCTTCAGCATTTCCATGGTCCGCAGTTATGATTACCGCCCCACCTTGGCTGAGAAATTGGTTTACTAATTGATGTACACAGTAATCTACTGTTTGCACTGCCTTGATTCCAGCATTTAATACTCCTGTATGTCCAACCATATCTGCGTTGGCAAAATTTACAAGTGTAAAATCATATGACTTTCCCGCAATACTTTTTGAAAGAACGTTAAGTAATTGTATAGCACTCATCTCTGGTTTTAGATCATATGTTGCAACATTTGGGGAAGGGATAGCTACTTGGTCTTCATTAGCATACACTACCGAAGCTCCTCCATTGAAGAAGTATGTGACATGGGGGAATTTCTCTGTCTCGGCTATCCTTAATTGTCTGAACCCTACAGAATCAATGACTTTACCAAGTGGGAGGTTAACGTATTGTTTTGGGAATAGTACTTGTGGAGGGAAACCCTTACTGTACTCGACCATTCCTGTAAAGAAAAGATTCTGAATATTATCTCTTTTAAAATTATCAAAAGTTGGGGACGCAAATGCCTGTGCAAGCTGTAGTGCTCTATCGGGCCTGTAGTTCAGAAATACTAAGGCGTCATTATTTTTTACTTTACTATCACTTATGACAATAGGCTCCATGAATTCATCTGTGACACCTTTTTGATAGTAGGTGTCTATTGCTTCTGCGTAGGTTGAAAATTTTTGTCCAATGTTTCTAGTAAGCAAGAAATATGCTCTTTGAGTTCTATCCCACTGATTGTTTCTGTCCATTGCAAAATATCTTCCAATTATGGTCCCAATTTTCCCAATTCCTTTCTCCATACAATATTTATCTATATCTGTGAGAAACTGCAATGCAGTGTTAGGTGGAGTGTCTCTTCCATCTGTAAAAGCATGAATATATACATTGCCCTCGAAATTTGATTTTGCAAGGAAATCTATAACGGCCTTAAAATGGTCGATATGCGAATGTACAGAGCCATCGCTTAAGAGTCCCATGAGATGTAGGTCACTCTTATATGTTTGCGCATGTGATAATGCAGCTCTTAGAGCATCGTTAGTATATATTAGTCCTTTCTTTATAGCGTGGTTGATACGGGGCAGAGTTTGGGCTACTACATTCCCAGCTCCAAGGTTCAAATGTCCGACCTCACTATTACCTCTGACATCTTTGGGTAGTCCGACTGCTTCTCCTGATGCTAAAAGGTATGTATGTGGGTATATATTCCAAAGAGTTGAAAGGTTCTGCGGGTTCGCAAGAACCACCGCGTTACCGCTATTTTTAGGGGCAGCACCGAGGCCATCTAATATTATCATTAAGACTCTCTGTTTAGCATTCATAGGCAGTTGTATATATATTCTGGCATATTTTCGAATTTTATTCTATAATCACATCTGGTTTAAATATTATTACAGAAAAATGGACAAAAACATATTAAAAAATATAGAGGAAGGTCAACTTCAGAATAGACCTGATGTAATGGTCGGTGATACCGTCAAATTACACATTAAAATCAAAGAAGGTAACAAGGAAAGAACTCAGATTTTTGAGGGTGTTGTTATATCTATGAAGGGAGCGGGTGTTGATGCAAGTATTACGGTAAGAAAAATATCATATGGTATTGGTGTTGAGAAGATTCTTCCTATGCATTCTCCTGTTTTACAGAAGATTGAGATTGTTAAGAGAGGTACTGTTAGAAGAGCTAAGTTATACTTCTTAAGAGACAGAATTGGTAAGAGAGCTTTGAAGGTTAATAAGATTAAATCTATATACTTAACTGATGAGGTTGCTGTTCCTGAAGTTGGAGAAGCTGCTGAAGAGGTTGTTACGGAAGTTCCTGTTGAGGAGTCTGTTGAAGTAGTTGAAGAAAAGACAGAAGCTTAGTATCATTAAAAATACTATCTTGCGGGGGTAGTTCAATTGGTTAGAATGTCTGTTTTCCAAACAGAGGGTTGCGGGTTCGAGCCCCGTCCCCCGCTCCATATAAGGTTTATAACAAACCACAAGTATGATAAAACTTGACCATTTCTATATATATGTTACTGATTTAGATAAAGCAATTAGCTTCTATCAAAAGATATTGTGTAGTAAAGTTAATCATAGGGAAGGTGATAGATGGGCTGATTTTGATTCAGGGGATGGCATATACTTCGGTATTTTCAATGTAGATAATGAATCATATAAAGTTGGGGATAATATCACGATTGCACTAAAAACAGATGATATTAAATTGGAGTATGAAAGAATAAAATCCCTGGCGCCAAAAGAGATAACAGATATTATTCATCTTACTGAGCCATACAGTTATTTCTATTTTCAATTTAAAGATGAATGGGGAAATAATTGGGAAGTTGCTCAGTATGCCTGAGGAAATGCGGATATTTTATTTTGAAAATAATCAATAAACCCAAATGACCCCAAATGACGTGAATTATACCCAAGAAAAATCTTTCGCTCTAGTAGGTCAAAAAGCTATTATTCTCAATTCAGAGAATAAAATTCTTGTGCTTCAGAGGTCGGAGAAATCAGGACTGGGTGGAAAATGGTCTCTTCCAGGTGGAGGTTTAGAAGATGGGGAAGATTCAATTGAAGGTATAAAAAGGGAAATTGTTGAGGAAACCACTTCAACTGTATCCCAAATTGAACCATATTATGTTAAATCATATAAGGAAAATGATGATTTTATTGTAATGATTGGATATACATGTACTTCCAATCTTGAAGATGTGAAGCTGAATTGGGAACACGATTCTTACAAATGGCTTACTAAAGAAGAGGCTTTGAAGTTAGATTTAACTAGTGATGGAAGAACATTTATAGAGCAGTTTAATAACTAAAGCTATGGAAAAATTCTAATAGCTTTAGAGAAGAATTCCTACCATGTTTATTGTCTCCGAGCTTATACATATTACCAAATTCATTGCTTCCCCTGTAACTTATCCACAATTTGTAATATAATCCTTTGTATGCAAGACGCAGATGTCCCTATGTGGGATAAAGGAGATAAAACTGATGACTACGCTAAAGGCGGAGGTGGATTCCCTATGTTTGGCATGGGTAGTGAAAAAGGGGAGAAATCATCTGCCATAGAAGAAGCGTACGAATTAGTCTTGGGAAGAAAACCAACCTCAAGAGAACAGTCCTACTACAGATATTCCTCAGCTAAGAAAGAAGAGATACTTAAGAAGCTATTAAATAGCGATGAACATAAAGAAGTAATTAAAAAGGGTAGAGACTATCCAGAATTAGAAGATCGAGAGAAATTAGGACAAAGTACAATATTGAAATTGAAACACAGTATTGAAGACCAGCAAAGCGAGGTAAATGAAATGAAATCAATGCTTGAACAAAAAAACAGAGAAATTGCGATATTAAGAGAAGAGAAAAATATCCCATTTGTTACACAATCATTTCTTGAAGGGAAAGGAAGCGTATATTATGGAAACGTTGAGAGCAAAAATTCTACACCTGAACCCCAATTACCATTATCGTGGTTAGACAAATTATCTTACTTCATACAAAAGATCTCAAAATGACTCCAAAACTATTTGCAAAAAGATTAAAACTCGCAAGAGAGGAATATGGTTATTCCCAAAAACAGTTGGGGTTAAGAATAGGGTTGTCGGATAAATCAATTAGTATTTATGAAAAGGGAGCTGTATATCCGCCAGTATCCAACCTAATGAGAATTGCTAAAGAATTAAAGAAGGATTTGGATTATTTTCTTAAGGACTAACGAGGGGGAGTTAGCCAAACTTTGGTTTTCTTTATGAACTTCTTTGACAATTCGATGCCACCCCATATCGCAAGTCCTGAAATTCCTAAAATCACTAATATCTGTATAACTACTAATATCGTATATTCTGGAGTTATGGGTTGTGATACTAGGCCATTACTTAGTTCTAAAGAATTATTCACCGTATTGGTGTAGTTAGTATCATATTGCCAGGATATTACTGTTGCATTGATATTGTATGTTCCTCCAAGAGTTGGTTTAATAGTTGCTTTGTATGTGAATTCTCCATCCTTTGTAACACTTACAAATTCCTTATGCTTAGGGGTTATCTTTATTGTTGAAGAACTATCCCATATGATTTGTGTTTTTGATGAATCAACATGGGGGACAATGGTTAATGTATATGTGATGCTTTTATCTAATGGTGACTGAAGTCCTTCTGACAGTGTAAGGTCAAAGTATTTGTTTGTTGCTCTTGTGGTATTATCATCAACCTGTGTTTCAAGCGTATAGTCTCCTGTTGTTGTCCCCAATTCGACGGTTTGTGTTTCTGTGTCCTGAGCGTTAACAATCGTTGCAAATGGAATTGCAAATAGTGCAATTAAGAGAAAAATTGAAGCTATATTTTTCATTGTAATATTCTATGAATACTCATGTTATATATTTTGTATGCATCTTGTGCTTCTTTTTCTGTCACATCAAGATCATCATGTACAATCCTATTTCTAAGTTTGTGTGCTTCCCAGAGTTTATCATATTCCGTTCTTTTAAATCTTTTGCCTACAAGTTTAAGATTATCACCGCATAATTTCTTGTTCCCTAAGCGATATTGAAGTGCTTTTGAAAGAATATTGTCTAACTTGATAACGGTATCTCTTCTTCTTGCCAGGTCATCGCTACTAGCACCCGCTTTGAGGGCCTCTAAGCTATTTAACATACGCGAAATAGTCTTCTGCTTCTCTTTCTTCTCCCCAGAGGAAACCATTATGAAAAGGGCTGCTATGGCCACCAGGATCAATATTGTAATTATTACGGTATTATCCATTTTGCTTGTTGTTAAACCTTCTTAGTAAAAAGTATACCAGATATATTATTCCAAGGAATGAGAGAATTGAAATGGCCTTGGTTATTATTTGTAAATAGATTGGAATTTGTATATTAGTATCAGAAGCTGAGAGCACTGATTCTGAATAGTCTTCATTTGAGAACTCAATATTTACAAATACATTTGATGTATTTATGCTATTAGGAACATTCAACTGCAATGTTGCAGTTTGTTTAGGAAGTATGATTTGAGAATTGATATTATTTACTGGATCAACATATTTCTTAATATTTTCAATATTTGATTCTCCCAAGGCATATTCGTTTATTGCGATATTCCCAGTATTTGAGACATTGATGAGCCCTTTGAGATACTTTGATAGCGTATTGCTACTTTCAAATACCAATTGTGTTTCGAACTTTAACTCAGGTATGAGCTCATCCTCTGAACTTGAGGTTACCTTGAAATCTGAGTCTTTGTAAAACGTTAATTTAGGAGCGACAGGAAATTTGCCACGTTTTAGAATTGCTATGTGATCAAAGAAAGCGTTCCCATACAGAGGTTTAGAAGAGTAGTCTTCGAGGAATGGGTCCATAGTGATCCATTTTTGTTGAGTGGTGTCATATGCCTCGACCCAGTAGTTGTAAAAACCATCAGATGTGTAACCAGAGATATTAGAAACATAGCCGATGACTTGTCTCGAAGGAATACCGTATTTGCGTAGAATAGTAATTAGGAAATCAGTGTAATCTGAAGGATTAGCTTCGTTAGGATCTGCAACGATATTATCAAAACCAACTCGGCTATCTGTTATGACTCCACTTACTAAACTTTTTTGAGGATTTAATCTTTCAACAGTGTATTGATAGAGATATTTGATGATTAACTGCTGGGTATCAGCATCTACATCTTGAATGTTTGTAAATCCATCAGTGATTTTTATACCTTTATTTTTAATGTAGGATATGATTCTAGTGAATTCTAATTTCTCAGAGGTTTTCCAATATCCAAGTGCTGTTGTAAGGAAGGCTTCAGGGGTGTTCTTTGCGGTTATAGTCGCTCGTTTCAATATATGCCCTTGTATATTGCAATCCAATGTGTCCTCTGGTGCCAATATGTATTTGAATATGTAATTTCCATCTTCATCTTGTTCTGCAATATTGGGAAGTGGAGTAAGGTTATCCCAAATTATAGTCTGAGTTGTACTATCTGATGGGACGATTAGTTCAAATGTTTGGTTTTGATCCTTAAGAGTGTTTGAGAATGTTTTAGAGATTGTAAATTGGTAAGAGATACTTTTCCCAAAAAGTATCGATATACTAGTATAGATAGGTTTAAGGATGGTAATTTGATAGTTGTTATTTACACTCTTTAAATTTTGCATGGCATCTGAAGTCCAAAGTGGTTCACCATTTGTTTTAGGGTAGGTGATTACGACGCTTTTTGTGACAGCATCCTGCACAGAGGAAACAATATTTAGTGCGCCTGTTTTTTCTAACGCGGTGTGGTATGTTATGCGTAGTTTTAATTTTGATGTTGGTTTTACTATTGCGTTGTTGAAATCCACCATTATGTCTGTAGCACCAGTTCGATTATGGCTACTGCAATCCAACTTTTTAGAAGTAGAGGCATTGTAGCATTCAACAGAGAGATTTTCTTGTGGGATTGTAGTGGTAAAGTAGGAGACAACTCTTGGTTTCTCGGAAGCAATTGTGATTATAGCTTCTGTATCTATACTGGTATCACTAATCCCATGAGTAAAATCTGCGGTGACGCTAAACTGATCTTCAGCAGCACGAACATTTTGATTACTTAGAAGAAGGAGGAAGAAAGCAAGTACTAGGCTAGATAGCGACAGAATCTTCTTTAAATAGCCAGTCAAATTTTTCATATTTTCTTAATATTTGCTTTATTACAGGCGTTTTAGGAGTAATTCCATAGTTTAATATTATCTTATCCCAATCTAATTTCTCAGGTTCATTAACAATCTTGTAATATGGATTCCTTACAGTCTCCTGTTTAGCATTCTTTCTAATAATATAATAGGCTAATCCGTTCTGGTCATCAAGCACTACACCTGGATTTGCTTTTATACTTGCGAATTCAGCAAATATGAGGTTCGAATTTTGTCGAGTATTAACTATAACTGCGCTGTAACCTGCTGGTATGATCACTTTTTGTTCTTTTTTTGCAACAATTCTAATAATTCGATTGTCTTTAGGAGTTCTATATTTCTGCAAAAGAATGGTTGCACCACCATACACAATATCTATTAACCGAGCATATCTTGAGCATTTTGTAGCTCTAGTTTTAACAAATTCTATGCCTGCGAGATTAGGTTTAAGTACAACAAAATTAATTTGGAGATCTTTTGAGGAGTAGAGATTATCTAAATCTAAGTGTTTGTATTTTTTGTAAAAAACATCAGGACACGAAAGCTCCTTGTTTAGAAGTTGTGGGCGGATATCATCTATGGAGACAGATACTACTTCTTTGAAGCTTAAGTCTTTTACCTGTAAATCTTCACCATCATAGACTAAAGGAAAGCCTGAAGTCTTTTTAAGGTCAATTTTTGCCATAACCAGTATTATACCACATCACTTTTAATCCCTTGAGAAGGATTTGAGGAGTTCGGAGAGGATAAATGCCGCTATCATAAAGAAAACAAGCGCAATCAGCGGTGTAAGGGACAAAGTAAATCTATCTATTTGTATTGCGTTTGTGGTTATGCCTTCAAATGGTTTTACAAAAATATCACTTGTATTCATAATCCAGCCTACAATGGTGTTTTGTACGTTAGCATTGATAATGGATAAGATGATTCTAGCCATTATAAGGGCTTCAATAAGGGTTGTCGCTGTGTATACGAGTCTAATTAGTAATTTGAACATGGTTATTGATTATCAAGATTATCTACGTAATAGTCAAGTTCATTCATGAATCTGGTTACGCCATTTGCCCAAGCATGCGCAGATCCTTCCGCACAAGGGGGACAATAGGCGGGTTCGATCTCAAAAGGTGTTAAAGTAACTCCGTATCCTTGGGATAAACCTCTTGTGATTTCTTTAATTCCATCCGGCCAGGTCGCGAATACACTCCAACCATTTTCATTTTTGTTTATACCTCTCCATCCCCAACCATTGTTCGAATCTCCACCAGGGATAATATTTCCAAAAGCTGACTCAACTCCGGATATGGATGCCACCAATCTCCAATCAAGCCCATACCTATCTGCCTCTGATATAAATACAGACGAATATTGTGCCATTGGAGAATGGTAGTCAGTTAGGAATTTGTTCATTGCCAATACACGTGGATCAAGGGTTAAGAATCTCGAGATTCCTGTCTTGTTGGATTCTGTAATATTAGAGGAGAGGCTGTACTCAGATGAATAGATATGTATGTCAAAAACTGGGGAGAGTGCATTCATTTGTGCTACTGAGTTTGATTGTACTGACTGACCGATGGCGTTAACTAAAAATCTCTCAAAATGTGGTGATACGAATATGTAGTAGAGAGAAAGCAATACAAACGCGAACGTTACTCTAGTAATTCTAGAGTGATATAAAGACTTAACAGATAGCAGTTTTAACTTCTCCTCCATTGGTTCTGGCATAATATCAAGTATAACAGAAAGGGGCAATATTTGTTATGTTTACTCATCTACATTTACATACAGAGTACTCTTTGTTGGACGCTACGATTAGAATTCCAGCACTGATTGAAAAACTCCAAGCATCAGGTATGACCTCTTGTGCCATCACGGATCATGGAAATATGTATGGGGCATTTAAATTCAAAAATGCTATGACTGAAGCGGGGTTAAAGCCAATTATCGGGTGCGAGATTTATGTGGCGCCAAGAAGTATGGAATTAAAGGAATTTGGAAAAGATAACAAATACAACCACTTGATTTTGTTAGCTAAGAACTTAGAGGGATACAAGAACTTAATGAAAATAGTATCCATTGCACATATGGATGGCTTCTACTACAAACCAAGGATTGATTTTGAGACACTTTCAAAATATTCCGCAGATCTAGTATGCACATCCGCATGTTTGGCGGGTCCAGTTTCTAGGCCACTGCTTGAAAGTAACTACAATCTCGCTCTAGAAATCGCAAAAAAGTATGCAGAAATATTCAAAGACAATTTCTACATTGAAATTCAGCGCAATGGTATGGAAGAGCAAGAAAAGGTTAATGAAGGCTTGATAAAGATATCGAAGGAATTAAATCTCCCATTAGTTGCTACTTGTGATGCCCACTATCTGAATAAAGAGGATGCTTCAATACAAGAGATTCTTTGGTGTATTAGTGATGGTACTTCAATGGATGATCCAAAGAAGAGGTCTATGCCCACTAACGAATTCTATGTCAAAACTCCAGATGAGATGATCGAGCTGTTTAAGGATATCCCTGAAGCAATTGAAAATACACAGAAAATAGCTGAAATGATTGAAGAATATGAAATGTCTTTTGGGAGAATTGAACCCCGTTTCTTAGATTTACCTGAGGGACAAACAACGGCATCATATTTGAAAGAGCTTTCATATAATGGTGCTAAGGAGAAATATGGCGAAATTACTGACGAATTAAAAGAACGTTTGGATTATGAGCTAAAAGTAATTGGTGACAAAGGCTACAATGACTATTTTCTTGTTGTGCGTGACTTTGTTACATTCTGCCGAAATGCTGGCATTGTAGTGGGTATGAGAGGCTCTGGTTGTGGTTCCGTTGTAGCATATTCAATTGATATTACAAATATTGAACCAATTGGATGGGAGTTGTACTTCGAAAGGTTCTTAAACCCTGAGAGAGAATCTCCACCTGATTTTGATATTGATATTGCAGATAAGCGCAGAGATGAACTTATCCAATACACCATTGAGAAATATGGAACTGACAATGTAAAACAGATTGGGACGTTCAGTAAACTCCAAACAAGACAAGCCATAAAAGATGTTGGGCGAGTATTGGGTATTGATTTAGCGATAACTAATAAATTAGCGAAGATGGTTGAGATAGTATTTGGGAAAGCTAAAGATATGGACTATATGATTGAGCATAATCCTGAGTTTGCTGAATTAATAAATTCTTCTGACCAAACCCTTAAACTTAAAGAAATTGTTAAGAAAGTTTCTGGAATTGCCAGAGGTACATCAACCCATGCTTGTGGAGTAATTGTTGCTCCTGAAGCAGTTGTAAATTTCTGTCCAATACAAAGAGACTCCCATGGTGGAGGCATTGGAATGACACAATATGAAATGGCTGATGCAGAGGCTACTGGCTTAATGAAATTTGACTTCCTTGGTTTGAGAAACCTTAATGTAATAGGTGAGGCTGTGAAGAAGGTGGAGGTTAATACAGGTACAAAATTGAATCTCAGAACTCTAGATAAACGTGATGAGAGTTCATTTAAGATTATGCAGCAAGGACATACCGTTGGCATTTTCCAAATGGAAAGCGAAGGCATGAAGCGTGTGGTTAAATCAGTACACCCTGAAAGTTTGGAAGACGTTTGCTATATATTGGCAGCATATCGTCCAGGTCCTATGCAGTTCATCTCGGAGTATGTTGCAGTAAAAAACGGGAAGAAAAAAGTAGAGTATATATTTCCAGAATTAGAGCCAATTCTTAAAGTTACCAATGGTGTGATTACCTATCAGGAGCATATCATGAGTATTGCAAAAGAGATTGGTGGATATTCCATGGGTAATGCAGCTGCATTAATGAAACTGATGAGTAAAAAGAAATTCGACAAAGTTGAGCACGAAAAACCAATATTTATGGAAGGAGCTATGAAGAAAGGTTTTGACGAAACCAAGCTAAATGAACTTTGGGAGAAACTTCTCCTGTTTGCAAACTACGGCTTTAATAAGGCACACAGTGCGTCATATGCAACAGTATCCTACTGGACGGCATATCTTAAAGCCCACTACCCATTAGAGTTTATGGCTGCCCTTTTAGAGGGAGATTTGGATAACTTTGATCGTGTCATTATTGATCTTGATGAATGTGAGAGATTAGATATTGATGTACTTCCTCCTACCATTAATGAGAGTAATTACTACTTTAAAGTGGAAGGAGATCATTCTATACGTTTTGGTTTAGGGGGTATTAAAAACGTTGGTGAAGATATTGTTAAAAGTGTCGTAGAAGAAAGAAAAGCCCATGGTGTTTACCAACATCTTGACGATTTTGCACATAGACTTTTTCAATCAGTAACCAAACGTTCCATTGAGTATCTAATTATGGCTGGAACTATGGATTCCTTTGGGGACAGAAATGCATTACTTCAATTAGTTCCTAACATCTACGAAAAGGAAAAGGTTAGAAACAAATCTCTTGCTTTAGGTCAGATAGATATCTTTTCTTTAGATCAGGACCCTTCAAAGAAAGAAGAAACCGTTGGTATGACGCCTCTACCAAATATTGAGAAGACAGCTGTCTCGCAGGCTTTAACATGGGAGAAAGAACTTTTAGGGTTGTACTTTTCTAGTCACCCCCTTGATGCGTTCCAAGAATTCTTTGAAAGTAAAAATGTGATATCCATCCGTGAAGCTTTGGAAACCAAAAAGAACAACGAGATAGTTATCCTTGGGGTTATGGTAGACAAAATCAGAAAGATTTCTACAAAAAAAGGTGATATGATGGCATTCTTAACGGTGGAGGATAAATCAGCTACTTCAGATGCTATTGTATTCCCTCGTACATACCAGGAGCTTAAGGATACGCTAGTTGAGAACAAGCCTATGCTTTTAGCTGGAAAGATTAATGTGAAGGAAGGGGAAAAGAGCATTATAGTTGAAAAGGCTAAATATATTGATGAGATTAAGTGTAAGTCGGACTTTGAGGGGGTTACATTTAGAATAAAGCCTACGCATACTGAGGATGAGATTGCACAATTAAAAGCATTCATATCTAATTCCGAAGGTGATTTGGCTGTAAAGATTATCGTAGATAACGGGGAGAGTAAGAAGACGGTTATGTTGGCTAAGAAAATTCCTATGAATGAAGAAACAAAGAAATGGTTAAGGAAGTTCTAAATTTATTTTAAATAAATATGGATCCAAACAAATCAGAGGGTGAAGGAAAAGAGATCAAACAAATAACTGTTGAAAGTGGCAGAACAGCAGAGTTGTTTGATATGTACAGAACATCAGAATTAGGTACGCTATGGCCAATTGATTCTGAAAAATTCGAACAGATTTTGTTTGGTACGAATGATACAAACAATGAAACAGAAGTATTTATTCAAGAAGAAGAAAATAATATTCAAGGGGTAATAGCTTTGAAATACAAAAAAGAAGCCCCAGAAGATGTTGCAATAATATTTGAGCAAGTTAAAAAAGAAGATAAGAATAAAGGGATTGGGTCTGAGCTTTTGCATAAAGTTCTTGAAAGGGCTACAGAATTAGGAGCCAAGAATATTGTTTTGGGTGGGAAAGTGGGTTCATATTTCTGGCCTGGGATACCTGATAACTTAGATTGTAAGGATTTTTTCTCTAAACAGGGATTTGAGATAAAGGACGGCCCAGTTGATATGCACCAAGAGATTACAAATTGGTCTGCAGATAAAGAGATCTTTAACCGAATTGAAGAACAAGGCATCTCAATACGTTTTGCTAATGAATTAGATAGTGAAAAGATATTACAATTTGAGAAGGAAAACTTCCCTAATTGGTATGATTCATATTACAAGCGTTTAATTACAAGAAAACAGTATGAGAAAGTCTTTCTTGCTGAAAAAAATGAAAAGATCCTTGCTGTTAGTGAACTGTGGGACGATGGATGTAACTGGGATATGCTTTTTAAAGGAAAAGTGGGTGGAGGAGGTGCATTAGGTGTGTCTGAAGAGAATCAGGGCTTGGGTATTGGATTAGCAATGAAAGCCTGGGGGACTCAAAAGCTTAAAGAAAGGGGAATCCAAAATGTGTGGATTGGATGGACCTATGCAGTTGGTCTATATGAAAAGCTTGGGTTTATAGTTTGGCGTAAATTTTCAAAAGCAACAAAGAAACTGTAACAAACTGGTATAATATACCCATGAATGAAGCTATACAAACCAAATTAGAAGTACTCCCACATAAACCAGGAGTATACAGATTCCTAGATAAGACAGGAACAATACTTTACATAGGAAAAGCCATAAACCTCTACAACCGCGTAAGGTCTTACTTTAACAGCGACCTCTACGATAGACCAAGAATCAAACAAATGATGCCATTGATTGTAGATTTAGAAGTCATAGAAACAAATAACGAGATAGAATCGTTGGTATTAGAATCTGCACTCATAAAGAAATATAACCCGCTGTACAATACAGATCTCAAGGATGATAAATCGTATGCATGGATATATATATCGACCAAAGATAAGTTCCCAACAGTAAAAATTGTAAGAACACTTAATGAAAAGGAATACAAAAA
>Ga0209000_1000825_pt1 | contig 23704 bp, 16 predicted proteins | sample RifGroD2_FD_183998 | JGI IMG/M metagenome (GOLD analysis project Ga0209000, IMG submission 183998) | Groundwater microbial communities from Rifle, Colorado, USA - Groundwater D2 (SPAdes) (version 2) | ecosystem: Environmental > Aquatic > Deep subsurface > Groundwater | place: Rifle, Colorado... | reverse complement strand
TAAGTATCTACATTCGTGTATTGAACTTCAACGACATTGGATGTCAGATTGCCTGTAAGTATACCAGATGTCATCAATCTCAGCGTCATTGGCCCGTTGAAGGATAAACTGAAGTTATCGCCTGTTGTTGTTAGCGGCACTCCTGCATACATGTAGTCAAACCAAGCGGAAAGCGAATAATCATAATACTGTAGCGTGACATGGTCAGCGCCTAAGCTAGATGCATCAGGGAATGACATATTGACAATCATTTCTGTGCCTTCACCTATAAATACATTGTGTCTTTCAATTTCTTCAATGATCAAACCGCCAAACGTGCCAAATGCTGCATCAGCTGGTTCACCTGGGATTGAACCCATGATTCCTGGGATAAACGGTTCAACAGGCAATCCAGAATCTGCAAGCACTTCAACAGAAAGGACGAACGTCATTGTTTCTGCGCCTTTTGTAATCGTGATTTCAAGATCAATCCACAAGTCGCCAGGAATATCTGTGATTGCGAATTGATTCTCAAAAATATATGCATATTCAGCATTGAGTCCATTCAGTGCCAGTTCGATCGTTCCGCCATAAATAGGATGTGCTGGTGAAAACATCTTAATCTTGTTTTCAACATACACATGGTCTAAATCAAAATGAACATAGTCATACATCATTTCTAATATTTCTGCGTCTGTAAAGGGGATTGCTTGAATATCTCCAGGTTTACCCATGAAGATAACGCTCCAATTTTCTCCTAAGAAGTGTGAATTGTAATCATTCAAATAAACCTTGATTTCAACATCTTGACCCTCAAATGCCTGTAATGTGTTTTGTGCTCCAAAGTTTGCATGATAAATATAAACATCGGTCACACCATCAGTTAAATAATAGAATTCATCAGCTGAAGAATAATATAATCTGCCCCTGATTGTTGTATAAACCATCGGATGTTCCGTGTATGGAGTAATGTCGCCAATATCTTGTAAAGTCATCGGAGTTACTGGAACAGTGAACGAAACTCCTGTATTGATCACGTTGTATTGTGATGGAGTTGAATATCCGCTCAACCAGCAAATGTTATTGTATGAATCCTTATGTCCAAAAATAGTAATTTCCCATCCAACCTGTAAATCATGATAGCCCTTAATCATAATCATTCCGCTGCTATCTTGCAGGATATAACCAAGATTCGCAACTTCTTCAATAATCACGCCATGAAGCTTCACAACTTCAAAATCATCCATCATTCTAAAGTCAAAGATTGTTGTTACCGGATACGGATTGACTGTCAAATTGAAAGTGTGAACAACCGTCAATGAACCAACGGTAATCGTCGCTTCAAAAGCAACAACTTCTATTTCACTTACATCGTTAAATCTTCCAAGAAGCGCATCATAAACACTTGCATTATCTGAAGTAATCGCCCAAACGATCGTAGCTCCCAATGCGGGCATTTCTTCTTCAATCTCTACATAATCATATGGATACCACATCTGTCCTTCAAGGAAATGAGTTCCTAAAGCAATCAATTCATCAATCTTTTCCTGATCCGTAGTTGAAACCAAATGAATTGGATTGTCGTATGCTTCAAAAACAAGCATTCTGTCTGGTTCAGTTTCATCACCATCAAAGTTAGGAAGTAGGAATCCTTTAATAACAACCTTTAGATGCAAATGATCATAAAGAATCGTCAATGCTTCACTTGACATGGAGACGATACCTGCAAAATCACTAGCTCCCAGTGTATCCGTCAATAAATAGCCAATATCTTGCGCTTCACCGACATATCCTGTCAACTCAACATACATACCCCAGTTTAATGGGTCTTCTATAGAAATTAAATTAAAACTATCAACCGTATGAGAAACCGGCGCGATTGGAGATGGATTATCTATGGATACTGTTTCGATCCATTCTGTATCATCCCAAAGCAAGATAGCGCCATCATGAATCGTTCTCGATCCAATTAAAATGACTTTGTCTCCTGCAACAAATTCAAATGGTTTCGCACAAAGCAGATATCCTGTTTCATCAGCCAAAATATGCGTGCCGTCCATCTGTGTTGACATTGCTAAGATAACAACGACTTCTAGTCTGTATGGTACGTTTTCCACGCCTGCAAGGAATTCTGCAATCGTGACTGTTTGAATTGGTATGACATGAATGGTGAACTCAACAACATTGATAAAACCATTGATGTTAATGGTTGCTCTCACATCAATCCATGTTTCCACCGTAATCGTATCTGATATATAACCAGTTTCAAGACTATATAAAGTCGCATAATCACCGAATAACTCATAGGTTACAATATCTTCATAAAATGCATAAGATGTTGGTAACATCACTGTATAATCCGGTCTGAAATATTCATCAGCAAATTTAGCTTGCAAAGCATTTGCCAAGAACAATGATAATTCTTCATCCGTCATTGTAAATTCAACATCTCCAGGATAATTGATGAAAATCAGCATCATCATCGGTTCTTCATCACTTTGGTTGTAAAGCGATAATCCTGCTAAGTTGACTTCCATTCCTTTATACATGGAAAGCAGGCTATAAGCTTCCATCGATTGTGTGAACACCGGTATTTGATTCATTCCATCAGATAGGAAGAAAATATGGTATTCTTCATTTTCAAGAAGAGTTCCTTGAAGCATTATATAATTAAACATATAATCCGGATTCGTGTAGTCAAGAAGGGTGAACTGTTCAATCGTCATCGCTGTTGGTGTCATCGGCATTTCATTACCGCTCGATATCAGTCTGACAACCGTCATCGATGGATCATTGGCCAAGAAAATCATGCCTTGTTGTTCCATCAAGGCACCTCTAACCAAAATCATATCTCCAACCATCAAATCTGTACGCGATGTAACAACGAAAACCACACCTGTAGCATCCGCAATCAGCAATACTCCTTCCATCATTTGTTCAAAAATGACAACGCCTTGTACAAAATACATAGTTTCATCTTGTGCGACCAAGAGGAATTCTGCAATCGTTAATATTTCAATAGGAACTACCCTGATTTGTATTTCAACAATTTCAACAGCTGTTCCAATCGTGATGGTTGCACGCAATCCAATGAATGTTTCTACAGTGATTTCTGTTGAAACCAGCTTCGTAATCAAATCAAGCAGAGAAGCATTTTCACCAAATGTTTCATATGTCACAGCAACATCAAATAATGGATGCGTTGTTTCCAAAGGCACTTCTTCACCTGGATAGAATGTCATTCCACCAAGCCATTCCGACATCATGTCACCAAGCAGAGCAACCAATTCCTCATCGGTATATCCAAGTTCAATATCTCCCTCAGATCCTCCAAAGACAAGCATCAAATATGGTTCCATCGCATCGAAGTTAGGTAAACTGATACCACGCAATGTGACTTCGAAATCAGTAAACATTTCAAGCAAGAAATACATTTCCTTATCCATTGCATGAACAGGAACGTTATTAGTACCATCCGTCAAATAGAACGAATGGTTCATTTCATCTAACATCAGCGTTCCAGAAATTTCATAATACTTAATCCAATAGTATGGATTATAAACATCAAGTGATGAAAATTGAGCTACGGTTACACCAAATGGAGCTATAGGAATAGGTTGATCATGACTGATAATCTCACGAAGCGATTGAGTTGGATCATTACCCATCAATATCGCTCCATCCTGATGCATCGCATATCCGCCAACCACAACTAAATCTCCAACCTGTGCATCTAGTATAACTACTGATCCTAATGTGGTAATGATTCCACCATCATCAATAGGTCCTTGATAAGCGACACCCAAAGTACCTGTTTCATCGGCGATAATCATCAATCCGATATCATTAAATATCATTAAAACAACGCCTGTTACTTCATAGTAGTTTTCATCTTGAACACTCAAAAACTCTTCAATCGTAAGCATTTCTACAGGCATCAAAATCAAAGTCACGTCAGCGCTCTTCGTCACGAGACCTACTGTCACTGTGATTGTGAATCCGATTTCTCGCATAACGTCCGTGGTTGCGAAGAATCCTGTTGTTACATCATAATAGCTGGCATTATCACCAAATGTAGCGCCAGACAACGTTGCACCAAATACAGGAAGCGTATCTGGAATCATAAAGGATTGACCTGGGTAGAACACCATATGATCAAGCATAGATGCGCCAAAAGCCAATAATTCATCGACCTTGTCTTCATCATCTAAAGTAATCTGTTGGACAGGGGATACCTGATAATATAGGATATGCCACTGACTTGCCATCGTATTGTAATCATGAACAATCGCGTGGAAGGAAACAAGCTGACCAACCATGGACGCGAATGGATTGTCCATCGGCGTATATGACTTATAGTTGATCATGATGATTTCTTCTGAATCAATGTCGGCGATATAGAAGTTCGGACCCATTTGACCGACGATGCCGCGGATGATGACATGTCTTCCATAAATATCGATTTCATCTTCATAGGTTTCAGCTAAATATCTGAATGTCATGTCTTCAGAAGCTGGAAGTGTTGTGTAATAAGAGTTTGCCACCAGATTGGTCACACCGACCAATTGAGGTGTCATTTCAAAGAATTCAAAGGTTGCATTAAATTCAATGCCGTCGCCAACAGCAAGTGTACCTCTTGGTGCCAATACAAATATATAACCCGTACCGTCAGAAACATAGAATCCAGGATTCATAGGATCTGGGAATACATAATAAACAACTCCTCGAACCTTCACGGTTTCCTTTGGTTGTTCGTATAGAATTTGAGCAATCGTATTATAACCTTCGTCAGTAATCCATTTTGCATAGAGCATGACATCCATTGCTGGCATGTATTCCAACGTAAATGCTACCAACAATGCCTCATCTGTGAACCAACCAGCGAAAATGAATCCATCTCTTGTTGGATGAGGAGGCATGCCGATCCATTGATTTTGACCTAATTCAATATCATCAATCAATGTTCCATCATTCGTATCAAAGGATAATGTATAAGTTGCTGTATTCCATTTTGCGTAAAGGATGACATCATGATCAGGCATCAAGGTATCGATAAATGGAACTAAGAATAATTGATCTTCATACCAACCTGCAAATTCATATCCTACTTTGATCGGATCTGCTGGAAGCACGATTAAAGTACCAGGAATCAGTACTAAATCCGGAATTGTGTTTTCGCCATAAACAAAACTGATAGCATGAGGCAGCATGCTCCATTTTGCATAAAGTGTAATTCCATTTAATGGCATTGTTCCAAAAGTGTACGCTGTAGTTAATCCACTATCAGAATACCAACCTTCGAATGCATAGCCATCCTTGGTTGGAGGAGTTGGAGCTACGACAACTGACAGATATGCTTGAACGATATCTGTAACTTCAGTTCCACCATTTTCTTCAAAGGTTATCGTATAGTTGACAGCTGTCCACTTCGCATATAAAGTGATACCATTTAATGGCATCGCTCCAAACGTATAAGCTGTAGTTAATCCGCTATCAGAATACCAACCTTCAAAAGTGTAACCTTCTTTAGTTGGTGCGGTTGGTGCTGTAACAGCTGATAAATATGCCTGAACGATATCCGTAACTGCAGATCCGCCATTTTCTTCAAAGGTGATGGTATATTGATTCACTGTCCATTTCGCATATAAGGTGATACCGTTTAATGGCATCGTTGCGAACGTATAAGCTGTTGTTAATCCAGTATCAGAATACCAGCCTTCAAATGAATAACCTTCCTTAGTTGGTGCGGTTGGAGCTGTGACTGCGGATAGATATGCTTGTACGATATCAGTAACCGCAGATCCTCCATTTTCTTCAAAGGAGATTGTGTATTGATTCAATGTCCATTTCGCATATAAGGTGATACCGTTTAGCGGCATCGTTCCAAATGTATACGCTGTAGTTAATCCAGTATCGGAATACCAGCCACCAAATGTGTTTCCTTCTTTAGTTGGAGCTGTTGGAGCTGTGACAGCTGATAAATATGCTTGAACGATATCAGTAACTGCAGATCCTCCATTTTCTTCAAAGGAGATGGTGTAATTATTGATTGTCCATTTTGCATACAAAATAACACCATTCAATGGCATCGTTCCAAACGTATAAGCTGTTGTTAATCCAGTATCAGAATACCATCCAGCAAATGTATAACCCTCTTTAGTTGGATTGGCTGGAGCAGTTACAACAGATAAATATTCTTGTACGATATCAGCAACCGCGCTTCCTCCATTTTCTTCAAATGAGATGGTGCTATTGTTAATCGTCCATTTCGCATATAAAGTGATACCGTTTAATGGCATCGTTGCAAATGTATAAGCTGTTGTTAATCCAGTGTCAGAATACCAGCCCTCAAACGTATAACCTTCTTTAGTTGGTGCGGTTGGAGCTGTGACTGCGGATAGATATGCTTGAAGGATATCAGTAACTGCAGTTCCGCCATTTTCTTCAAAGGTGATGGTATAGTTATTGATTGTCCATTTTGCATATAAAGTCAAAGCTGTTGAAGGCATGACTCCAAATGTATAAGCTGTTGTTAATCCACTATCTGTATACCATCCTCCAAATGCATATCCCACCTTGGTAGGAGCGCTTGGAGCAACAACTGCGCTACCGATCGCCTGTGTAATATTGGTAACATCAGTTCCACCATTTTCTTCAAAGGAAATGGTTTGTTGCAAAACAACTGCATTCCATTTCGCATATAGAGTTATGTTTTCAGCAGGCATCGTTCCAAATGTATAAGCTGTTGTTAGTCCAACATCAGAATACCAACCAGCAAACGTAAAGTCTGTTTTGGTTGGTGCGGTTGGAGCTGTAACAGTCGCTCCAGCAGCAAGTACAATCGGACTGACAGCTGTTCCGCCATTAGTTTCAAAGGTAATCGTGTACGTAACTGTCGTAGAAGTCCACTTTGCATACAAAGTCAACGTACCAGATCCAGACAGCAATGCAGCCAAGGACCAGGATGTTGTCAATGCCGGATCGGTATACCATCCATCAAATGTGAAACCTTCTTTGACCGGTGTCGGTAATTCAACTGAAGTACTCGTGGAGTCAATCGTCATATTTTCAATTTCGTTACCACCATCGGTATCAAAGCTGATGACAATGCTCGTCGCGCCAGTACATGCTGCAATCGACAAAGTAAAAAACAAGAATGCAAGAATCATTACTACTTTTCGCATCATTTTTTTCTCCTCCTAATATCATTCAATCAAAAAACAAAAAAACGCAACCAGAGACTTATATCTCAGTTGCGTATGTATAATATTGCTTTGCTCTATATATTTATATAGTAATACAAAATCAATTTTTTCTCAATAGTTTATGAAAGATTACTGAAGGAATTAACCCAATTCACGTAAGAATCAATATCAAACTTACGTTCTAATCCTTTATCGTTCATATATCTCAGTTTTCCAAAGACATGACGTTCTGTCCAAGCACGGTCGTGCTTGCCAAAACACCAGGCAACTCCTGCATAGCTGTTGGGATCTCTTCCATCAATAAAATACTTGTTATTCAAATAAATGATTGTCTGATATGCCTCCCTAAAGGTAGGCATCCATTCTATGATTTTCTTTGCCCAGTACATGCGCATATAATTATGCATATATCCTGAAAAATGCATTTCCTTCATAGCAGCATTGAAATAGGGATCATGCGTTTTGCTTGATTCAAGTTCTTCTCTCGTATATAAATAATCCCTCTTATCGAGTTCATGCTCTCTCATTGTCATGTATGCCCAAGGTTCTGTCATCAAGTCAAAATCATCATAACCCTTTTGAAAGGTCACATAATTGAATGCGAGTTCTCTTCTGACAAGGAGTTGTTCTATAAAAGCATCGAACGACTCACCCTCAATCTGACCCTGAGACTGTGCAACCATCATACGCTCTAAAATATCTAAAGATGAAATCTGGCCGAAATGAAGATACATCGAGAATTTTGATGTCAGCTGCTTGCTGGGATCATTGCTGTCTTTATAAAGGTTCGCTTTATTCTCAATAAAATCGATGAACAGTTTTGAAAATGCGAGATAACCCCCATGATATAAAGGACTCGGGGCTACCGATTGATCCAAGTTCAATCTTGACATGGTGTTAGATAAATCAGATAAGTCATCATCGCTTGTTATTTGAATAGGATTCTGATTGACAACAGTCGATATACGTTTGAAATCTCTGAACTCATGATATAGTTTTTTTATTTTAGGTCTTAATGTATAAGCTCCGTACTCCGCTTTATCGGATGCAACATGGACTGGAACAATCAAATCCGTATCGACAATATCAATCCTTATATCCATAAAGTTTTGATCAGCATAAAAAACAACATCATTTCTCCACTTGACTTGATGTCTCATGTATCCCATATCCATGACCAAAGTATGCACATGGTCTAGTAATGATAAGATTCCGATTTCTGGAGATTGAAGCTTTAAGACAAAGGAAATATGAAATTTATGAAGCGTCTCTTTAACTTCCCTTAATCCCTCCAGCATGAATTGATAATGTCTGAAGTTCGCGTCAGGATATCCTGATGTCAATCCAAAATAGACCAATAGTGGAAGATTGAATTGATTGGCTGTTTGAATTGCATGTTCAAGCGCGTGATTAAAATGGACGCGCTGGGATTGCTGCATCCAATATAAAATATATTTGCCTGTTCTCTTTGTTGTTCCCTCTTTGAGTATGGTTATACGCTTAGGATTCATCTTAGCCTCTTCTATTGATTTCTACTACTGTTCGATAAACTTATTTTACCACGTCTTGAACTGGGTTGCTTAAAAGTCACATGGCAGTAACTTATAAACAGGTTCTTTGCATTTTATAATAAATAACGAATTAATTAAAACCTGTACTAAAGTAACAAAATCAAACGATACTTTATGCAACTTCTTATTTATAATTTTTTTTAAAGCGTGTAGCGTGACACATAAATTATAAATGGTATAATTGAAATTGAAATATAAAGATTTTCGGAGGAAACGTATGGAAAACAATGAATTACTGAAATTAAAAAGATTTAACATGATTATGGGTGGGGTGCACCTTGTCCAAGGGTTATTGATGATTTTTATCGGTTTGACAGTTTCTAAGCTTGGAGATTTCAAACTTACAATCTTTCAAAATTACCTTCAATTCGTTCAAACAGGACCAGATTCTGGTTATTTAGATTTTGCAAGAGCTGAAATGTTCACATTGCCATTCTTCGTTTTAGTTGCTTCATTCCTGTTGATTTCAGCAGGTGCGCATGCATTAATCTCCTTCCCAAAGAAGATCAATACCATGTACAACAATGATTTGAAGAAAGGTATCAACAAGCTCCGTTGGTTTGAATACGCATTAAGCTCATCTGTCATGATCGTATTAATCTCTTACCTATTCGGTATTTGGGATATCGCATCCTTGATTTTGATTTTCTTAGTGAACGCTTCAATGAACCTATTCGGTCTTGTCATGGAACAGCTTAACTCAGAAAGAAAAGCAGGAACAAAAGTCAATTGGGGTCCATTCATTTGGGGTAGCATTGCTGGTTTAGCTCCATGGATCGCAATCGTGCTTTATATGACTGGCGCAACCGCTGAAGCGACTGCACAAACACCATGGTTCGTTTGGGCAATCGTTGGAACTTATTTCGTAGCATTCAACTCCTTCCCAATCAACATGATTTTACAATACGTTGGTAAAGGCAAGTTTAAGAATTATCTGTATGGTGAACGTGGTTATATCATTTTGAGCCTAGTTGCTAAATCCATTCTTGCATGGTTAGTTCTTGTTGGCGCATTACAACCATAACAAATGCATAAGCTAGGGCGACCTAGCTTTTTTTCTTTGGAGGACCTATGTACTTAAAAAAACTTAAATATCCAGAATATTTTCAAGGAAATAATAAAAAGGACAACTATTTTGAAGGATGGTATTACAAGCTGGTCAGCAAAGATCAGTCTTATACCATCGCATTCATTCCTGGTGTCAGCTTGGTCACGGATGATGCGCATGCATTCATTCAGGTGTTCATTTCACACGGGACCGGTACAGAAGTCAATTTGAAAACTTTTTATTTCAGATTTGAAATGAAGGATTTTTCATATGGCCATGAGGATTTTTGGATGAAGATTGGCAAGAATTATTTCTCCAAAGAAAAAATAGAAATTTCATTGATGAATGATCAGATAGAGTTATCCGGCAGGATTGGATTATATGAGCTCACTCCTCTCAAAAGAACTCTTCTCATGCCAAACATCATGGGGTTCTTCGGTTACTTCAATTTCATGGAATGCTATCATGGAGTGGTGAGCATGAATCACACCTTAAATGGCAACCTCAGGGTCAACAATAAATCTGTCGTGTTCAACACTGGCAAGGGTTACATCGAAAAAGATTGGGGTAAATCATTTCCTAGGGCATATGTCTGGCTTCAATCCAATCATTTTACAGATTCCAACACTTCTCTATTATTCTCTTATGCGGATATTCCATTCTTAGGTCTATACTTCAAGGGCTTGATTGTCAATCTGATTATCAATAAAAAGGAATACCGGTTCGCAACCTATAACGGCGCTAAAATCAAAATTGAAGAAATCAAGGATGGGTCAGTCAGCTATGTCATTAAGAAAGGTCCATATCTTCTTGAAATTGATGCCGTATCAACTGTTCAAATCGGTTTAGCTTCGCCTAAAAACGGTAAAATGATTGAACAAATCAAAGAAGGCTTGTCCGGAACCATCCATATCAAGTTCTATAGAAAGAAAGTTTTAATACTTGAAGATACCGGTCTTCATGCTGGTATTGAAATCATGAAGCGGTAGTTGAAAAAACTACTGCTTTTTTTTGCATTTATCTAAGAAACACAACTATCCATATGATAAAATATAAAAAACGGAAAGGAGTTGATCCCCTTGAAATATACATCGAAGACCTATAAGGAAATCATGCTTGTTTTCTTGAAACTTGGTGTTCTCGCATTCGGAGGACCAGCTGCCCACATCGCCATGATGGAGGATGAGGTCGTACATAAAAGAAAATGGGTGACCAAAGAGAAATTTGTCGACATGATCGGTTTCACCAACCTGATTCCAGGACCGAACTCAACAGAAATCGCTATTTTGCTCGGTCATGCCCGAGGTGGTAAAAAAGGATTGTTTATCGCCGGCATCAGCTTTATTCTCCCAGCGATGCTCATCGTTTTAGGATTCGCTATCATCTACAAGAATTACGGAAGCGTTGCTTACGTATCTTCAATCTTTGATGCCATTAAGCCTGTCATTCTTGCAATAGTCCTACAGGCATTATTCAGACTTACCAAAACAACACTCACAACAATCGAAGCATTCTTTATCTTCGGTATCGTCTTAGCATTATCCATTTTAGGTGTATCCGAGATCCCCTTGCTTGCAATCGCAGCAGGATTGATGTTCATCTATCGCAAAATCAAAACATTCAGACAAGCCAAATCTTTAGTCGTCGAACCCATCTCTTTAATTACTCTATTCCTGATCTTCTTAAAGATCGGCGCAGTCCTTTACGGCAGCGGTTATGTTCTTCTCGCTTTTTTAAGAACTGAACTTGTCCATAATCTTGGAATCATAACGAATGCTCAGCTTATTGATGCTGTTGCAGTCGGTCAATTCACACCAGGTCCAGTCTTTACCACAGCAACATTCATCGGTTATCTCGTATTGGATGTGCCAGGAGCTATCATCGCAACCATCGGTATTTTCCTGCCGTCATTTCTAATCATTTGGCTGCTCCACCCTCTGATTGATAAAATGAGAGGTTCTAAGAATGTTAAACATGTCTTAGATGGAGTGAATGCTGCAGCAATTGCCTTAATGGCTGGTGTGACCATCGAGCTAGGCATCGCATCCTTGAATTCGATTCTCTACGGTTTCATCTTCATCATCAGCGCCTTCTTGCTGATTAAGTACAAACTAAATTCAACCTACCTGATTGTTGGTGGCGCGATGATTGGATTACTCATGTTTTTCATCAATTAAGAGGTCAAAACGACTTCTTTTTTTTATCTTTCCTTCATCTTTATACAATCTTTATACACCTTGTTTGATTCCCACACACCATCTTTATACCCGTTAGAATAGACTAAGTGTGTAGTATAAATGGAGGTAAAGTTATGCAAGAACTTATTGGAATGAATGTAAAAATCAGTTTAAATGACACACACGGTTTTGTAACCTTAGTGGGTATAGTAAAGAAAATCGATCAAAATTTTCTATTGCTTGATGCAACCATCGGTCCTGTTTACATTTGTATTCATGCAATCAAAACCATACAAGTGAAGGTGAAACCAAATGAAGAGAAATAAAACTGTAGTGATTGGCTCCGGGAGACTTGGCGCGAATATCGCTGCAAAGCTATCCGACTTAGGTAATGATGTTTTAATTATTGATAAAGATGGTTCATCATTTAGAAAACTATCGGAAACCTTTTCCGGCTATGATGTTGTTGGTGATGCTACAGATCTGGGTATATTAGAAAATGAAGCTTTTATCAAGGAAGCCAAAGAGGTTATCATCACAACCGATAGCGACAACGTGAACCTGTTCATTGCCCATATCTGTTTTTTCATCTATGATGTGCCAAATATTTACGTTCGTTTTTCGGATACCGATAAAGGAAAACTGATTGAACATACAACTATTCGTGCCATCTATCCTTTTATTCTTTCCATTGAGGATTTCATGGAAAAGAGAGTTGGAGGAATTGAATTATGAGAATTGTCGTCGTCAATGGAACCCATGAAGCTGATTTCATCGTCAAAAAATTCAAAAAAGAAAGACATCAGCTCCTTGTCATCAACTCAGACAAGAAATTTGGTGAATACATCAGCAGTTCCAATAAAATACCAGTCCTTTTCGGAGATCCAACAAAAGCATACACCTTAGAGGATGCAAACATTCAAGGAGCTGATGTTTTAATCGCTCTATCAGAAAACGATATTGATAATTACGTCGCCTGCATTACCGCAAAAAAACTATTCGATGTCAAACGTGTTGTTTCAGTTGTCAGAAACCCTAAAAGAGTCGATCTGTTCAGAGCCTTGGGCATTGACAGTGTTATCTCTTCAACCTATCTACTTGGTGAAAGTATTAAAAATGAATCGATTATCGAAGATTTTATCAAGACGATTTCTATTGAAAATGAAAAGATCGTCATCACAGAAATCAAAGTAGAACCTGATTTCAATTTGGTTAATAAAAAAATTAAAGATGCAAGTCTACCCCCGCATTTAATCATCAGTTGCATCTATAGAGAGCCTAAAGCAATCATCCCGAATGGCGAAACCATCATTGAGGCCCATGACAAACTTGTCATTGTATCTACATTAGAAGATACCGATTCGATGATTGAATTCATCCAAAAGCGAGTTGTTCCTCATGAAGAATAAAACCATCAAGGGCTACCCGATGCTTTTGGGTTATCTTGGAATATTCATGATGATGATTGGTCTTATCGTTCTTCTTCCCCTCTTCATCTTGATTTTCTATCCCAACGAGGCTTCCCAAGCTAGATTTTTCATCATACCAGGGACTGTATCCATAATCTTGGGATACATGTTAACATTAATCAATCGAGGAAAAGAAACTGAAAAACTAGAACGTCATCAAGATGCGGTTCTCATTTTCAGCATCTGGATTATCGCAATTTTAATCTCTTCTATTCCTTTCATGCTCAGTGGAACATACAATTTTTCTCAAAGTGTTTTCGAATCGACAAGCGGTTATTCAACCACAGGGTTATCTGTAGTTGATGTTACACAAGCATCACATATGTTTTTACTATTCAGAGCTTTGATGCAGTTCTTTGGAGGTGTCGGTCTTGTATTGGTACTGACATCTGCAGTATCAGATAAATATGGTATGAGACTCTATAACGCTGAAGGCCACAATGATAAACTGCTCCCAAATTTACTCCGTTCAGCAAGACTCATATTATCCATTTACACAAGCTATATAGTAATTGGATCTATTTTATACGTGATCTTCGGCATGCCTCTATTTGATGCATTTTGTCATGCGATTGCAAGTGTTTCTACTGGAGGATTTTCTACACAAAGCGCATCAATAGGTTATTATGACAGCCTTCCAATTGAAATCATTACAATGGTTTTAATGCTGCTGGGTGCTACGAATTTGATTATCCATATCTATTTTTTCAAGGGAAAAATCAAAAAATCACTATCTCATGTTGAGCTTAAGTTATTCGCAATCCTAACCCTTATTTTTCTTCCACTGATGATTTTATCCGTATCATCCATGTATACAGGAAACCTGGGAGAAGCAATCCGTACAGGGTTGTTCCAATTCATGAGCGCTATCACAACAACTGGATTTCAAACAGTTCCAACATTTACAACACTACCTCATTTCTTTAACATCAGTGTTATAATATTAATGGTCATTGGTGGTGGCATCGGATCAACTGCTGGCGGTATCAAACAGTACCGTGTCGCACTATCCATCAAGCATATCTACTGGAATCTACGAGATCGGTTGTCTAATAAAAAAACATTACATACCGATTATACATCAAGATTTGGTAAAGAAATCATTGTGACCGATCAAGAATTATCAGGTCATTCCGCACACATTCTCTTATATTTATTGACTTTAGGCATGGGTACGCTGATATTCACCTTCTTCGGTTATTCAATCGGAGATGCACTGTTTGAGTTCGCATCTGCATTAGGCACAGTCGGTTTATCTATTGGAGTTTTATCATATAGTTCGCATCCAGTCATGCTATGGACAGCAAGTATCGGAATGTTCTTGGGAAGACTTGAGTTCTACGTTGTTTTAATCGCACTTTCTAAAATGTTTCTTGATTTAACAAAAAAGAGGGTTCTATAAATGAACAAGCAAAGAGTTAGAAATATTTTATTCACTGTTTCGACATTGATTCTTTCTACTCTTTTAGCATTCGCGTTTGAACAATTCAATCTACGTAGAGAAAACATACTTTTAATTTACGTTGCATCCATCATGCTCATCATGGTGGAAACAAGAAAAGTGGCGCTAGGCATCGCGTCCACTTTTTTATTGGTTTTCATCTTCAACTTCTTCTTCACAGAACCAAAATATACCTTCATCATCGCAGATGCGAATTACATCATCACTCTGATCATCTTCATGGTTGCTATCGCGATTATGGGAACGTTGACCACCAGTCTCCAAAGGGAAATTAACTTTTCTAAAGATAATGGGACAAAAATGGAGCTTCTCTATCAAATGAGTAAGGAACTCCTATTTGCCAATACAAAAGAAGAAATCCTAAGAATTGAGAAACTCCATTTGTCCTCTATTATGAACAGGGACTTCTTGTTTCACTTCACGAAAATACTCCCAGATGACGATCAAGCATTTATTGATATCTCAAAATACAAAAAAGAAATCGAATACGCAACCAGTTATCACTTGATCTGCGGTAAGAATGAATCTAAATATGCGCATCTCCCAATAAAAATATTCCCGATTACCAGCACAAAAGGCATTTCTGGCGTGTTAATCGTCAATTGTGAAGAGAATGATCTTTCGAAACAAGAAAAAGAGTTTATTCAAACAAGCTTATTGCATATGCTCATTGCACTTGAACGTGAAAAACTATCTGAAGATCAAGAACATTCAAGATTGGAAATTGAAAAAGAACGCTTAAAAAGCGCTCTTCTTAGAAGCATCTCGCACGATATCAGAACACCGCTCACCACTCTTCAAACGGGAACGAGCTTCCTTTATGAAAGTTTTGATTTAATTGATGACGATATGAAGAAGAACTTATTACTTGATATCAATAATGAAACATCCAGAATGTCTGAATTCGTTGAAAACTTACTGAACATGACCAGATTGAATGCGAATCAACTCATGCTTCACTTGAAGGATGAACTAATCGATGATATTCTTATGGACGTCAATCATCGAATTCAAAATAGGTTGGGTTTACATAAACTCGTGATTGAACAAAAGGAAAGCATGGATTATGTCTATACTGATGCTACACTCCTCATTCAAGTCTTGACTAACCTAATAGATAATGCCATCAGGCATACAAGAGAAGACGCTACCATTCAAATTTCCTATCATAAAACCTCACAAGATATTGAATTTCAAGTGATTGATGATGGTGGGGGAATTATCCAAACAGATTTGCATAAGATATTTTCAGATTTTGTCAGCATTGATACTGGCAAGGGTGATAAAACAAGAGGAATAGGATTGGGTTTAAGTATTTGCCAAGCTATCATTAAAGCGCACGGAGGAACAATTAAAGCTCAAAACAACGATATCGGTGGAGCAACATTCTCTTTCACCCTTCCATCCAAACAGGAGGTAACCAATGGCTAAACATAAAATACTCATCATTGAAGACGATAAAGTCATTTTAAAGTTTGTCTCACTTGCTCTTGTCACGAATGGCTATGAAGTATTAAGTTCAGAAAGCGGTATTTCAGGCATAGGCATATTTTTAAGTCAAAATCCAGATTTAATCCTTCTCGATCTTGGGTTGCCTGACCTAGATGGCATGGAAGTCTTGCAGCAAATCAGAGAACAAAAAACAACACCAGTCATCGTCATCTCTGCGCGTGGCAGAGAAACTGATAAGGTTTTGGCATTAGATCATGGAGCCAACGATTATGTAACAAAGCCATTTAACGTTGGTGAGGTATTGGCCAGAATTCGTGTTGCTCTTCGAAACAAATCAAATCTTGTCGTTCCGGAATCCTTTGAGTATAAAGATTTAATCATCGATTTTGGGAAACGATATGTCCAAGTCCATGATGTCGAAGTTCACTTGACACCTATTGAATTTAAACTATTAGAACTGCTAGTAACCTATCAAGGAAAGGTATTGACACACAGTTTTCTCCAAGAGCAGGTCTGGGGATATTCGACCCTCGATGACTATCAGTCCCTGCGTGTATTCATGGCTTCAATCAGAAGAAAGATTGAAACCGGAGATAAAGATTTTAAATATATCATCACTGAAGTCGGTGTTGGATATCGATTCAAAGATGAATAACAAAAAAACCTCGGATTTCGAGGTTTTTCAATTATAGTAAATCATCTCGTCTTGGCGTGAAGATATCGACTAACTTCCCGCTTTCGATACATCTCATGCCATGGATGACATTAGGTTCCATATAAAGCGCATCACCCGCTTTAACGACCTTCTTTATTCCATTCACTTCGAATTCAAAGACACCTTCGACAATATAAGTCATCTGTTCATGAACATGCTGGTGCAGCTTCGCCACACCGCCCTTTTTCATGGTCAGTTCCACAGACATCATATGTTCGCTATGCGCTAAAACCTTTCTTGACATCATTGGATCCAGTTGAACTGGAACCATATCTTCTTGAAACCAAAAATTTTTTATTTTCATGATACGCTTAATGATGCTTGATAATCGTTCCGCTTAATTGATGGAACGCTTTTTCTGCATTCTCCAATGAAGCGATGACTGCAGGCTTTTTAGTTGCTTTCACAAAGCTCATGCATGCTTCAATCTTTGGAAGCATGGATCCCTTTTTGAAATGATTGCCTTTTAGGTATTCATCAAGTTCAGCAAGCGTCACTGACTTAAGCGCTTTTTGAGCTGGCGTATTGAAATCAACAAATACATAATCAACTGCAGTTAAAATGATGAGTTCATCCGCATGGATGATTTCAGCCATTTTCGCACTGGCATAATCCTTATCGATGACTGCATCAATGCCAAATAGATGTTCACCCTTCATAATGACCGGGATTCCGCCACCTCCGGCAGCAATCACGATTTGTTTATCCTTCAGTAAAGATAAAATGCTTTGTTTTTCGATGATATCCATCGGTTTAGGACTTGGAACGACTCTCCTGTATCCTCTTCCGGCATCTTCAATCATGGTGTATCCATATTTTAAAGCGATCTCATCAGCTTGTTCCTTCTTGTAAAATGTTCCAATCGGTTTCGATGGATTTTGAAACGCTGGATCATTCACATCGACTAAAACCTGTGAAACAATTGTTGAAATCGGTCTGACATGATTCTTTTCCCTCATGATGTTATAAAGCGCATTTTGAATGTGGAATCCGATGTAGCCCTGGCTCATCGCACCACATTCAGCAAATGGCATCATCGGTGTTGAAACAGATTCGCTGAACGCGAGATTAATCATTCCAACCTGAGGACCATTTCCATGAACGATGACAATATCGTGATCCATTTCTATCAATGGAAATATCGCTTCCGCCACATGTTTGAGCAAGCTCTTTTGTTCTTCCGCATTGTTTCCTAATGCATTACCGCCTAATGAAATCACATATCTAGACATGTTGTTCACTCAGTGTAGCAAGCATCACTGCCTTGATGGTATGCATACGGTTTTCAGCTTCTTCAAATACAACGCTTTGTTTAGATTCAATCACTTCATCAGTGACTTCCAGTTCACCATTCTTAACTGCCGGATACTGATTACCGAATTCATTTGAAATTTCCAATCCGACTTCAGTATCTCTGCCATGGAATGCCGGCAGGCAGTGCATGAAAATAGCTTTCTTATTCGCATTTTTCATGAGTTTCATCGACACTTGATATGGGTTCAATTCTTCAACTCTCTTTTTCCAGACTTCCTTCGGTTCACCCATCGATACCCAAACGTCTGTATAAAGAACATCAACATCTTTTGTTCCTTCCATCGGATCTTCAGTAAATGTCAATGTAGCCCCAGTTTTTTTAGCAATCGCCATGCATTTTCCAATCAATTCCTGATTCGGCCATAAATTTTTAGGAGCTGCAGCAGTAAAATGCAAGCCCATCTTGGCGCAGCCGATCATGAGCGAGTTCCCCATGTTGTTTCTAGCATCTCCCAAATACGTGAACTTGATACCCTTCAAATGTCCAAACTTCTCCTGAATAGTTAAAAAGTCTGCTAATATTTGAGTAGGATGATAAGTATCTGTGAGTCCATTCCAAACTGGAACACCTGCATACTTTGAAAGTATTTCGACATCCTTATGCAGATAACCTCTGAATTGGATGCCATCATACATGCCGCCTAAGACACGTGCTGTATCCTTCACGGATTCTTTTTTACCCATTTGCGATCCGGTCGGCCCTAGATAAGTGACACCCATGCCTAAATCATACGCTCCGACTTCAAATGCGCAGCGTGTTCTTGTTGAATCCTTCTGGAATAGCAACACAACATTCTTATCAGTTAAGTGTTTATGGCTGATTCCATTCTTTTTTTCTTGTTTCAGCTTCGAAGCCAAATCAATCAAGAATTGTATTTCTTCTGGAGTATAATCCAAAAGTGTGATCAAATGTCTGCCTTTTAAGTTCATTTCTTATTCTCCTTTATGACTTTATATAAACGCGTGGAACACGTGATGATATGGACGTGATGACTTCATAATTGATGGTGTTCAATCTTCTTGCTACATCATCAATGGTGATGATACCACCAAATAAAGTCGCTACATCTCCAACCTTGATTTGATCATCTACCTTGATAAAGCATGCATCCATGCAGATGATTCCTACAATCTTATATTTCTTCTGATGAATTTCAACACTGCCCGTTTTATTTTTTCTTAAGAATCCATCTGCGTATCCGATTGGAAGTATTGCGACTCTCTCATTTTCTTTCGCACAATAGGTCGCACCATATCCGACACAATCGCCAGGCTTCAATTCCTTGATTTGAACAACCTTTGATTTCAGCTGCATCACAGGTTTGATGTCCGGTTGATCAATATCCAACGTCAGTCCATACAAGGAAATCCCAAGTCTGACATGCGTCGTGTAGGGTATTTGAAATTCATACTTGAATGTGGATGATGAGTTAGAGATGTGAATCATTTCTGGAAGCTTTTTAATCTTCTTGATGATCATGCTCATCTGGTCCAACTGCTTCCTGTAAATCTCTTCATTGTCATTCGCGGTTGCGAAATGGGTGAACAATCCTTTGAGATGAACATGACTTGAAGCTTGCATGCTATCGATGGTATCGATGATTTCATTTGGCTCAGTGATGCCATATCTGGTCATTCCGGTATCAACCTTGAGATGACAGATCAATGGATATTTTGAATGGAGAACATGCTTGGCAATCTCCATATCATAAACTGTAAATTCAATTTTATTCTTTGAACATATTCTTAAATCCTTAGGCATCACTGGTCCCAGCATTAGGATGTCGATATCGTCATAAATCTTTCTTAACTCCAAAGCTTCTTCCAATAAGGATACTGCATAAAACCGGACACCATGCAAATAAAGATGCTTCATCACTTCAACTGCTCCATGCCCGTACGCATTCGCTTTAATGACCGGAATGACAACTTTGTCTGGAACATAAGATGCTGCTTCCTGATAGTTATGCCATAAATGATCAAGATTGATTTCAGCCCATGTCGGCCTGTATCTATTTGTCATAAGCCCTCCTTACATAAGGCGAGGTCATCAATCTTAAAATTCCGCCATAGGTCAATTTAAAACTCAAGATATCGCCAAGCTTGTGCTTCGTATCCATAAGATTAACTATCAAATGATCGCTACTTCCGCCAAGAATCCTTATTTGCTCGACTGGGATTAAATCTTTAGGATCGACATCTTGTCTGCCAATACCGAGAATAGCTCTTGTCATAATGCCTTCATCCTTGAAGCTTACCTTGTTTCCGAATGCGTCATATCCGAGTAAACCCTCAGGCATTGAAGGTTTGACTTTGAGTTCAATGATTTCAGCTTCCAAAGTGAAGACGTCATCATACATGCCGGATATAGGATTACCATATGCTGTTTCTCTGCCTAAGACAAGCGCTTCTCCAACTCTGACATTGTTGATCCAAACTGGCATTTCTTTATTGAAAATCATTGGTAATGCGGAGGAGTTTCCTCCGCTGATGATTTCAAGATGGATATTGAATGCAGTTTCAATTTCATCTTTGATTTTTTCAAGTTTTGTCAAGGTTTCTGGTGTGGGGATGACCCCGCCATAGCAAGTCAGATTCGTACCGATTCCTTTTAAATGGATATGATCAAGCGCCAAGATGCGTTCTACAGTCAGTAAAAATCCTTCTTTATAATAGATGCCTTCTCTAAGGTCTCCAATATCAAACATTAAGATGATAGAATGGAGTTTGTTCTCTCTTCTTGCAGCACCGTTTAACGCATAAATGACTTCCAGTTCTGAATTCAAGGAAATATCTGAATATCTGACAACATCCATGACTTCAGAGAGTTGCGGTATGCGCAAAAGCACTTTGGGTTTATGCGTTTGAATCACTTTCAGATTCTCAATCTTCGAGTCTGCAATGAAATCGACAGTCGTTCTATTCAATACTTCAATCAAGTGAGGATCCGCACAAAAAACCTTGGATACAGCCATCATCGAAATCTTTTGATGGTGAAGGATCTCCAAGAGATGCTTCACATTGTGCTCGTAATGATTGAGTTGGATCTTTACCTTAGGATACATGGGCTTCACCTTCATCTCTGATGGTTTTCTTCAATAATATCTTTGCTTGATCTGGATACTTCAAGGACAACACACCTATGGATGCGAATATATACTCGTGATCTAAATAAATCTTGGCATGCTGGTCAGGAATAAGCTTAGTTGATTGTTTCATCAAATAATCTTGAACCATCTTTTCTGGATTGGTTGCGTAGAGTAAAGCTCCGCCAGTTAGAAAGATGGATTTCACCAAAGATGCATCCTTCCCATCAGGAATAACCTTCATTCCGTTTGTCGTAAATACGCGTCTCAAATCTCCAATATGTCGATCAAGCGCTAGATGCACGCACTGTCTCGTCATCAGATCAATCATCTTTTTCCCATTTTCGGTGATTGGAATAAATGGTTCATCTAGAATCATTTGCTGAATTTCCTCTTGAGAAAGATTGAGGGCATGTTCCAGTTCACCCTTCTTAAATGAATGGTGAACAAGACTTCTATTCACATAAACACCAAGATCCCCTTCAACGGTTCTCTTGAATTTCGGCTCACCCTCGCTATACTTTTGAAACTCTGGCTTAGCATCACAAACCGTATGCACATCGGTAGTCGCGCCACCGACATCAATCGTCATCACCTGATCCATCATCTCATGAAGAAGCAGGGTTGATTCCATAACCGCTCCAGGTGTTGGTATAATCTTTTGATTGACCATCTTGAAAATATTTTGCATGCCCTTCGCATGAATAATATTTTCTTCGAATGTCTGATAAATCGCCTCTCTGAGCGGTATAATATTAAAGTCATCCACCCTTGGATACACGTTTTCGACAATCCTAACAAGCGGACTATTTAGCTTTTTAATGCGTTCATGGTTGGCGATATTTCCAGTATAAATGATCGGAATGCCCAATGGAATGACATCCATTAAATTTTGATATGCAACTTCTTTTTCACCAAAATTCGTTCCACCCGCAATGATGATGATATTTGGTTTTATCCTTTGAATCTCTAAAATATGTTCCTCTTCCAATCTGTTCGCGGTAATCAAATGAATGTTGGCGCCAGCGTTTAACGCAGCTTCCTTAGCCGCCTTCGCTGTCATTTCATAGACCAAGCCATGGACTGTGATTTTCAATCCGCCGGCTGCAGACGAGGATGCGAACATCTCATCGTATTCTATTTTATCAACATTCATGTTTTTCTTCAGTTCTTCAATCGCTTGTTTCAAACCGAAATTGACATCTGTGTCGACAGTGGTTTGATGCATGCCTCTGCCCAAGAACTCCACTGGACCGCTGTGGAGACAAAAGGCATTGACAACCGTGGTTGTCGATCCGATTTCTGCAACTAAGCAATCAATTCTCATAAATCTTTCTATGCTTCTTCACGATGAAGCTTGCTACATCGTAACCCTTGGTACCTCTGCTGAATCCTTGGTCCATTCCATATTTTTGAGCAAGTTCAGGAGTCACTTGTGTTCCGCCTGCCAAAAGAATCAGTTTATTTCTGACACCTTTTTCAACTGCATAATCATGAAGTTTCTGCATATTCTTATAATGGATGTCGTCATGGGAAATGATTAAAGAAATCATGATGACGGATGCATTCGTTTCTATTGCAGCATCTACGAATTTTTCAATCGGGACGCTTGTTCCAAGATAGGTATATTGGATGCCGTATTTCTCGACGCCACCGTGCTTGATATCTAATATTTCTCGCATGCCGACACTATGCTCATCCGATCCGCCTGTGCCTGCAACAACCTTGATTTCATGTTTTTTAACATACTCCATGATTTCTTCTACGGGTAATGTCGCTTCTTTCTTCGGCAAAACAAGCTTCGTCATATCAATATCAAAATTGACAGTTCCTTTTAACTGGATTCTTGTTCCTTCACTCGGATGCAATACTTCCTTGTGAATGATTTCGACAGAAGAAAGTTTCATTTGTTTTCCAACCTCAAGCGCAGCAGCTTCTGCGGTGAGTGAATCCGTCGGGAAGAATAAATCGACAGTAATCACGCCATCGCCAAGCCATTGAACTTCAGGTTTCAGTATCGGTTGACTTCTATATTTTTCATTTTCATCCATTCTGACATTGACGTTGTCTTCTGGATCCAGTTCATCAATATATTGAATCATCTCTGGTCTTTCCAAAGAACAGCCGCCAATCAGCATGGCTGGGTAATCGATAAATTTAGGATTATATTGTGCTACATTGTTATATCCATAGTGCGCAGTCACGGGAGCGAGATAATCCTGAGCT
>Ga0209000_1000824_pt1 | contig 23710 bp, 6 predicted proteins | sample RifGroD2_FD_183998 | JGI IMG/M metagenome (GOLD analysis project Ga0209000, IMG submission 183998) | Groundwater microbial communities from Rifle, Colorado, USA - Groundwater D2 (SPAdes) (version 2) | ecosystem: Environmental > Aquatic > Deep subsurface > Groundwater | place: Rifle, Colorado... | reverse complement strand
TACCATTACAGGATATGCCACAAGTACCACCAGATGTTGCAGTAGCATCACTCAATTCATTGAATTTCCAATGTGCTAAGAGTCCTGTAGAACTATATGGTGTTTCAAAGTCAGGTACATTGTAATTAGAAGTTATCTCTGAACCTGCTAATACACGGTTATATATCTGTATATTGTCTATACTCCCATCCATATAGCTTGTTGTACCAGGATTGTACTTGCCAATATTCAATATGCTCGTTCCTGCATCAATGCTGGTTATTCCTACTGTACTGACTGGACTGTTAGCATCTTCAACACCGTTAATATATAGTCGAAGACCTGTAGCGCTATTAGCTGTATATGTAGCGCATACATGTTGCCATGCTCCCGTTGTAGCGCTATTTGTAGCTCCTTCGATAAAGGCAGCGGCACTATTCTGTCCTACCCATATCTTGTACATATTTGTACGTCCACTTACCTGTCCCACAATATCTTTTACAAACATTATTCCACTCCATGTACTGTTATCTACCTTAGACCAGATCATACTGTCAGTCGTCATAGTATCGTTGTTTACCCATGCACATGTAGAAAAGGATGTTAGTGAATCAATTGAAGCTACATCATCAACAACTATATGATCATCATTTCCATCAAACACTAATGCTCCATCATTGTATGATGTCCAATTACTCCAAGTATTACCATCATCACTAGTTCTGTATTGGAATTCAATGTTGCCAGATTGGTAGTTAGAGAGGATTTCGTTGGCGGAAAGAGCACGAGAATATATACGGGTAGAATCTATGATTCCTGAAAAATATCCTTCGGCCCCCGTATATGGTCGTCTTCCCATATTTAAATTGTCACTTCTACTCGTATCCCGCGTAAATGATGCCGACGTATTTTTTAATACACCATTTACATAAATTCGTAATTTGTTATCTGTATCATATGTCCCAACAACATGACTCCAGCCAGTATACGAGGTTGATAAATCAGTGTCTATAGCGTAATACGCAGTACTACTAGAATCAGATCTAAATATCAGATATCCATTATTATTAATCCCTAATTCATATTCTGCAGGTGTTGCAGAATATTTTGAAAATATCGTTTTCCCTGTTTGATTTCCATTGGGTTTAATCCACATCTCGACCGAAAGGTTTGTCAGGTTGATGGCAGCATTATCTGTCACGCTCACAAAGTCATTACTTCCATCAAACATTACAGCCCCAGCTCCCCATCTTCGGTTATTTGCTGTCCAGCCTGTCATAGCAGCAGCATCCTGTCCAGTAGTAGTCATATTGGTTAAAGTACCATTACATGATGTACCACATGTACCACCACTAACAGCTGTAATACCACTTGTTTCATTGAAATTCCATTGAGCTACCATACCTGAAGTACTGTATGGTGTTTCTCCATTACCAGTATTAACACCAGAAGCTAACCAAGACATAGTCATGCCTGGTACAGCAGAACCAAGATTTAAAGATGAGGATGTATATGTACCAAATGGAGACGATTTATATCTTACAATGACAATACCAGAGCCACCCGCAGCACCAGCTTGGTCTCTAGACCCACCACCACCACCACCCGTATTTGCCGTACCTGCGACCCCCTGAACAGGGTAATATGCACCAGTTCCCCGACCTCCGCCACCCAATCCCCCCGCACCTCCATTTCCATCTACATTACTATCTCCAGCACCACCACCACCACCGCCGTAATAAGTTGCAACTCCTGTGATAGTAGACAATATTCCATTTCCACCTGCACCTCCAAGAACACCATTTGCAGCACTACCTGCAACTCCAGCACCACCACCACCTCCACCATCATAGTTAGTAGCACCTGAGGCACCACCATTATAACCTTGGGGCGGAGTAGTCGAAGGAGTATTTCCAGTACCAGCGACACCATTACCACCAGGCAAACTTGTAGCACCAGCAGCTCCACCTCCAGAACCCCCTGCCGCACCATTAACAGTACCTGCAACACCAGTATATCCACCACCACCTCCTCCTCCAGTGGATGTTATTGTTGAAAATATAGAGTCTCCTCCATTGCCTCCCTTCCCTCCATATGGCCCTGCCGTACCTCCAGCTCCAACAGTTACATCATAATTACCAGTTAAAATTGCTAGATTACTGGAAGTTCTAACTCCACCACCGCCACCGCCACCAGCATGCCTTCCACCACCGCCACCTCCTCCAGCAACAACAAGTACTTCTACATTTTTATCTTTAGCACAATAAAAGCTATCACTTGCTGTAAATGTATGTATCTTATATCCTTCACTGTAACTAATAACACCACCTGTACATTCATCTAATGAAATTTTCGGACCCGTTAGACTTCCAACCCTATCAAACACCCCACCACTAAAATCTGTGCTATCATCATGCACAATGCTTGGGTCTATCCTTATGGGATACACCCTATTTTCATTCAACAACCAATCAGAGTTTACTGTAACTTTAGCTTCATAGTTTCCGGTTTTAACTTCTTCAATCTTCAAATCAACCTCATATGTCTTATCCCCAGCATCATCAACAGCATAGCTAGGTAAGAAATGAGCTAAATACTTACCATGACCATCAACGAAATAGTAAACCTCTGAACTCTTCCCATCTACTGTAAACCAACCCTTCTTCAACACAACACCATCATCAACCTTTAGATCGAATACAAACTCATTCAATGGCAATTTACATCCCTCATCACAACTATTTCTGTATGCTTCCAAGTCATTTATGACTATCTCTTCCTTCAAACCTAATCCTTTTAATATCTGATATTCCAGATCAATGCCATCAGCTACTCCTTGATTGACTATGGTTTGCTTGGAAATAATTTGATCACCTTCATTTTCCCCTATTTCCCGGCCCATTTCAGTAAGCACTGTAGAAGTCTTAATTTCTTCCGTTCCTAAAATGTCTGCAACTTTTTGTATTTCTTCATCTTGCTGAGCTTTCCCATTCGACTTGGTTTCACTAAAATCTACACCTCTCAAAGACATTTCTATACCTGACTTATTCTTGGATGCGAATATGCTAGCTATTTTTGTGAAAATATTTTTCTTTTCTTCTGATGAAAATGGATTATCATTTGAAGTTCTTGCTTCAAATCTAATCCACTGACCATCAGGATTCTCTTTATCTCCAAACTGTACTTCAAAGGTAGGATTCTCATTTGCAAATAGCGCTACTCCTTCCGAGTTTGTAAGAATTTTGTCATTTGGTTTTACCCTGATAGCAAGGAAGTAGAAAAGTAGAGTGCTAATTAAAAGCACTATTAATGGTACTAAATAGTAAAGATTTTTCTTTTGTTGGGCAGTCAATCGCATGTTAAATACTAGCATATACAGAAGAGTATTTGTAGGATATTTTACTATCGATTTGCGACTACAATACGACTATTTTACGACTACAATGACCTGTTATATGTAATCGCTATATCCCCTATTCTTACATAGTTATCACTTAACGATGACATCCTCATTATGAATACGCATGTGTCTCCTGCAGTTGCACATTCATTTAAATCTGTTCCTGCAATTGTACTGTTTGTCCAAACTCCTGCAGAGGATGATACACCTGCTGCAAATGTGCCATCAACTGTTACTGAATCTTCTTTGTAGATATACATATCTACCTTATTGTTAGTGTCGCTCGTTGATTCTGTAGCATAGTTAAGTGTTACTCCTCCTGTACTACCCCATCCGTTGAAGTCTGATGGTAATGTAAATCTTACACGTAAGTCATAGTCATTTAGGGAGAGAGCTGTGCTGCTCCAATCATAGTAGTTCATTGAATTTGAAGAGGATCCTGTATTATCAGAGGTCATTGATCCTACATTGTCCGTTCCATCTCCAGAGAGTACTGCTCCTGCATATTCTGCAGACAGGGTATACTTCCTTGTACTATCGCCTAATTGCATCCATGTAATCCCATCGTTAGAGAATTCCACTCTACTATCGGTTGAATTATATCTCACTCCTGCTCCATCAGTTCCTAGGCTTAATGAGCCTCCGGAGATTGCTACATCTCCTGCTAGGGTCATATCTCCCCCAGAACTTACAACCATCATATCTACGTTGTTGGTCTGCAATTTGAGAAGATTTCCCCCAGTTCCCATCTTGTTAATCCATATGCTGTTTGTGTAATCTCCTCCATCTATCTGGGCGCTAGATGGTGCAATATTTACTGAGTACTCACTCGCTCTTAAATCTATAGCTGCACTTCCTAGTATTACATCCAATTTTAGTTTCTGATCCTTACCACTATTGTTGTACAGTCTTACCCTATTCTCATCTACTATCTGTATCTTAAATCCTGATGAATATGTAAAGGTTATATTCTCCAACTGTGGTTGGTAACTTAGATTGGTTGTTGTAAAGATTACTCTGTACTGCATATATGCATTTGGAGTACTTGCTACTGGACTTCCTGTATTTGTAGAGAGTAGTTTTTCTGCTTTTACGTTGTCTAAGTAGATGACATTGCTGCTTGTAGAGAAGTTGGTTAATCTTAACTTGGTTACGGCATCTTTACTTCCTGCAGCTATATCTGAGATATCCCAATATACCTTCTGCCATACATTTGCTGTATCTATGGTTATTTCTTCATATTGTTCTGTTCCTGCACTTTCTCCCATCCCTATTCGTAATGTATTTCCTGCTTGTCCAGCTCGTACCCAGAGGGTTACGTAATCGTAATTAGTTAGGTTTGTTGGAGCTATGGTTGATTCCATATACCCTCCATTGGTGCTACTAGTTACCTTAGTTATATTTGTTCCCAATGGTTCCATTTCATCTTCAAAACCATATATTGATGGCCGTGTTATATCTCCTTCTGCTACAGTAGTATTAGTTCCTGTCCAGTCTGTATGGGTATCTGCCCCCTGCAGGGTCGTGTAATTAGTACCTGATGTACTTGGTTTCCATTCTTCCCATGAACCATCGGTTGGATCATTGGTTGCTCCACTTCTGGTTTGTACTGATATTTTTCCATATGTATTTAATGATGCATCCCATCTTAGATTGTCATATGATTGTGCATTGGTTGTAGAGATAGCTCCACTGTTGTAGAGACCGTAGGTGTAGTAGCCAACAGTAGCACTTGAAGCAGCTGGTGTTGTTGTTCCTGAAACGGCTACCGTACTAGATATTGCGATTCTTCCTACACCGCCTGCTCCTCCCATAGAACCCGTATATCCTGTGCCGCCAGCTCCTCCAGAGGCATATACTTTACTAGTGCTAACATTTACACTATTTCCTGCAATTTTTACAGATCCTCCTGCACCACCACCTCCACCACCACCATAGCTACCACCCCTATTGCCACCATTTGAAGCATTTGAGGTCAAGCCACCACTAATAACAACTGAATTTCCAGAGATGAAGATTATTCCACCACCTGTACCACCAGCACCGCCAGTACTTGCTCCTTCCACACCACCAGCGCCACCACCAGTACCAAAGTAAAGTTTAGTCACATTTGTATCACCAAAAGTTCCACCACCTCCACCACCAGAACCTCTATCCGGTGTTGCTCCACCCGCTCCTCCGTTCCCAGAGCTATTTGTACCACCATTACTCCCAGTAGCTGCTCCATATGAGGATCCACCATAACCAAATGTTCCATAGCCACCACCACCACCAGAACCTGTATATCCTTGGCCACCACCGCCAGAACCTCCTTGAGTTAAAGATCCTACCCCCCCCGCTGCAGTAGTAGCACCACCACCTCCACCACAGTAGCCGTTTCCACCTATAGCATATCCACGAGTTGCTGCGCCACCTGCAGCACCGTTATTACCATTAGTTCCTGAGGCCATAACGCCACCTAGTCCGCAATATGCTTCACCACCACCACCACCCGTGCCAGTACCACTTGCTGGAACACCTGGAGCTCCAGTATATCCCAAAGCATTTGCATGTATGTTACCAATAACAGAGACGCTCCCATTAGCCCTAAACATCATAACTCCTCCTTTACTTACCCTGTATGTTGCATTTTCAGCTGCCTCTGTAGACCATGCATCAGGATAGAAGTTTATGCCTGTGTTTACTGTTACATTTGCATAATTAGGAACTCTTTGTAGCATTACTCTCTGAGTTCCAGCTACTGTTCCAAGGTTTGTATCATCCATAACCCCGTCTCCATAGTATTTACCCTTTGCTGTGGCAAAGGTTACTGTGGCCGAGTTTACGTTCAAAACTCTTAGTGTTTCGTAGTTGCCTGCGTTTGCAAACGCAGAGGTTGAGCCTTGCAAATTAATTATCAATACCTCGTCACCAGGGTTCAAACATCCTGTACTTGGAGATCTATTTAATGTAGCCTCTGTCCCAGCCGCATTAAATGCTGTTACATTGTAGTTAACCGCATCTCCACCATCAACGCATGATCTTCCAGTAGAGAGACTTGTCCTATTTATATTTGTATTGCTACTTACTGTTATACTTCCATCTGCCCCTGTTCCCACATTCACCCCAGGCGCTAATTCTACATCTGTCAATTTTACTATAGATCTAATTATTCCATTAACATTAGCATCATTCCATTGATTAGAAAGATTCTGTGTAATCCCGTTATCTGTATTTGTTACCTCTATCCATTTGTTTAACGTTGTATCAAATACCCATCCATTAGCTACTAGATCGTATGTATTCTGTCCATGTACAACCTCTAGATAGCTTCCATTAGCTACAACATCGTTTGAATTGGTAAATAGTCCATTAACCGAAGCATCATCCAATTTCATTTGTGAGAGCCCCCACTTAGTAATATATGTTGTAGCTTTGTTTGATGATCCTCTAGCTATTTCAAACTTAACTTTGTAGTTCTTGTCTGAGGTTGGGAATACAAAGGAATATTCATATTCTGGTAATGATCCTGATGTATTGGTTTGTATGAGTGTTCCTGTTACATAGTTTGCTCCATTATCATTTGAAGCTGATACTGTAATACTACTAGATGGATCACTTCCATCTATGCTTGCAGTCATCCATAGGAAGGCTCTGTTAGTACTTTCTGCAAAGGTTGTTACATTGGAATAGTATGTTCCTGTACTGTTGTTTCCATTGCTGTCTATACCCATTAATGATCCACTGCTTCCAATATCTCCTGCGAATACAGGATAGTATCTACCCGATAGTGTTTCTATGTTGTTTGTACTTGTACTTGGATCTGTTGCTATAGTATATGCATTTAATCTTGTACTTGATGTTAGATCTATTTTAGATATTCCTCCTCCTTCTGTTCCTACATACATGTATTTACTGTCTGGAGTTACTAGTATGTCTCTTACATCATTACTTGTTCCACTTAATTGGTTATATGTATCATCTACTGTATGAGAGCCTTTGAGAGCTCTAAGGCCATCTTCGTACTGGGATTTGATTTGGACAAAGGTTAGAGCTGTAGCGGTGACGAAGGGTTCGTCGATAGTACCAGCAAAATACATATCCCAACTAGTATAATATCTTGCTCCAATATTAACATTTGACGTTGAGTCATTAATTGGTCCATACGCAGTAGAAGATGATTCCTCAAGAACACCATCTATGTATATAGCGATGTTGGATGTTCCATCTCCAACATAGGTATAGGTCCCTACAATGTAGTGCCATTGGTTATCATTAATGCTTGTCTTACTTGTAGAATATGAATATCCACTACTTCCAAAGGCATAAAATCTGGCTTTCCCTGAAGATTCATTGATTGTCATTTCGTAAGCTCTTGAGCCAGAGATATCTTTCGATATTATAGCTCCTTGGGTTGTTTGCGAAGTCTTAATCCAAGCACCAACACCCCAACTTCCTGTTCCAGGGAAATCTAATTTAGTTGTACCCCCACAATTAGCTTCTGTGCAATACAAGTATTCATCCGTACCATTAAAATCTACTGCCTTACCTCTTACTCCACTTACAGCATCATTGCTATCAATATTTACAGCTGTTAATGCATTTGCTTTTACAGATATATCTTCATTATCTGCACTTGTATTATCATAGTTTAATGGCCACATACCTCTAATATCCCCAACCATTTGTTCAGATATATAGTCTTTAGTGTAGTATTTTACTGAACCATTCTTTTCATCTGTACCATCACAAGAAGATGTATTACAACTTCCTCCACTCTGTTTTTCTTGAAGAATGGTTAATCCATCATTTACACCAGTTGTGCTTACATAGATTGTATTTGATTTTCCATCAACAGTAGAGGTACCCTCGCTAACATACAAACTCTTAACAGCACCTCCAACATTAGAAGAGATCAATGAAGGAGTACTACCACCATAGTAAAGATAGTTCTCTTTAAATCCGTTAGGAGCACCTGCTACACCATTGTGTGCACGTATTTGACCGTATGAGGTATAGCCAATGTATAGAGAATTATTAGATGTAAGGAATACCTTTCCATCAGAATATGATGGATTACCTGTAGTTGCTACAGATTGGGCTGTTCTATTCACAAGGGTTGTTCCCGCATTAGTAGCAGCAGCTACAAATTGATTTGGAGAGACCTGACCTGTAGCGGTCCAGGTATAACAAACATATTGTGTTGTCGCGAAGTTTCCACCATCATCTTTATGAATTTTGGCTGTAAAAGATGAGTCTGTTATTCCAAGAGGATCTGCTACTAATTGGTTATATTGGCTAACACATTCACTAAGATTCGCGGGTGCAGAAGTCGATTTAAAATTCGCTGAATTAACCTGGACAATTGGGGTATTATCGAATTTGTAAGGAAGAGAGACCGATTCACTAATTACATTTGCAACGCTTCCCTGTATATACCCCCACCCACTCACTGTCATCTCTTGTGTAGGCTGATTAGGAATAACAGCACTGGAAACATCATTAACAATGTTATTTACTAACACCTGGCTTGCGTTAACTACACTATATGTATTAGCAATATTCCTGTCCGATATACTCTTGTTAGAAATACTCTTACCACTCGTATTGTATTTGTAAGCTAAACTATCACTAAACTGTACAGAATACATACCAGTAGCAGCACTACCATTCATACCTACATTCATAGTCCCATTATTCATAGAGATCGATGAAATTGTGTTGTTCAAAGCAACACCCAACATCTCGCCAGTAGCAGACTGTACAAACTTCATCCATACTCTCTGAGTATCAACATCGATGATACTTAAATATCCATTTGATGCATCGCTACTTGCAAGTATTACAGCCCTCTCTGGGAACTCTCTCTTAATTCCTCTGTCATCTGTTGTTGTTGGTTCAACATACCAGCTTGCAATTCTAAATATATCTCCATTTTTGTAATCACTTCTTACAGGCTTAATAGTTATACTGCTCCCAGAGCAACTTCCCGATACAAATGCATATGAAGAACCAAATGCAAGATTAGCACCACTAGCAGAACAAGTACCATCAGAAGAAACAATATTAGCAGTAATACCCGTTGTAGTAGTACCAGTAATAGTCAAATCAATATATCCATGCTCAGAACCAGTACCATATACACCGGAGACACTAATTAAACTACCATTGTAGGAAGTAGTAAGATTTGAAGCTGTTTGAAGAGATACACCCTTGTACCAGTTAGGATCTACACCAACATCTACTAAAGTCTCAGGAGTAGAATCCTGTCCTTGTAGGCCTGATTGCGTTCTGTCATAGTACTTGCTTGTTAGAAGTGTAGCAGTAGCAGAGCCTAGATATCTATTACCCGCAATATCTAACATACTATTGTCTATTGTTACTCCACCCCACAACCCAGCTTTCTTAGCATCTGCATCAACACCAATGGTAGAGTTAGTACTATCAATCTTTAGAGAATCAACAAAGTTATCAAACATTATTGTTTGAGATTGGTTACTCTCTAAATATCCTCTTCTCTCAGCATCTGACATTGCTGTGTAATCATTTGCTAATTGGTTATACATATCTCTGTAGAGATTTTCATCATAGCTAACATTGAGATACATATCTGCTGTTACCTTGTTTTGTGCATCAAATACCATCTTTACATATCCAGAACCAGCATCAGTTATTGATGTTACAACACCTAACAAACCATTGGTTTGGGTTGTACCAGAGGCAGAATGACCTTTGCCTGCTACTGTTGAGGAATAAATATAGTCACCACGAGAACTAGAGGCTGCGTTATCTAACATTACATCTACTACTCCTTCGAATGCTACTAAGCATGCATCTCCGTTGTCACATACTCCATCCTTGTCTACATCTCCATTTAGTTCTACTCCCTGTACTACTCCAAGGGCACCTTGTAATCCTGCAACTGTTGTTGTAGTGAATGCCCCATTGGTCGATGAGTCTACCGTTACTAATGATCTTTCATTTACTATGCTTCCTGAATTATTCGTCAATACTGCTCCTAATCCTTTCCCAGAGGTTATGGTTCCGGATACATACAGATTTCCATCAGCATCCAGATACATCTTTTCTACACTGTTATTCATTACAGAGAGGAGTTTAGATGATGGATTTGTAAATGCCATAGCTGTATTGAATTGGAAGGCTATGGCGTCTGTGCCATCTTCCACATGGGAGACTGCTAAGCCATTTACGAATCCAGATCCGCTACTACCTGCTCCTGTAGAAGCAACTACTTCAAGTCTCAGATATTGCGTACCTCCTGAATAGTTGTAGAGTTGAACATTGTTTTCATCATACAGAACTATTCGATATCCACTGTTGTATGCCAATGATATGCTCTCTAACTGTGGTTGGTAACTTAGATCTGTGGTTGTAAATATTACTCTGTACTGGAAGTATTGGTTAGGTGTACTGGCTATTGGGCTTCCTGTGTTTACCGAGAGTAGCTTTTCTGCTCTTACATTGTCTAGATATATATCATTACTACTGGTTGAGAAGTTGGTTAATCTAATCTTGGTTATTTGGTCCCTATCTGTTGCTGCTATGTCTGAGAGATCCCAATATACCTTCTGCCATACATTAGCTACATCAATGGTTATATCTTCAAATTGTTCTGTTGCGGCACTTTCTCCTATCCCTATTCTCAACACATTACCTGCCTGCGATGCTCTTACCCAGAGAGTTAAGTAATCATAGTTAACTATGTTTGTAGCGGATATGGTTGATTCCATATATCCACCATTGGTGCTACTTGTTACCTTGGTTATATTTGTTCCTAATGGTTCGTCTTCATCCTCGAAGTAGTCTACATCCCTAGTTATATCTCCTTCTGCAACTGTTGCGTTAGTACCTGTCCAATCTGTATGGGTATCTGCTGATTCTAAGATTGTATAGTTGGTACCTAAGGCATATGGTTTCCATTCTTCCCATGAGCCTATGGTTTCGACACCGGTGGCGTAGTATCCACCCGAGCCTCCCATCCCCCCTGAATACCAAGATTTATATGTATCACCATCCTTTATTATGTATCCTGGGAAGACGCCCGTATCATCTCCACGCCCAGTTGTTCCTCCTGGTATCCTACCGTTAGTACAAATGGAATCAGAATTCGCAAGAATACTATTGTCATATTTTGTCCATGTTAAGCCATCAGAAGATGTGGCGTAATACAAAGCTGAGTTCCAAGAAGAATCTGAGCCTGAATACCAAGCTTTATATGTGCTCCCATCCTTCAAAACTGTTCCTATACCTATACCTAATTCATCTCCGCTACCGCTTGTTCCAACCGCAATCCTACCATTAGTGCTCGTAGTATCAGATGCTGTCGCTGTGGTATTGTCATATTTCGTCCATGTTAATCCATCCGAAGAAGTAGCATACAATCCCTGGTCTCCCCCAACTGTCTGTATTCCGGTATACCACATTTTATATGTCCCTCCATCATTTATGACAGAACCCGAAACAGTGTCTGATTCATCCGCTCTACCCGAAGTACCAATGGATATTCTTCCATCCGTGCTTGTTGTATCCGAAGCAGATGGAATTGTATTATTATATTTTGTCCATGTTAATCCATCTGGGGAAGTTGCATAGTACACTTTCATATTCCATGAAGGGAATTCTCCTTCAACTCCTGTGTACCACATTTTATATAACCCATCATCCATTATTACGGGTCCTGCTACAACTCCCGAGAAATCCCCTTTTCCTGTCGTGCCAGCTGGAATCCTTCCGTTAGTGCTTGTAGTATCAGAATCCGAAGGGATGGCATTGTCATATTTTGTCCAAGTAATTCCATCGCTGGACGTTGCATAGTATACGCGGAACTTGAAATCTACGGCTAAACCAGAATACCACATTTTATACATATCCCCATCCTTAATTACAGATGCATTCACAATGACCTCATCTCCTTTTCCACTCGTACCCAACGGTATTCTTCCATTCGTTCCAGTAGTATCAGAGGGTGCTTCAATCGTATTATCATACTTCGTCCATACAAAGCTATTAGCCGGAGCAGTAGGATCAGTAGTATTACCACTCCTAGTTTGTACAGATATCTTACCGTATGTATTTAAAGATGCATCCCATCTTAGATTGTCATATGACTGAGCATTAGGAGTAGATATAACTGGGCTATTGTAGATGCCGTAGTTGTAGTAACCAACAACTGTAGCGGTAGCTGCTGGAGAGGTTGTTCCAGAAACTGCTGTTGTACTTGAAATAGCAATTCTCCCAACACCACCAGCACCACCACTTCCACCGCTAGCAACACCTGCACCACCGCTACCAGCATTTGCCACCACTTTACTTACTCCAAGACTTAGAGTATTCCCAGCTATTTTAACTGAACCACCAGCTCCTCCTCCTCCTCCGGTGTAATAGTTAGCAGTGCCAGTACTTACACCATTAGCTCCATTGCTAGAAACAGTTCCACTAACGACAAATGAATTAGCTGCAATATAAACAATTCCACCTCCACGACCACCATTTGCACCAGCAGATGTATAAGTTCCACCTTTACCACCTCCAGAACCAAAAAAAAGTTGATCAAGATTAGCATCACCATAGGTACCACCACCACCACCACCGGTATATGTCCCGATAGCTCCATTTCCTGATTGGTTAATACTACCGTTCTGAGCACCTGTAGAGGCAGAATAACTACTTGCACCATAACCATATCCACCATAACCAGCACCACCACCACCACCAATGGACGCATCAGTATTAGCCCCAGCTCCTCCTCCAGCACCACCACGAGTAGATGAACCCAATCCAGTTCCAGTACTAATAGTACCACCTCCTCCCCCACAGTAACCATTTCCACCATATCCACCACCTCCTCCAGCTGCACCACTTGTTGCTGTAACACCTGAGGCTCTCCCAAGTCCTCCAGGGCCACAATATGCCTCCCCTCCACCGCCACCATATCCGGTTCCAGATCCAGCTGATCCAGATTGAGTAGCTCCTAAATATCCCAATGCATTTGCATGAATAGTACCCGCTACTGATACTGCGCCACTTGCTCTGAAGAGCATGACCCCTCCCTCTCCTGCACCATTATTAATCGTACCAGTAGGAGGAACCCAACCATCAGGATAGAAGTTAATCCCAGAATTAATAGTTACGTTAGAATAATTGGGAACTCTTTGTAACATTACCGCTTGCTGTCCATCACTCAACCCAATATTTGTATCATCCGCAGTGCCATCACCATAGTATTTACTTTTTGCAGTAGAAAAATTAACTGTGCTTCCAACAACACTATTAACTCTTAAAGTTTCGTAATTTCCGGCATTGTCCATTGCCGTATAATTTCCACGAAGGTTTATAATCAAAACTTCATCTCCAGAAGAAAGGCAACCCACAGATGGTGCAGATTCCAAAGAGGCACTTGTACTTGATAATGCCGTTAAAGAATAGTTAACAGCATCTCCTCCGTCGAGACAGGTTCTTCCACTAGCTAGACTCGTACTATTTATACTTGTATTTGTACTTACAGTTATCTCCCCATCCGCACCTGTCCCTATATTTACTCCTGGTGCTAACTCAACATCCGTTAACTTTATAATCGACCTTATAATCCCATCCGTATCTGCATCATTCCATTGATTGGACAAAGAATGCGTTATTGTAAAATCAGTCTCCTGTACATTCTTCCACTGCCCTCCACTACAAGCCGCATTATTGGTACCTCCTACGCAAATCCATCCACTAGCAACCACATCATAGCTATTAGTATCATGCGTAACACCAATATAAGTACCATTAGAAACCATACCGTAATTAGAGAGTAAATTACTCCCCCCTCCCGCTGTAAGCAGATCTACAGAAGCAGACCCATCAAAGAAGTACAAACTAGTACCATTCCACCACATATCACCCGTATTTGGAGCAGCAACATCAAACCCTGAAGCCAAATTAATTTGAGCAACAGTACTAGTACTAGCACCAAGACTTAGCATCGCCCCCGTATTCCCAGTACTACTACCAAAGGTAGCATAACCATTCTGATTAATGAGACTAAGAATAGCTCCAGTAGAATCCTGCCACTCCATGAGGTTATCTGCCTGTGTATCGTTTGCCTTTATAACCAAGGCATCATCAGGGGTGATAGTTATATCCCCCGTAGTATTAGATATCGTAGAATTAGAACCCGCGATATCCAATTTAGCCCCAGGAGTACTAGTACCAATACCAAAGTTCCCAGTAGAAACATCAAAGAAGAAAGCTGCTGTACCCAAGGTATCACCACCGATAACTACATCATCTGTGGTAGAAGTCAGGTATGAAAATGTTCCCCCATCCGTCCAAAGACTACTACTACCGCCACCCACAGGACTACCATTCCAATACAAAGTACCATTAACATTGTAAAGCCTGTTATCTGCAACAAGTGGTTCATCCGTTCTAGGATGTATGTAGAAAGTTAAAGGATTTTCAAATACAAAAGCGTCTGTACTACCCTTTTGCAATTGCAAAATATTACCCGTACCATCCTGTGTAATCTGCATCACCACGTTATCAAACCCACTGTTCTCAGCCTTAAATGTAGCTACCGGCCATGCACTTGTAGATGCATAGTCGGAATATACTGTTAAGCCAGATTGAGCCTGAGAACCAGAAATAGTTAATCTGTTGGCTGTCATATCAAAAGATAGAGGCGATCTAGTACCTAAACCTGAAAGATATGTGTTGTAGGAATCTGCTCCAATAGCGGTATAGCTACTAGATCCTAAAACAAAGTGATCGGTCAAGCTAGTTAGATATGTGAATATTCCGCTATCAGTAAATAGCGAAGATGTTCCACCTCCGCCCAAACTACCCCAAACAGAGCCATCATATACTTTTAATTCGCTATCTGTAGTATCGTAATACACCATACCTGCTGATGGCGCCGTATATCCTGAGCTATTTGCCGCGTTATCAAACTGAAACGCTGTATTCGCACCTGAGGCATATTTAGCCTTGATGGCATATGCTGATGCCTGTATTGGCATTCTAGAGAAAGTTTCAGTATATGAAGCATCTCCTGCTGGAGAGAAGCCTAATTGAACATACAAATCTGTCACACCCTTAATCATTGCATCAAAGGTTGCATATGAGCCTGCGGTTGGAGTGCCATCCGATCCAAGAGATAGTGTAAATGCCCCATTGTATTGCCCTATCTCAGCATTCTGATAATCCTCAGTTAACAGAAGAGTTCCACCTGATACGGCAGAATAGTATTTAACTTCAAAGTCACAAGTATCGTTAGAGTTTCCAGCTACAACACAAGCCGGACTCCCTGCAGTTACATTAAGACCTTCAAAACCAGTATCATTTCTAACAATCTTACCTTGGAAGTTTATTGTATTACTACTTAAAGCGAATGCCGCATTAGGAAATAATACCAAAAAGAATATGGATACCAGGATAGAGGATTTTACTAGTTTTGGGCAGTCAATTTTTATCATGTTTCTCCGGCAGTAAAGTGTTTTGCTAAAAGCAATTTAGATATGACACCTATCGTAAAATGATATGAAAAATCGATCTTTTTGTCAAAGATTTTGAACAGTTTGGGGCTCAACGAAAAGCCTTATACAACAACGTTTACAATCTTATTGGGTACATATATGAATTTCTTTATCTCTCCTCCATTCAAATAGCCCAGCAAAGCTTGATCTGACAGCACTTTCTCTCTGATCAAATTTTCTGTATCAGAGGTACTTATAGTTATTCTTCCCCTCACCTTTCCGTTGATCTGCACAGGGACCTGAATTGTGTCTTCCTGCAAAAGCTTTTCATCAATATTCGGCCATTGCTGACTATGCACGCTATCTTTGTGTCCGATTAAATTCCAAAGCTCTTCCGCCATATGTGGAAGTGATGGTGCAATAACCAAAATTAATTTCTCAATGTCTTCTTCGGAGAAGCTGTTCTTTGAGAACTCATTATAGAACTCCATTAACGCAGATATGCTTGTATTAAACTTTAAGGATAGGAGATTGTCTTCTTCTCGCTTTAAAAGCTTCGCTACGGCTTTGTGCGCCACCTCGTCAGTTTGCTCTGTTTTGTTATTCCAAGCATTCAATACAAAATCGTAATATTTGGATACGAATCTCTTAACACCACTGATTGTCTCTGCGCTCCAGACCACGTCACCTTCATATGGACCCATGAACATCATGTATGCCCTAGTAACATCGGCTCCATACTTAGATATTAAATCGTCTGGGGATATTACATTCCCAAGTGATTTTGACATCTTAGTCCCACCCTCGCCCAGTACCATGCCATGGATTGTACGCTTCTGATATGGCTCTGGTGTAGGCACAATTCCCTGATCATACAAGAATTTATGCCAGAATCTTGAGTAAAGTAAATGCAAAGTTACATGTTCCTGTCCTCCCTCGTACATATCGACAGGCATCCAGTATTTCATCAACTCTGGTGAGGCTATCGCTTTTGTGTTGTGAGGATCTGTATATCTGATGAAATACCAACTTGAACCTGCCCAATTAGGCATTGTATCAGTCTCTCGCTTCGCATCACCTCCACACTTCGGGCACTTAGTATTTACCCAGTCTGTCATTGCTGCCAAAGGAGATTCGCCTGTCCCTGATGGTTCGTATTCCTTTACGTATGGGAGCTCCAATGGCAATTGGTCCTCAGGCACAGGAACATCTCCACAGGTAGGACAATGCACGATTGGAATTGGCTCTCCCCAGTAATGTTGTCTTGAGAAGATCCAATCTTGTAAATGGTATCTTCTGACTGTATCCCCTATACCTTTTTCTTTAATATACTCTGCAGTTTTCACTCGAGCCTCCCCACTGCCAAGACTGTTCATAAAGCCAGATTCATAAACAGTTCCTTCGCCTTCATAGACATCTTTGGTTTCCTTTATCTCCGATCTGTCTCCATCTGGTCCTTCAATCACCCTAATTACAGGGATATTAAACTTTTGAGCAAAATCGAAGTCTCTTTTATCATGTGCGGGTACTCCAACCACCATTCCGGTGCCAATGTTTGTTAATACAAAGTCTGCGGCATAGATTGGCAGCCTTTCTCCCGATATGCTATTCAAACAGTATAATCCCGTGAATGCACCTGTTTTGTTTTTTGATTCACTCACTCTTTCTAAGTCTGACTTCTTTTTTGAATTCTCTATATACTTTTGCACCTCTTCCCTATTATTCTCTGGCATTTGGTCTATTAATTCTTGTAGGATTGCGTGTTCTGGTGCAACAACAACAAATGTTGCTCCGAACTGAGTATCAGGCCTAGTTGTTGAAACTTGCATATACTGATCTGTACCTTCTACCTGGTATTTAATGTCATACCATGTTTTTGCATCTATCCAATTCCTCTGCCTGGTCTTAACGCTTTCCACATAGTCTGTTAAATCAAGATCTTTATCTAACTTATCAGCATATTCAGTAATTCTTAGTACCCATTGGTCCATATCCTTTTGTTCAACCTCGCTGCCACATCTTTCGTGTTTTCCGTCTACAACTTCCTCATTTGCGCATCCTACTTTACATTTCGGACACCAGTTTATTGGTTTTTTAGCTTTGTAAGCCAATCCTTTTTCATACAGCTTAAGGAATATCCATTGTGTCCATTTATAATATTCTGGATCGGTTGTATTCACCTCTCTACTCCAATCAAATGACAAACCAAGACTCTTTAGCTGCCTTCTAAATATATCTATATTCTCTCTGGTGATGTCCTGAGGTGCTCTTTTTACCTTAATAGCGTAATTTTCTGTAGGTAATCCGAATGCGTCCCACCCCATTGGGAACATGACATTCTCGCCTTTCATTCTTCGAAGTCTTGCTACTGCATCAAACATTGAGTAGTTCCTTGTATGCCCCATATGCATGCTATCGCCTGAGGGATATGGGAATTCTACTAAGAGATAGTATTTTTTTCTTGTTTCATCGAGGTCTTTTCCCTCGTAACTAAGTTCTGAGAACCATTTGTCTTGCCATTTCTTTTCGAATTCTTGTGGTTTGTAGGTTCTTTCCATTGAACTTAAGAGAGAATTTAATGTAGATATTTTACAAGAAAAAAAGGAAGATTGAAAGGACGGGGTTTCTGTTTTATGAAACCATATTGTGGAACATTAACGAGGTCATACCTATTTATGTATACAATCTCTTTCTGACAGATTCATTATCCAAAGCGCGACTATGGTATTGGTAGAAAAACAAAGATGTATAATTTGGTATATGGAAAAGATCAATAACAATTTATACACCCTATTCATCGACGAATCTGGCGTAGCCTCACTGAATCACAGAGGAAAAGTGTTTATTCTCTCTTGTGTAATTATCAAGAATAGCGATATACCTATTATTCAAGGTTACTTTCAATTACTAAAAAGGGAATATTTCAGAAATGAGTGCAAAGGGATACATTGCACTGATTTGTTTGAGAGAACATATAAAAAGTACAGAAAACTAATGGTTCCTCAAGATAGAAGGAATTCTTTTCTGACACGTATAGAGGATACTCTCAAAATAGTACCCTTTCAATCTGCTATATATTATATCGACAAGGATAAACTAAGAAATAAAATTGGGTATAAACCATATGGTGGAAAAAAGTCGACAACAATAAACTATGATCTCCCCTATGAGCTAGTTTCAAGAAATGCGCTTATCGATTTCTCCTGTTTTTTAGCAAGCAAGAAGACTACAGGCGAAATCGTTATAGAATCTCGCCAATTTAGTGATCAATTTTTTGTCAGTTACTTTGATGATGCTAGAAAACCAAGACTTAAAGGAGGAAAGATAAATATATACTCAGAATGTGTTAAGTCGAGAATAAATAGTTTAAGTATAGCTAACAAAGATTATATTCATACCGGGCTAGAGTTAGCAGACATAGGAGCCTATACAACGTATCGAAGGAAAGCAAGAGATCCACTTTCAATGATGAAAATTAACATAAGCTTCTCAGATTGTATTCACAAAATATACAAAGGAAAAACTTTGATTAAAGATTCGACTAATCAAAAACTAATAGAAGTAACAGAGGTTGAACCACAAGATGTGAAGCCGTCCAAACTAATCTGAGTGGTCTGCACTTCACACAGACATTATAGCTCCTATTCAGTAAAAATTTCAAGCCGTTTTACAAATATTTTGGTGGACCTGAGGGGATTCGAACCCCTGACCCCATCACTGCCAGCGATGTGCTCTAACCAGCTGAGCCACAGGCCCACAACAAACTTCTGGACTCAGCCGGAATCGAACCGGCGATCTTCTCAATGCGAATGAGATATTCTACCAAACTGAACTATGAGCCCACTGGAATTATTATACTAAAGAATATCAGTTATTGCATATATGGAGCAGGGTTTATCCTACCTCCAAGTCCAGCTCCTCTTCTCAATTCGAAGTGTGTATGGACACCGTATGCAACACCAGTTGCACCTATGAGGCCTAGTGCCTGTCCTTTACCAACGTGTTGACCAGCAGATACATACAGTTTGTCCATGTGGCCATTTAATATGGTATATCCATTACCACAATCGACATGAGTATAATAGCCGTAGCCCCCATAGTTTGTACCCCAATAGCCCCACCCTGCACTTATTACAGTACCAGCACAAGCAGATACAACACTTGGCCTACTACCACCTGTTGGATAGAAGTCGATACCATAGTGACCAGAGAAGAAACCTCTTGAAATTGCACTTGGCCCACCTACTGGCCATCCTAAGAATCTTCCGACATTAGGGTCTGCTACACCACCACTGTATTTAATTGAAGACTGTTGATATGAAGAAGGTGTGCTTGTGGTAGTTCTCTTTGCAATTACTGTTGGCATTTCACCATTAGGTATAAATATCTCAACACCGGTAGTAAGTTTATATGGCGCTTCTAACCATGCAGCATCAACGATGTCAGCCGCATTCGCTGAATATTTCTTCGCTAAAGATTCAACGGTATCACCTTTTACAACCTTGACGATTACACCATCTTGAGGAGGTATAGCCAATGTTTGCCCTAGCTTTAGATAGTCGTTTTCTGACATATCGTTTGCCCATAGAACAGTTTGTGTACTTACGTTGTTTGCAGCTGCAATGGAACTAATGGTATCACCTCTTTTTACAATATAATCTATAGTCGATGTTCTACCCCTATCCTTAGGCACGAGTGTATTTAATGATGCCGTAGCAACTATGGTGTCTGTTTCAAGCACTCCAACACTAGCTAATGTATCTGCGCTTGCTTCTATGACTACGGGCCTTCTATATACATAGGAGATTATTAATATGAATACCATGAATGATAGTGTGACTTGTAGTGCGGATTTGAGGAAAGTTCCCCTGCCCCAGAACATCCTTTTAACAATCTTATCTTTAAAGAAATTTATGAAATCACTAAAGATATCGAATAGTACTGAGAGGAGTATTAGGGCAACACGAAAACGAGTATAGACATAGCTTAAAAGCTCTATTACAAATGCAAATACATCTTTCCTCTGCTTTCTAGTATTTATGAATTGTATGAATTTTCCCCTAGCGTCCATTAAGGAATTCTTTTCCCCTATCTCTTCATTAACAAAAAGAAATTCTCCAGAGGTAGCATTAAAAGAATCTTTCTCTTCTTTTGATAGATCCTTGAAGCTCAGTCCTGCAACATTTTTATTTTGATTCGACCCAATATCTTCCAATCGTTTAGTTATTAGAATTGATGCCTACCATTATACCAAGTCTCTATGCCTCGTGCAGAGTTGCTAAGAAATCATCGTTCGTTTTAGTCTTCTTTAGGCCACTTACCAACACTTCTGTTGGATTTTCATTGTTACCTAAAAGTTCTAACATTCTTCTAATTCTCCATGATTGATTCAAAACTTCTTTACTTAGAAGCAATTCTTCATTTCTAGTACCGGATTCTATGACATCAATAGCTGGGAAGATTCTTCGGTTTGCAAGATTTCTGTCCAAATGGAGTTCCATATTACCTGTACCTTTGAATTCCTCGTATACCAAGTCATCCATTTTACTCCCCGTATTTACTAATGCAGTAGCGATAATTGTTAAACTACCACCATCTTCAAAGTTTCTAGCAGCACCAAAGAATCTCTTTGGAGGATACAATGCAACTGGATCAAAACCACCGGAGAGTGTTTTGCCTGATGTAGGCATAGTAATGTTATACGCTCTAGCAAGCCTTGTAATACTATCCATGAGTATAATGACATCTTCACCCCACTCAACCATTCTCATAGCCTTCTGGAGTGCCATTTCAGCTATTCTACAGTTCTGTTCTGGAAGTTCATCAAAGTTTGAAGCATATACCTCACCTTTAACAAATCTCTTCATATCAGTAACCTCTTCAGGTCTTTCACCTACGAGTACAACCATCAATTTTGCTTTAGGATGATTTTGAGCAACACCACTAGCGATATCTTTTAATATGGTTGTTTTACCTGCTTTAGGAGGAGAAACGACCATAGATCTTTGACCAAAACCAATTGGGGAAAGCAAATCTATCATTCTAGTGGATATAACTTCTTGAGTTGTTTCCAATTTCATCTGCTTATCAGGAAATACTGGAGTCAACTTTCTAAATGCAGGCCTATTTGCAGCCTCTGCTGCTGGTTTTCCATACACAGTATCTACTCTTAAGAGACTTAGATACTTTTCTTTTTCTTTTGGTAATCTTGCAGGACCGTAGACCTCATCTCCAGTTCTTAAACTGAATTTCTTAATCTGCGAACCAGAAATATATACATCATTATCACTTGGGAGCAACCCTTCAGTTCTAATTAATCCGTGGGTTTCATCTTTCATTACTTCTAAGATTCCTCCTACGAATACAAATCCATCATCTTTGGTAGCTTTCTTAAGAATTTCTATAATTAGCTCTCGCTTTTCAAATTCCATAAAATCTTCCATACTCATAACCTTTGCTTCCTCTCGAAGCTGTGCAAGAGTCATTTGTTCATACTCTTGAATCGTTTTAACTTTATTAACCATTTTTTTAACAGGAAATTTAATATTGGGCATACGCCCGATTGACTCCAAAAGTATATTGAAATAAAAAAAATATGTCAAATATACAGATCAAAAGGGAATTAAAAAGAAGGGATCGGTACTGCCCCAACCGACCCCGGTTTCTTTCTCTTAATAAGTTAAGAAAAAAATATCGGATAACATATATAAATATATTTATCCCTTCTTTTCTTAATATCAGTTGATTATGGTTTCTTAGGCTTATCCTGTTGCCCAGATGTGCTCGTGACACCCCAGACAAAGGGAAAAACCTAAGATATCCACAGTCTTCTGAAAGAACAGTATAGTATACGCCTCGAGTGGTATAATTGTCAACCCTATATATAGTATCCACACACACTAAGTCCTCCATTGTTTCGCAGAAGTCGCCCCATAATGGCATATTTCTCCAACTGTACTTTTGTATGTTACGTGGCGACATCCTACCTCTTTAATGTTACGCCTTTTGTGGATATAGACTTGGGCAAGCACTGATAAAGCAAGTCGCTACCCTTCCTAGATACTAGTAATCTGAGAAATCTTTTTCACTGCGATATCCTGAGCCTTTCCAAGCTTGGATTTGCCAATGATTGCACTTTTGTAGCCTACTCTTTGGGCCTCGTCTATGATTGCGCTAACTCCCCAAGAACCTCTTACCTCTCCTGTCAAACCTACTTCTCCTACATACACGCTCTCTTTATCTAGGACTTTATCCTTTGCAGAAGACTTAATCGCTGCGCATATCGCCAAATCAATACACGGATCATTAATATTCAGCCCTCCCACTATATTTACAAACACATCCTTGTCTCCCAGGAATACTCCGCCCTTACGAGACATAACCGCACAAAGCATATCTAATCTAGGTTTCTTGATGCCATTAGCAACACGCATCATAGGACCACCAGTACTTTCGCGCTCTATGACTAAAGCCTGTACTTCAACAAAAACTACCCTCGACCCTTGTAATACGGCACCTATAGCGCTACCAGAAGATTTAGTATCATTTTCAAGAAATACTAATGATGGATTTCCAACTTCCTGTAATCCATTTCCAGTCATTTCAAATACTCCTATCTCATTAGTAGAACCAAACCTATTCTTCATACCTCTCAATATACGATATTGGTTAAATTGATCCCCTTCTAGATACAACACACAGTCAACGATATGCTCCAATACCTTTGGTCCAGCTATATCTCCACCTTTGTTTATCTGACCAACTATGAACATAGGGATTCGTTTTATCTTAGCTATATGAGTTAGCATAGCCCCACAAATCCTTACCTGACTTATACTTCCTGGGTAACTTCTGGATTGCATTGAAGAGATAC
>Ga0209000_1000823_pt1 | contig 23713 bp, 23 predicted proteins | sample RifGroD2_FD_183998 | JGI IMG/M metagenome (GOLD analysis project Ga0209000, IMG submission 183998) | Groundwater microbial communities from Rifle, Colorado, USA - Groundwater D2 (SPAdes) (version 2) | ecosystem: Environmental > Aquatic > Deep subsurface > Groundwater | place: Rifle, Colorado... | reverse complement strand
AAAAACAAGATAGGAAAAACTTTAGATATTATATTGGAAAAGACAACAATGGAATAAATAAAATAATGTTAGTAGCAGGAAATCATGGAGGATCAGTGGCACAGACACTTGAAAAAGATGATGTGCTTGATATAAATAATAAATTTAGGACTGGAGTGTTTTATATAGATAGAGAAGGAAAGATACAGCAGTATTGAAAAAATAGACAATTAAAAGCTAATTTTACAGGTAATTATTCAATATTAGAGTAAAAATGGAATTATTGAATTTAAAGTGTGTATAATTAAAATATAAAGTAGTCTTTTTAATATAAAAAAAAGTTAATTTTAGTAACAAAATTAACTTTTTTTCGTTTTTCACTTGAAAAATATTAGAAAATTATGTATGATAGAGGGAAGTAGGTATATTATTTGGAAAGTTAAGGAATAATTATAAATAAAAATAAACATAGGATATTTGTGCATTATGCACAGTTTTTGAAAGGGGATAAATTATGTATAAACAATTCAAAATGGAAATAGCAGGTAGAGAACTAAAGGTAGATATTGGTAGGGTGGCAGAACTCGCTAATGGTGCAGCATTAGTGCAGTATGGGGAGACAGTTGTTTTAGCAACAGCTACAGCATCAGATAAGCCTAGAGATAATATTGACTTTTTTCCTTTGAGTGTTGATTATGAAGAAAGACTTTATTCAGTTGGAAAAATACCTGGAGGATTTATAAAGAGAGAAGGTAGACCGACAGAGAATGCGGTACTTACATCGAGAGTTATAGATAGATCAATTAGACCGCTTTTCCCTAAGGATTATAAAAACGATGTAAATGTTAATACAACAGTATTATCTGTTGATCAAGATTCAAGTCCAGAATTTACTGCTATGATTGGAGCTTCGATAGCATTAGCTATTTCAGATATCCCGTTTTATGGACCTATAAGTGGCGTAAGTGTTGGGTATGTTGATGGGGAACTAATAATCAATCCAACATCTGATCAAAGAGAAAAGACTCAAATGACTATTACGGTATCTTCTTCAGCTGACAAAATCGTTATGATAGAAGCAGGAGCAAATGAAGTATCAGAAAAAATAGTGATAGATGGTATATTTAGAGGGCATGAAGAAAATATAAAGATTGTAGAATTTATAAAGAAGATTCAAGCAAAAGTTGGAAAAGAAGCAAAAGAATATACAAAAAGTGAAGTATCTAGTGAAGCATATGATGCAGTTACTTCTTTTGTTGGGGCTGAAAGAATGGAACAAACTTTATTTTCAGACGCTAAACAAGAGAGACAAGAACATTTAAAAAGGCTAACAGAAGAAGTAAAAAATTATTTTATGGAAGTAAATCCAGATTTTGCTACACATGTAGATTCAGTTATGTATAAATTTGCAAAAAGTACTGTTAGAAGTATGATATATAATAAACATCAAAGGGTAGATGGAAGAAGACTTGACGAAATAAGAGAATTAACAGCAGAATTAGATATATTACCGAGAACTCACGGTTCAGCTATATTTAAAAGAGGTCAAACACAAGTGCTTACAGTTACAACACTCGGCCCTATAGCAGATGTACAAAGATTAGATGGACTAGATGCATTAGAAGAGAGTAAAAGATACATGCATCACTATAATTTCCCAGCATATTCAGTGGGAGAGGCAAGATCTTCTCGTGGACCAGGTAGAAGAGAAATAGGACATGGTGCGTTAGCACAGAAAGCATTACTACCAGTAATACCTTCTGAGGAAGATTTTCCATATGCAATAAGGCTTGTATCAGAAGTGCTTAGTTCAAATGGTTCTACTTCTCAAGCGAGTGTTTGTGGAAGTACACTTTCACTTATGGCTGCAGGGGTTCCTATAAAGTCGCCTGTTGCAGGTATATCAGTAGGTCTTGTAACTGGTGAAACTGAAGAAGAATTTGTCACTATGTTAGATATTCAAGGTTTAGAAGATTTCTTTGGCGACATGGATTTCAAGGTTGCAGGTACTAAAGACGGTATAACAGCAATACAGTTAGATATAAAAGTTCTTGGACTTACACGCGCTATAGTAGAGAAAGCTATATATGAAGCTAAAGACGCTAGAATGTTTATATTAGATGAGGTTATGTTAAAAGCTATAAACGAGCCAAGAAAAGAGATTTCAAAATATGCTCCAATTATAGAGGTAATAAAGATTGATCCAGAAAAGATAAGTGAACTTATTGGACCTAAAGGAAAGACAATAAATAAAATTATTGATGAAACAGGCGTTAAAATAGATATAGAAGATGATGGAAGAGTATTTGTATGCGGGGTAGATCGTGAAAAGCTACAAAGAGCATTAACAATAATAAAATCAATTGCTGTAAATCCAGAAATAGGACAAATATTTAATGGTACAGTTGTTAAAACGACTACATTCGGAGCATTTGTTGAAATAGCACCAAGTAAAGAAGGATTAGTACACATTTCAAAGCTTGCGCAGACGCGAGTAGCAAAAGTTGAAGATGTAGTAAAAGCAGGAGATAAGGTAACAGTTAAAGTTTTAAATATAGATGAACAAGGAAGAATAGATTTGACTATGGTAATAGAAGAACCAAAAGTTCAAGAGTAAAAAATTATATACGATATCATTCGAAAGGAGAATATAAAAATGGGTAAAGGAAAATTTGGTGGAGGAGGGCTTCCTGGAGGAATGGGAATGCCTGCTAATATGCAAAGCTTAATGAAACAAGCACAAAAAATGCAAGAAGATTTAATCAAAAAACAAGGGGAACTTGAAGTTAGAGAAGTTACTACAACTGCCGGTGGCGGAGTTGTAGAAGTAACTTTATCAGGTTCAAAAGAATTAAAATCTATAAAGATTAAACCAGAAGTAGTTGATCCAGAAGATATTGAAACACTAGAAGATTTAATAAAAGCAGCGATAAATGAAGGAATGAGAAAATTATCAGATGAAGAAAAAAGTACATATGGTGGATTAACAGGCGGATTTAATTTACCGTTTTAATGTAATGTAAGCTGTTAAAGGGGGATGTTGTATGAAAGTAACAAAAGCAGTTATACCAGCTGCAGGTTTTGGGACTAGATTTCTACCTGCAACGAAAGCACAACCAAAAGAAATGCTACCAATAGTTGATAAGCCAACAATACAATATATAGTTGAAGAGATAGTAAAGTCGGGAATAAAAGATATTTTAATTATAACAGGGCGTGGAAAACATGCTATAGAAGATCATTTTGATAAATCGTATGAGCTAGAAGAGGAACTTAGAAAATCTGAACGTAGGGATTTACTTGAAATAGTTGAAAATGTATCAAATATGGTGAATATCAATTATGTAAGGCAGGGAGAAGCTAAAGGATTAGGGCATGCGGTATATTGTGCAAAATCATTTGTTGGAGACGAACCTTTTGCTTTACTTTTAGGTGACGATGTTGTAGATTCAGAAGTACCATGTATAAAGCAATTAATAGATATTTATGAAGAATATGATAGAACAATAGTCGGAGTTCAAAAAGTAGAAAGGAAGCATGTATCAAAGTATGGAATAGTTGATGTAGATGGGGTTAGTGAAGGACTACATTTAGTAAAAAACATGATTGAAAAACCATCTATAGAAGAGGCACCATCTGATATAGCTATACTTGGAAGGTATGTATTATCTCCAAAAATATTCGGGTACCTAGAGAATACAAAACCAGGAAAAAATGGAGAGATTCAACTTACTGATGCTATACAACAACTTTCGAAAGAGGAAGAAGTCTATGCATATGAGTTTGAAGGAAAGAGATATGATATAGGAAGTAAGGTTGGTTATTTGAAAGCCACGATAGAGTTTGCGCTAAAGAGGGCGGATATAAATAGAGAATTTATAAAATACTTATTTACATTAGCTGAAGAAAAAGGGATAGAATATAAAAGAAAGACAGGTAAATGAAGGGTAAGTGATTATTATGAAATATTATGGCGATTTGATGTCAAGTCTCATAGAAGAACTATCAAGACTACCTGGAATAGGTACCAAATCAGCACAAAGAGTAGCGTTTTACATAGTTAATATGCCAGAGAAAAATGTAGAGTGTTTAGCCAAATCAATTATTAATGCTAGGAAAAACATAAGATATTGTTCTATTTGCTATACAATAACAGATCAAGAAACTTGTCCTATATGCAGTAATCAGAAAAGGGATAAAACAACAATTATGGTTGTAGAAGACGCAAAAGACATGGTGGCGTATGAAAAAACACAACATTATAAAGGAACATATCATGTGTTAAATGGAGTAATGTCTCCCATGCATGGTATTGGTCCAGAAGACTTAAAATTAAAAGAGCTTTTAGATAGAGTTAGAATAAATGAAGTTGGTGAAATAATTGTAGCCACAAATGCTAATGTAGAAGGCGAAGCAACAGCGATGTATATAGGTAAGTTAATAAAATCACTAGGGATAAAGGTTACAAGAATAGCACATGGTATCCCAGTAGGTGGAAATCTAGAATATGTTGATGAAATAACACTTTCGAAGGCACTAGAAGGGCGAAGAGAGATGTAGAAAAGATATTAACAGGAGGTAAAAGCATATGAGGAAAAAGATTATTGCAGGGAATTGGAAAATGAACAAGACTGTTTTAGAAGCTATAGACTTCATTGAGGAAATTCATGATGATATAGATACAAAAGAGGTAGATGTTGTAATATGTCCTACTTTTTTAGCTTTATCAGAAATGACTACATTACTTGAAGATCATCAAAGTGATGTAAAACTAGGTGCGCAAAATATGTTTTTTGAAGAGAAAGGTGCATATACAGGGGAAATATCTCCAAACATGTTATATGATTTAGGTGTAGAATATGTAATAATAGGGCATTCTGAAAGAAGACAATATTTTGGTGAAACAGATGAAATAGTAAATAAAAAAGTTTTGAAAGCTATACATATAGGGTTAAAGCCTATTATGTGTGTAGGTGAAACACTAGCACAAAGAGAAGCAGGGGACACATTTGACTTGGTTCGTAATCAAGTTATAGAAGGACTAAAAAAGGTTGGAAAAGATCAGGTAGAAGAAGTTGTTATAGCATACGAACCTATTTGGGCAATAGGTACAGGGAAAACAGCTACAAGTGAGCAAGCAGAAGAAGTTTGTAAATATATAAGAGAAACTCTAGCTGAAATGTATGGTAGCGCAGTAGCAAGTGCTATGAGAATACAATACGGTGGTAGTGTAACAAAAGATAATGCAAAAGAATTATTTAACATGCCAAACATTGATGGTGCACTTGTGGGTGGAGCAAGTTTGAAAGCAGATTTTGTGAGTATTGTAAATTATAATGGATAATTTTAGGGATTATTAACACTACGGGGGAGTTGGGTTGAAAATCCAATATTAAGGAGAGGTTAATAGTGATAGATAATATTCATTATAGACATGGGGAACTTTTACAAGAATTTAGAATATATGCAAGAACTGACGATACTACGATGCATGGGGATTTAATGTATATTTTAGGGGATGTAATGCATTACAAACCTAAAAGAGAAAAATTTTACCAAATAGGTGTTGGCACTACTGAAATTGATATGGATACTGCTGATGGAAAAAAATATGTAGCAATAGTAAATACAAATTATCACAAATTGAGTGGAAAATCTAATAAACTAAGTGATGGTATTAATATGTTATTAGAGAACCTAGACTTCTGGGAACACTCTAAGCCACGGTGCGATAGTATTACGGTATTAGAGCGACAAAGCTTCTGGAAAAAGCATATATTGAAAGAAATTCCAGAACAAATATATAAAATAGAAATTGATGTACCCTGTAATCATGTTGCATCACCATTATTTCCAACTGATGAATCGAGAGATAGATTCTTTGAATTATCAAGACTACCAATAGAACAAGTCGAAGAAAAAGCAGAGCATGAGTTTATTCAAGATGAAAAGTGAAAAAATATAGACTGATTAAAGGGGGAAGAGCAAATGCCGAAAAAATCAACAATTCTAATGATTTTAGATGGTTTTGGACTTAGTGATAGAGTAGAGGGTAATGCTATAAAGGCAGCGAATACTCCTAACTTAGATAAATTGATGACAGAATATCCTTGTGCAGAATGCAGTGCAAGTGGATTAGCTGTCGGCCTTCCTGAAGAGCAAATGGGTAATTCGGAGGTAGGACATTTAAATATGGGCGCAGGTAGGGTTGTATATCAATCTTTGACGCGTATAACTAAATCTATAAAAGATGGAGACTTCTTTCAAAAAGAAGAATTACTCTTAGCTATAGATAATTGCAAGAAGAATAATTCAGCACTACATATATATGGTCTAGTGTCTGACGGAGGAGTGCATAGTGAAGAACAACATCTATACGCTACGCTCGAATTAGCAAAAAAACATGACTTAGCTAAAGTTTATGTACATGCTTTTTTAGATGGGAGAGATACTCCACCCAATTCAGCAAAGGGATATTTAGAAAAGCTAGAAAATAAAATTAATGAAATTGGTGTAGGGAAGATAGCTACGGTTATTGGCAGATATTATGCTATGGACAGAGATAATAGATGGGATAGAGTAGAGAAGGCTTATAATGCAATGGTTATGGGTGAAGGAGCAAAAGCTAATAGTTCAAGTGAAGTTATTACTTTATCATACGAAGAGAATATATTAGATGAGTTTGTAGTACCTACAGTTATTATGGAAAATGACAAACCAGTAGCTACTATAAATGAAAATGATTATATAATATGTTTTAACTTTAGACCAGACAGAGCTAGAGAAATAACAAAAGCTTTTTGTGATGAGTCATTCGAAGGATTTAAAAGAAATAAAGGTTTTATAAAGCTTGTGTATGTGTGTTTTACAGAATATGATATAAATATCGGAAATAAGCTTGTAGTATATAAACCAGAGCATATAAAAAACACATTAGCTGAGTACTTATCAAATAAAGGTCTCAAGCAATTTCATACAGCCGAAACAGAAAAATATGCACATGTTACTTTCTTCTTTAATGGTGGAATAGAGGAACTATATCCTGGGGAGGATAGACTTGTAATACCTTCTCCAAAAGTTGAAACTTATGATTTGAAGCCAGAAATGAGCGCAAATGAAATTACTGATAGATTATTAGAAGCTATTGATTCAGATAAGTATGATTTTATCGTTATAAATTATGCAAATTGCGATATGGTAGGACATAGTGGCATGTTTGAAGCAACTGTAAAGGCTGTTGAGGCTGTTGATAAATGCGTAGGTAGAGTTTATGATGCAGTTATTAAAAAAGATTCGCAAATGCTTATATGTGCAGACCACGGTAATGCAGAAGAGATGACTTATCAAGATGGAAGTCCAGATACAGCACACACTACAAATTTTGTTCCATTAGTACTTGTAAATTTTGAAAAAAATGCTATAATAAGAGAAGATGGAAAACTTTGTGATATTGCTCCAACAATTTTAGAAATGATGGCAATTGAAAAACCAGCGGAAATGACTGGAGTAAGTCTAATAAAGTTGAAAAATGAATAAAAACATTGTGCACTGTGAATCCTGCACTTTGAAATATTTACAAGGAGATGAAGATTTATGAGTAAAAAAATGTTAGGCGAAATTTTATTAGAAGAAAATCTTATTGATCCGGATACTCTAAGAAAAGCGCTAGAAAAGCAAAAGCAATATGCTTTGACGGATGCCACACAAAAAGATAAGTTTCCGATACCATATGTTATTCAACCAGATTGGAGAATAGCATGGTTTTTTAAAATAGCGTTACTGCCTATACTTGCATACTTCTTAGCTAATATGTATACTATGCCTGATACTTTTCCGACATTACTGCTATTACTCATATTGTTTTTAGTAATGGATTTGGTACTTATAAGGCACACATATGTACAAAAATTAGTATTATTTGAGGATAAGTTTATATATAAAGGGTTACATATTGTTGACTATTCAAGTATTGTTAAAGTAGATACAGCTTTTGTATGGAGTTGGTTTCAAGTAGGATATAGGGTAAAGGTATATACAAACGATAGAGAGAATCCAGTATGGATCAATATAAGCTTTTTTGATAATACAGATTTGAAAATCTTATTTCATGTAATTCAAAAGCAAGGTGTAGAAATAGAAATGAATGAGTTTTCAAAAAAATTAAAAGAAGGAAAATCACAATTAGTAGAAACAGATTTATTAAAATGGAGTTCACTGATTTTAGGTATAGTAATATTAATAATTGCATTTTTAGGGATATCAAGTATAATGTTTAAATAATTTAGGCATTAGCAAAAGATAAAAGAAGATATGTACATATCACATGATAATCGTATTTACAATGGAAAAGCTTTAAAATAGCTGTTAACATTGTAAATACGAATTATGTGTTGTGAATTGAATATAAAAGGAGGAATTGTTTAATGTTAGAAACAAATTATATTGAAATTTTAGATGTTTTTGCAAGAGAAATTTTGGACTCAAGGGGAAATCCAACTATAGAGGTAGATGTACACTTAGAGGGTGGTTACATGGGAAGGGCATTAGTGCCATCTGGAGCATCCACAGGACAATTCGAAGCAGTAGAGCTTAGAGATGAAGATGAAAGCAGATACCTAGGTAAAGGCGTTTTAACGGCAGTAGATAATGTTAACGACATTATCGCAGAAGCTATTATAGGAATGAATGCATTAGATCAAACTACATTAGATAAAATGCTAGTAGAGCTAGATGGAACAGATAACAAGGCTAATTTAGGTGCAAATGCAATATTAGGTGTATCAATAGCAGTTGCAAGAGCTGCGTCAGTGGCACTTGGAATACCTCTTTACAAATATATAGGAGGAGTAAATGCTAAAACATTGCCAGTTCCTATGATGAACATATTAAACGGTGGAAAACATGCTGACAATACGGTTAACATACAAGAATTCATGATTATGCCAGTTGGAGCAGATACATTTAGTGATGCACTAAGAATGTGTACAGATGTTTACCATACGCTAAAGAAAGTTTTAAAAGATAAAGGTTTATCGACAGCGATAGGTGATGAAGGCGGTTTTGCGCCAAATTTATCTAGCGATGAAGAAGCAATAAAAGTTATACTTGAAGCGATAGTTAAAGCAGGATATAAGGCAAATAAAGACGATGATACTGATTTTATGTTGGCTATAGATGCAGCGGCATCAGAAATGTATAGAGAAGATGGGACATATGATTTCTGGAAATCAGGATATAAAAAGTCTACAGCAGAAATGGTTGATTTCTTTGAAGACCTAGTAAATAAATATCCTATTATATCTCTTGAAGATGCTTTGGCAGAAGAAGATTGGGATGGATGGAAGCTGTTAACTGATAGATTAGGAGACAGGGTTCAAATAGTAGGAGATGACCTATTTGTTACGAATACTGAGAGACTAGAAAGAGGTATTAAGCAAGGGTCAGCAAATTCAATTTTGATAAAACTAAATCAAATTGGAACGCTAACAGAAACATTAGATGCTATACAAATGGCTAATAGAGCAGGAATGACAGCAGTTATTTCACATAGATCAGGGGAAACAGAAGATTCTACTATAGCTGATGTAGCAGTAGCTATGAACGCAGGTCAAATCAAAACTGGAGCACCTTGCCGTTCTGATAGAGTAGCAAAATACAATCAATTATTGAGAATTGAAGAAGAATTGGATTTCGTAGCAGAATATCCAGGAAAAAAAGCATTTTTCAATATAAATAGATAAAAACTCCCCCAGCCCTAATAGGCACCCCTTGAGAGAGAGATTATAAACCTCCATCTTTGAGTGAGGTGGCATGTGCTAGTGTATTGCTGAGCATATGCGGAGGGGGTAAACCAGAAAAGAGAGGATGAAATTTTATGACTACAGTACTATATGGAGTATATTTGTTAATAACAGTATTTTTAATAATTATTATATTAATGCAAAAAAGCAAAACAAGAGGTTTTGGAGTAATGACAGGGATAACATCAGTAGGTGACAGTTATTACAACAAAAACAAATCTAAGACATATGAAGGAAAACTTGAATCATTAACAAAGGTTGGTATCTTTGTATTCATCATTTTAGCAGTTGTTATAAATGTAATAATAAATAACCAAACGACTACTGATACAAAAACAGAATTAAACCCAAATACAACAGAAGGTGTTATACCAGATGATATAGCAAACAAACCTTATGTATTACCAACTGAACAGCAAACAGGTACAACTGGTACAACTACAACACCAGAAAAAACAACTACAAATACAGTATTGCCAGTAGCACCTGCATCAGTTACTCCAAATACAGATGTTTCCGTGACTTCACCTGTAAAACAAAACCAATAAATATCGGTTCTTTATAAATAGTGGAGCGCATAAAACTTAAAAAAGTTTTATGCGCTCTTTTTAGTTTTCAAAATTTATGAATTAGCGCTTTAATCTCTCAGGGTCAATTCCCCGCAGCTCTGCTGCGTACTAAATTTGTCATTGTGAGGAACGAAGCAATCCCGTTCTTTAAAAGACAAAAGAGAGATTGCTTCGTTCCTCGCAATGACAACATGATACCCCGTCAGCTTGCTAAGGGGAGGTTCATTTTAAATTGTATAACCGTTAAAACTTAATGAGCTTTTAATATCCAGAAATGAAAAGGTCGAAAGAAGTAATGTGGAAATTATTGACAAATGTAAAAAGATGACTCATAATATAACTTGTATAGGAAAACATAGGAGGGATATAGGTGAAAAGTATAAAAAGAATAAAAATACTTATAGTAATGCTTGTGATGGTGTTCACTAATTTTACAGTGACTCAGGCGAATATTATAGAAGCAATAATAGGAAGTCAATGTATAAAACAATTAAACTATAGCCTGATAGAATTTAAAGAAGCAATAGCAAGTATTATTCTAAAAAGAACTGATACTACATTGACTGATTTAACAGTTTATGGAGAACCAATAGCAGGATTTTCAAATAAAATAGAAGCATACACTATAGAATTACCATTTGGAACTGTAGACATACCAGCAGTAAGTGCAACAGCAACACATGAAAAAGCTACTGTTGATATAATACCAGATGAAAGTATTCCAGGAGATATAAGAGTTAAGGTTACTGCGGAAGATGGTGTGACAGTGAATGTATATACTGTAAGTTTTACAATTGAAAATGCAATAGAAAATATTAATAGAGATGTAGAATATAAATATATGAACATGAAATAGATAATATTTTGAAACCCAAAGAGATGCACATGTATTACAATATGTGCATCTTTTTGTTTGCTTTAATAAATAGGGGACATTTATTTATACAGCGTTTCTAACTATTGCAACTATCTTGTCTATAGGTATATCAACTACTGAACCAATTGTAAAAATTAATTGTCTGTCACATCTTGTATCTGGATCTGGGCAAACATTAGCACCTTTAATGCCACCGCAGCCATAACCTATGCCTCCACCATAGCCTCCACCATAGCCAACGCCACCAACACCAAAACCATCTCCATAACCATAACCTTTACCACCATAATTATAGCCTTTGCTACATCCGTTACCTAGCGCACATGCTGGAGAAGGTCCGATGCAAGTAGTTAATCTTACAAAGCAAGGATTAACTTTTAGTACGACACCTGTAAAACCACATCCAGACTGTCCACCGCTTTCTGTAAATATTGTTACTGTTTCCCCAATTTGATCTATTAAGTGTTCTGCAAGTTTTACATCGCAGCAAAATTCATTGTTAATTGACATATTATATCTCTCCTCTATTATATTTTAAGTTATAGGATTATTTTAATCCTACTATATAATATGAATAGGTGTGACAAGTTGTTACTGCTTGTATAAAATATTTTAATATTGTAGTATTTTAAAAGTTACAGTTTATATAATTGCTATAAGGTTAGAAATATGTTATAATTTATAGAAATTAGTAAATTAGATAGTGTAAAAAGTTTTATGAAAAAAATGAAAACCTCTAATTTGATAAAATATATTGAATATAAAGGGATAGTGTAGTATTTAGTACTATAAATATTTTACACTATTGCAAATTAAAAGGAGATGATTTTATGAATAAGCTTATAAATTTTGGAGCATGGATGATAGCAGGTTTTATTATTAGTTGGGCTTTTCAACACTCAATTGAGCAAGAAGAGGCTAAGAATATACAGCCAGACATAATTTCGAGTATAATATCAAATGAAGAAACCGTAAAGGCGTTAATAGGTGAAGATGGACCAAAAACTATTTTAACAAAAGATAAGTTAGAAGTTAATTTGAAAAATGGAGATGGTTTTGCGATATCGCTCAATGAGTCAAATCCAGATTTGAAATGGATGTATGAGGTTGATGATGAACAAGCTTTTCAAGTTATGAGTTATGATGTACTGAACTCTGATACTACCACACATATATGGCCATTTAAAGCTATAATGAAGGGTGAACACTATTTATATTACAAACTATACAACAAAAAAACTAATGAACAAGTAAAAGACTCTGAATTGAATTTTAAAATTAATATAAATGACTAAATATAAAAGAAAGTTTAGACTTGATTTATATTGACAATTTTAATTTATAATGTTAGAATATATTATAATAGATTAAATTAGAAATGGGGGATTATTAATGAAATTTAGGAGTATCAAGCAAAGGTTTGTAGTTATATTCTCAATATTTATGTTCGTAATAATATCTGCGTTAACAATAACAGCAGGTATTATATCAAGCAATATATTATCTAAAAACACTGTAGATAGTTTAGAGATTACAGTTTCACAAACATCTGGAACAGCTAAAAGTATTATAGATTCACAATATAATCAGTTAAATTTGATAGGAAGTTTACTAGCTGATGATTTTTCGAATCTAGATTCAGTACCAGAAAAGCTAAAAGGTGTAATGAATCAAACTACATATGTAGATGTATATGTTGTAAAACCAGATGGTAATGGAATAAGCATAGAAGGTGTTAAAAAGAAATTCACAAGTAATACTGTTTTTGTAAAAGCAATGAAAGGTGATAGAGCGTATTCAAGTCCTGAAAAAGACGATAATACTGGAGAATTCATAGTTAACATAGCAACTCCTATCAAACTCAACAATAATATAGTGGGTGTTATTATAGGTATAGAACATGGGGATGAACTTTCAAAAATAATGGCTAGTCTTAAGTATGGGGATAGGGGATATCCATATATGATTGATAGTAAAGGGACAATTATTGCACATAAAGATATAAGTTTAGTAGAAAGCAAATATAACTTTTTAGAAGAAGCAAAGAAAGATGAACAAGGAAAAAAATTAGCTTATTTAACGGAACAGATGATTGCTGGTAAAAGTGGTAGTGGGGAATATATGTGGAAGGGAGAAATAAAGAGTATGGCCTACGAACCAGTTGTAGGTACAGATTTCTCGATTGGTTTAACTACATATAATGAAGAAATATACAGACCAATTGGTGGGATGATTATAAATCTAATCATAATCGCAATTGTATGTTTTATAGTAGCAGACGTTACGATATATTATATAATTAAAATTTTAAGTAATCTTATTTTAAATATAAAGAAATATGCAGAAGAAATAGCAACTGGCAATTTAACTGGTGAAATACCACAAGAATTACTTGATAGAAAAGATGAAATAGGTAAGCTTTCAAATTCATTTAATGATATGAAGTTGAAATTTGGAAAACTAATTAGAAATTCATCGGCTACATCACAACAACTAGCAGCATCATCACAAGAATTAACGGCAATTGCACAGCAAAATGTAACAACTTCGGGCGAGCTTGCAAATGCAATAGAAGAGGTTGCAAAAACAGCTTCGAGTCAGGCGGGAGATACACAAGAAGGCGTTGAAAACATAATAGATTTAGGTAAAACTATAGAGAAAGAGCAAATTTTCATGAGGGAATTAAACGAATCATATAAAATGATGGTTGAAACAACAAGTAAAGGATTAGGAGTAATAGATTTGCTTGGAAAAAGAAATAAAAAAAGTGAAACCTCAATTAAAGATGTATATGACGATATAATAAAAACAAATGATAGTACTGAAAAAATAGGAAAAGCAAGTCAGATCATAACACAAATAGCTGAGCAAACTAATTTACTTGCACTAAATGCTGCAATAGAAGCGGCAAGAGCAGGTGAACAAGGAAAAGGATTTGCAGTTGTTGCTGATGAAATAAGAAAGCTTGCTGAGCAGTCATCAGAATCAACAAAACAAATAGAGAATACAATAAGTGATTTAAAAGACAACTCTATAAAGACTGTTGAAACGATAAAGACTGTTTTAGGAGTTATACAAAATCAAAGCGATAGCGTTAAAATAACTGAAAAGACTTTCAACGAAATATATGAAGAAATAGGTAAATCTAATGAAACAGTGTCTAAACTATCAGAACTTGAGGAACAAATGATACAGAAAAAAAACAATGTTTCAGATATAATGCAAAATCTATCAGCAATAGCTGAAGAAAATGCTGCGACTACACAAGAGGCAGCTGCATCTGTAAATGAACAAACTGTATCGATGAAAGAAATATCATCTGCTAGTGAAGAGCTTTCAAAAATGGCACAAGATTTACAACAATCAATAGATATATTTAAAATATAATAAATGTCCTGATGCAAAAAATTCACAATAAAAATCCGAGATGAAAATCTCGGATTTTTATTGTGAATTTTTTATTAATCGTTAAAGTGAAACTCTATAACATCTCCATCTTGAACAATATAAGTCTTTCCCTCCATACGCACGAGCCCTTTTTCTTTAGCAGCTACATATGAGCCAAGATTTATAAGGTCGTTGTATTTTACAACTTCAGCACGAATGAATCCTTTTTCAAAATCGGAGTGGATTTTGCCGGCCGCCTGAGGTCCTGTAGAACCTTTTTTTATAGTCCATGCTCGTATCTCTTTTACGCCTGCTGTTAAAAAACTCATAAGACCTAAAAGGTCGTAGCTTGCAACGATAAGTTTATCAAGTCCTGAAGACGATAGTCCGAGTTCAGATAAGAATTCTTTTTTCTCTTCTAATTCCATTCCTGCAAGTTCTTCTTCTATTTTTGCACATATAACAAATACCTTTGAATTTTCTTTTGCAGCTAAATCTTTGACAGATTGAACATACGAGTTAGATACACCATCATCTGTTAAATCTTCTTCATTAACATTTGCAGCATATATAACTGGTTTATAAGTAAGAAGATTTAGCGTTTCGAGTGCGTCTAATTCTTCGTTATCATATGTTTCAAAATCTCTTGCGAATATACCTTTTTCAAGAGCCGCCTTTAATCTTTTAAGCATCTCAAATTCTTTCGCAAGTAATCTATCTAGTCTTATACCCTTTTCAGCTTTTGGTATGCGTTTATCCACTATTTCGAGGTCAGAGAATATAAGTTCAAGGTTTATAGTCTCAATATCACGTGCAGGATTTACAGAGCCGTCAACATGAGTAATATTAGAGTCTTCAAAGCATCTCACAACTTGTAAAACTGCATCTACCTCTCTTATATGCGATAAAAATTTGTTTCCAAGACCTTCGCCCTTGCTCGCACCTTTTACGAGTCCTGCAATGTCAACAAACTCTACTATGGCAGGTAGCGTCTTCTGAGATTTATAAAGAGTTTTTAGTTTTTCTAAACGTTCATCCAATACTTGTGCAATACCAACATTTGGGTCGATAGTGCAAAATGGATAATTTGCTGCCTCTGCGTTTGTGCTATTTGTGAGGCAATTAAAAAGTGTACTTTTGCCTACATTAGGCAATCCAACTATTCCAAGTTTCATATTATTTCAATCCTTTCATTAATCAATATCTGATATCTAACAACTGTTATCGTGTTTATTTTACTATAAAAACAAAAATATTGCAAATAATATATTAGTTTTTATTGATATTTTTATTAGAGTAGTATACAATAGGGAAATACAAGCTGGAGGTGTGACCATGAACAAAACAAAGATTGCATTTTTTGATGCTAAATCATATGATATGGAGTTTTTTAATAAACATAATGAAAAACATGAAGCAAGAATTAAATACTTTGAATATAAGCTAGACGAAGATACAGTGGAACTTGCCAAGAGTTACGATGTAGTTTGTGTTTTTGTAAATGATGATATAAATGAGCAAGTAATAGATAAATTAAGAAAATATGAAGTGGGACTGATAGCTTTAAGGTGTGCAGGGTATAATAATGTCAATTTAAAGGCATTAGGAAATGGCGTGAAGGCTGTAAGGGTACCTGATTATTCTCCATATGCAGTTGCTGAACATGCCACAGCTCTTATAATGACACTAAACAGAAAATGTCACAGAGCATATTTTAGAACGAGAGAAAATAATTTTGCAATTAAGGGATTACTAGGCTTTGACATGCATGGAAAAACAGTAGGCGTTATAGGTACTGGAAAGATTGGTAGAGTTATGATAGATATATTAAAAGGATATGGCGTAAACATATTAGCGTATGACCCATTTCCGAATCTTGATTATGCCAAGGAAAGAGGATTTGAGTATGTTGATTTAGATACATTGTATAAAGAGTCAAACATAATAACATTACATTGTCCACTTACAAAAGAAACCATGCATATAATTAATAGCGAGTCAATAAGTAAGATGAAACATGGTGTAATGATCATAAACACAAGTAGAGGGAGCCTTATAGATACAGTAGAGCTATTAGAAGCTTTAAAATCAGGTAAAATTGGATATGCTGGGCTAGATGTTTATGAAGAGGAAGCAGGCTACTTTTTTGAAGATAATTCAGATATAATAATAGAAGATGATGTATTATCTAGGCTGCTCACACTACCAAATGTTATAATTACATCACATCAAGCATTCTTTACAGAAGAAGCATTAGACGGGATAGCACATGTAACACTGGAAAATATAAGGAAATATCGGACAGGCGAGGAATTGGAAAATGAAGTGAAGTGAGTATTGATATTGTAATAGGTGTGTCAAATATAATATGATAATATGCAAAATAGTAGATAATACTCATAAAATATATTGAATATAAAGGGATAGTGTAGTATTTAGTACTATAAATATTTTACACTACCTAAACAACAAAGGGGAGAAGCAAGCCATGAAAAACATAACATTATTACGAAAAAGATATATACCTAATGAAGTAATTGATATATCAAGTGATGAAATACTTTATGTAGACGATGAATTATTAGTGAGTAAATGGGTTCCTATACATAAACGCGACGATGATATAAAAGAAGGAATTGCATATTTATATATAAAAAGAGGATTTAAAATAGCTAAAAGATATAATGGTCAAGGAGAGCTTAAACATTATTATTGTGATATAATGCAGGTAGAAGTCGATGAAGAAAAAAAGGTATATACAGAAATAGACTTACTTGTAGATGTAGTAGTATATCCAGATGGGAGAGTAATGGTACTTGATTTAGATGAGCTAGTGGATGCAAGAGAACAAGGATTAATAACAGAAACACAGCTTTTATATGCATTAAGTCGTGCAAATGAGCTACTTAATATTATATATCAGGGGAAGTTTGAAATGATGTGCGATAAAAAGTTTTAGAAATAAGTAACAATAAAAATAAAGCACAAAGTAGATAAATGAAAAATTTGCCTACTTTTTTACTTTAATAGTTGAAAAAATATGAGATTTAGTATAAAATAGTTTTAACAACTAAAGATAAGGAATATACATAAGAAAAAAATGAAAGGTGGAAAGATATGAAGACACTTGAGGAGTTTAGAGGGTACTTTGAAAATGAAATAAGACCAGTAATAGAGCCACTAGAAAATGAAAGAATAAAGGTAATGAAAAAGAGTTCTGTAGCTTTAGTGATAATGATAATAATACCTATATTTTTAATAACATTTGGACATAAGTTTTTATTTAATATGAATAGTGACATGATCCAATTTATAATTTTCGGATATATGGCTTTATGTGGTATAATATTATATTGGTTTAAGAAATCATATGTTTCAGAGTTTAAGGATAAAATAATAGAAAGAATAGTGAGCTTTTTTGATAGTAGTTTTGAGTACAAGAAAGAAGGTTGCATTCGTCAATCAATTTTTGAAGATTGTGATATATTTGATACTACTCCTAATATGTACTCGGGAGATGACTATGTTTGTGGTTTTGTATTGGACGAAGAATATCTTGAAAAAGTACAAGAAAGAAAAGGAACAAGCATTGAATTTTCAGAAATAGATGCACAAAGAGAAAGTGGATCAGGCAAAAACAGAACAGTGGTAAGAATATTTAAAGGATTATTTTTTATAGCAGATTACAATAAAAATTTCAGCGGGTTTACAAAGGTATTACCAGATAATAAGAAAAAATGGCTATTTGGAGGCAAAGATAGAGTAGCGTTAGAAGACCCAGAGTTTGAAAAGTTTTTTGAAGTATATAGCACTGACCAAATAGAAGCAAGATATATACTAACTCCAAGTCTGATGGATAGATTGAAAAAATTTAAACTAAAAACAGGAAGACCAGTATATGCATCTTTCAAAGCTGATAAAATACATATAGCGATTGAATATAATAGAAACCTATTTGAGCCTGATGTGTTTAAATCGTTATACGATTTTGCACCAATGCAACAGTACTTTGAAGACCTACAATTTGCAATAAGCATAGTTGACGAGTTAAATCTGAATACTAGAATATGGAGTAAAGAATAGAAGAAGAATGGAGAAAAAATAATGGATGATAAGACAAATATTAAAAAGGGAAAAAACACTTTGAATTCAGTGATAATTGTGCTAATATTAACTGTTGCAACCAAACTCTTAGGGTTTGTTAGGGAAGCACTTATTGGTAGTAATTTTGGAACGGGTGTTGAGGCTGACGCATATCAAATGGCCCAAAGAATCACAATAACTATATTTATGGCTATAGGTGCTGCAATAACTGTAAGTGTTGTGCCGATAATAACAAAATATTATACAAAAGGTGAAAATGAAAAGGCAAATAAATTTATTAACAAGGTAATTACATTTTTTTTAATGTTATCAGCAGGTATTACAATACTTGTGTTGTTTTTTGCAAAAGAATATACCTCTATTATTGCAGGAGGATTTACTGGTGAAAGACTAGCATTAACGATAGATTTTGTAAAGATATTATTTCCAAGTTGTATGGTTATATTTGCTGCCTATGTAATAAGGGCGGTTCTTCAGTCTAGGGAAAGTTTTATAGGATATTCGATAATGAGTGTACCTTTTAACTTGTTTTTAATCTTATATTTGATGTTTTGGGTTGGAGATTATGGTATATATGGATTAGTAGTTTCTACATTAATTGCATGGGCGTTTCAACTGATTATTCAAATCCCCTTTACGGCAAAAGATAAAATGAAGTATGCACTTGATTTTAAGATAGCAAAAGACAAAGATATAAATAAATTTTTTATATTATTTATGCCTATATTGTTTTCTACTTTGATATATAGTGTGAGCACAATAATAGATTCAAGGTTTGCATCTAGTCTGCCAGAAGGTAGAGTATCTGCATTAAATTATGGGTATGGAATTTATGCGGCGATAGCGCAAACTCTTATCTATAGCATAAGTGCAGTTTTATTTCCAAAGTTAGTAGATAACTTTAATGTTAAGGAGTTTACTGAATTTAAAGTGGATGTAAAAAACATAATAAATAATATTTTTTATATAATGATTCCAGCACAGTTTGGGCTTATAGTCCTCAGTCGTCCTTTTGTTGAGATGGTATTTATGAGAGGAAAGTTCGATATAAACTCTGCAAATCTTACACAATCAGCATTTATATTTTTCAGTGTAGGACTTGTAGGCTTTGCACTACAGGAAATAATAAGCAAGACATATTTTTCAGTAAACGATACAAAAATACCTACAATAACAGCAATACTTAGTGTTATTCTAAATATTGTTTTAAATATTATATTAATTGGAACACTAGGTATGAAAGGACTTGCATTAGCAACATCAATATCAATAACTTTTAATGCCATAGTTATGTATATAGTATTCCAAATAAAGTATGGAAAGTGGGATAATATAGAGGTTATATGGAATGGAACAAGAGTACTTGCAGCAAGTCTGATAATGTATTTTTCAGTAAATTATTTATTAATAAATTTAAATAAAGTTATTGCTATAAGTAACAACTTTGTGTATAATTTAGTAAGTCTTGTTGTTGCATCTTTATTTGGAATTGTAGTTTACGGATTAGCTACATACATTTTAAAAGTAAAACAAACCGAAGAGCTAGTTGAGAAAATAGCAGGGATGATAAAAAGGAGAAAAACATGAAAATAATTGATGAAAAAGGAAGATTGTTCAGTAGTATAAATATTATAGACTTACTTGTAATACTATTTATTGTTGCTATTGGTGGGGTAGTATTAACGAAAACTAGTTTTATGAAAAAGGTAAATGTGTTAGAAAATAAAAAGGCATATGAGATTCAAGTTCTTGTAAAATCGATACTTCCAGAAATGGCTGAGCAAGTCAAAGTAAAAGATATAATTCTGGAAGATGCATCAAGCACGGTATTAGGTGAAGTAACAAATATAGATGTAAAAGTAACAAAAAATGAAGTACCGACTGCTGACGGTAAAATTGTAGTCGCGAATGTAGATACAAGACGAGATATTATTATTACTATCAAAGGAATAGGACAATTTGATGTACAAAAAGGTCTTATGTTGGGAAACAAAGATTGGCAAGCGGGTGGATCTATAGTTATAAAATCATCGAAGGTTAAGTTTTTAGGTAATATATATAAAATTATCAATTAGGGGTTAATTGATTAAATGGGGAGTTGTAAACACATGAATATAGTTAATAACTCAGGTATAGTGATTTTTATAAAGGGTACAATAATTTGTTATCAAAATAGCGTTCTTTATAAAATTACGCAAAAAATGAGAGATTATGTTATCAATATATTAAGAAATAGCTATGTAGCAGGGTGTATATTTAATGAAAACAAGGGAAATGATTATTTTGAAAACAGTATAACATATAGAATAATACTTTGGGTATACAAAACCAAGAGAGATATGTTTAGATGCTTAATTAAATGGTCTAATGAAAGCTCAATACTTATAATATTGAGCCATATAAAAAAAGTAGGGACAAAATGTTTTGAAAGTTTATTTGAAATATACAAATATAGCATAATTTATAATATGTATTTAGACTGGATAGAGAGTGAAGTGATATGATGTTAAGTTTAGTAATGCTAGTAGTAGGAGGTTTGCTGCTTATATATAACGAAAAATTTTGTCTGTATTTTTTAGCTTTTATTTTACCTTTTACACGAGCATCGCAGTCTTTAGTACTATGCTTGATCGTAGTGTTACTTGCACTTAAGATATTATTTAGAATATTTAGAAGTAAAGAATCGTTATACAAAAGGACATTTTTTGATGTATCGGGTTCCATGCTATTCGTAGTTTGGATTGTTACCACACTTACATCTGTGAGCATAAAAGGAAGTATAACTGATTTCATTATAAGCACATTAGGACTGCTATTTTGTTTTATATGTATACAAGTTCTAGAAAAAAAGCAAGATTATATAAATATCATAACAAGCATAATTGTTTCAAATGTAATAATAAGTGCGTATGGATTATACCAATTTTTTATCGAAAAGCCAATAAAAACTGAGTGGGTAGATCCTACTATAAACCCAGACTTACAAGTAAGAGCGTATTCGGTTTTAGGGAACCCTAATATATTATCACAATATTTATTATTAGTTCTTCCAATTGGGATAATGCTAATGTTGTATAAGAAAAAACTATTACACAAATCTATTTTAGCTGTATGTAATGTAGTTATTTTAGTTTGTTTATTACTAACTTTCTCAAGAGCATCTTTACTTGGACTTATAGTGTCTTTCCTTACAATCGGGATTTTAAATTATACTCAAGCCCTAATATTAATGATACCACTCGCGATTGTTGCGCTGATTATATTTGCTCCAAGGGTACTTGAGAGACTACTCACTAGTTTTAATACAAATGATACTTCTATTTCAAGTAGAGTCACGCTTTGGCAGGATGTAATGCAAATAATAAAAGATTACTGGATGACTGGTGTTGGATTTGGAGTTACTGCATTTTCGGGCATGTATTTATTGTATAAGCACCAATACTTAACAGCGCTTCATGCACATAATTTATATCTTGAAATACTTGCAGAAACAGGGATTGTAGGGTTTTTAGTATTTGCATTTTTTGTTTTTAGTGTAATAACAAACTTAATGAAAAATTATATCTCTACAAAAGATAGGTTCAATAAATATATTATGTTAGGCATACTAGCTGCATTTTTAGGGATACTTGTAAATGGGTTTGCAGAATATACTTGGTCGGACTTTAGGGTAGTAGCAATGTTTTGGATTGTGATAGGTATTGGCGCGGCATTAACCCGAAAACAAGAAACACTGCAAGATAATTAATACGAGATGAGGAATAATAATGAAAGATGTATTAATACTAGGATATTATGGATATGAAAACTGTGGTGATGATGCTATACTGATATCTATAAAAAATGTGTTGAAAACCATTGATAAAGATATGAATATGACAGTATTATCAAATAATCCTAAGATGACTAAAAAACTGTATGGAGTTAATGCCGTTTATCGCTTTAATCCATTTGGTTTACTTTGGGCGGTCATAAAGTGTGATTTGTTACTCGGTGGTGGAGGAACATTACTTCAAGATAGATCAAGTAAGAGATCAATTATATATTATCTTAGTGTCATATTTGCTGTGAAGTTACTAGGAAAAAAGGTAATACTTTATTCAAATGGTATAGGACCTATAATAGGAAAATTCAATTTAAAGTTAACAAGCAAGATAATAGATAACGTTGATGTAATAACATTTAGAGAAGAATCTTCAAAAGAATTTTTGGAGGGTATTGGAGTCAAAAAGCCAAAAATGCTTATTACAACAGATGCAGTTTTTGGACTTGATAGGGTTTCAAAGGATGATTATAAATATATATTTGAGAAAAACAATATACCCATGGATAAAGAAATATTTGGAGTATCAGTTAGGGAATGGAAAAATAAAGACAGCTACTTTGCAGAAAGGATAGCAGAAATATGTGATTATTTGATAAAAAATAAAAATATGAACATAGTTTTTTTAAATATGCAGTATGAACAAGATAAAAAGATTTCTGAAAAAATAATAGCCAAAATGAAAAATAAACCATATATGATATCAGAAAAGCTATCGCCACTTGAAGTGCTGGGGGCAACAGCAAATTTTAAAACTATGATAAGTATGAGATTGCACGGTATAATATTTTCTGCAAAACAAAGGGTACCAGTTGCAGGACTTATATATGATCCTAAAGTTGATTATTATCTAGAAACTTTGGACATGCCCGCAATAGGAAGTGTAGATGAGATAAACATAAGTAAAGCTATAGAAAAAATAAATGATTTAATAGATAACAATGCAGTGCATACAGCAAAGCTTGATAAAATAGTAACGAAATTAGAACAAGATGAGAGAATGAATGGGGAAGAGTTTAGAAAATTGATGTCTGTAAGGGGATAAAATTTAATCTCTTTGGGTTTAATTCCCCGTCGGCTTGCCGCGTTCTTGTCATTGCGAGGAGGTTCTTTCGACGAAGCAATCTCGTTTTTGAAAGATGAGATTGCTTCGCAAAAAACGCTCGCAATGACA
>Ga0209000_1000822_pt1 | contig 23747 bp, 23 predicted proteins | sample RifGroD2_FD_183998 | JGI IMG/M metagenome (GOLD analysis project Ga0209000, IMG submission 183998) | Groundwater microbial communities from Rifle, Colorado, USA - Groundwater D2 (SPAdes) (version 2) | ecosystem: Environmental > Aquatic > Deep subsurface > Groundwater | place: Rifle, Colorado... | reverse complement strand
CCCCCATTTCCATGCGAATGGTTTTGTTTGCGACGCCGGTTTTTAATCCCGAGGCTTTTACCCTGAATCTAGTCAAACCGTTTAAAACCAGCCAAGACCTAATTGGTTTGGAAAATATCAAAGTTTTCGCTGTAGTTCCGGTGTGGGCTGAGTTTGGAGAAACACGAGCAACATAGCCGTCGTTCAAAATCCCTTTAACCAGTGCGCCACCTGATTCCGATGTATTGACATAAGCATTTGTTGCGCCTTCCAGTATGTTGTTGCTAAGAATCATATCCTGACCGACGTAGGTAGCCCCAGCTGCGATAAGTATTGAATCGGTATTCGTCAGACCACAATCATTGCCGATTACGACGTGCTGCTCTCCTGCCAGACGGATGCCTCTAACTTCGCCTTTGGTGGTATTGTGGCTGATTGTGCATCCTTTAGCGTACTGTGTGATTGCAATACCTGCGGCAGTGTTGCTGTAGGTCTGGTTGCCGGTAACGGTGATGTTGCTTTGGATAACCGTATTGTCACCCACGATGGAAATACCATAGTTGTTGTCGTTGGTGTGGTTGCCGGTAATAATCGAACCGGTTGCGTTGAGGTCGGTGTCAATGCCATGCCCCACATTGATTCCAGCAGCGTCGTTGTTGTGTGCTGTGCATCCAATGACCTTGTTTCGGGGTCCGTTGATAGAAATACCGCTGTTGGCTATCCCTGCGCCGTTGCTGTTGGCCGTGACGCCTGATATCTCCACATCGTTCGAAAGAAACGTGACAACACCCGATCCACCGTTGCTGCTGTAACTTCCTCCCGAAACTCTGTTGCCGTAAGTATCGGTCACAGTGCCATTGAGTTTTTTGAACATCAGCGCGCTGTATTTAGCGGCCGACATGCTGGAATTGTTGACGACGGCGTTGGAGCATTCGACGAATGTGACACCGGCACGACCGGCTGTTGTTGCCTCCGAGACTCCGTTGCCGTTGACCATCGTAACGTTATCCATGGCTACGGAAGACGCTCCGGTAATTAGAACTGTGGCGAAGTCGGCGGATTGATTCGCCTGGTTGCCGTCTATCGTGATACCGCTTATTTTATGGTTATACGCCCCGGTTGATGATATTAGCGGGGTTGACTGGCTGTCGGCATGTTTCAGCGTTCCAGAACCTTCTATTTTGACGCTACCGTTATACGTAATAGATGCAGTCGTGTAAGTAACTCCATCTTGTAACTTGACGACTCCACCTGTTGCTATGGCTTTACCTACTGCGTCCGTGCCGGAACCAAACCACTCCGGGCGGGATTCCTTCAGGCCGGTGAGAGTTTTACCGCTGGCAACAACGAATAATCCCGGCGACTGAACAACCACGTTTGTATTCGCATGGAATACCGCATTGTCATTGACTGTGATAGGTGAGTCCACAATAAGAGTCACATTTGATGACCCTATTGCCGTTATTGCGGCGGAAATGTCGGCCCCGTAGCTGCTGGCGGAAACTGCAATACTAATATAAGGAGGGGCAGAAAGTAAAAACTCGACGGCACTGCCTGCTGCGTTCCACGCAAACAGACCGGACGGCACAACGGCAGGTAGTGAAACACTTACGGTAGACCCGTGAGGGATTTTTAACGAACGGTCATTCTTTTCTTTTTCCTGCTGGGCTATCATCATCTGTTTGTCAATAACGGTTTCTAAAGACTCGGCGGTAAAGGCTTCGCCATCGGTATAGTCAGTGTCTTGCGTTAACTCCATATTGCGGAGAAGGGTCAAAGTTGAACCGGTAGGACATTTGCTCCCAGCCGTCAAAACAACGGTGCCGCCTGCAACATTCCCAGCCCCGGTAACGCTGTAATCGGTATTCAATACAAGATCGGTTGCCGCCCCACCTTCTGCAGTTACGACAGCTTGTATATCGTTGTCTTCGAAGATCCTAAACGGATAACTAAAAACCGTTGTGACTCCGTTGCCGGAATAAGATACTTTGGTTGTTTCAATTGATACGGTCATGTTATCTCCCCAATACGAAAGTATCTGATTCAAGCGTCAAGTAGAAAGTTTCAACGCCATTGAGATAAATCTTGACCGGTTCCAAAGTAGCGGTTCCGGTTTGTACGCAAGTAAACTTCATTGCTGACAGAGTAATGTTATTTGTGTATCCGGTGGTAGAATAATTACCGAATCCCTTAGTACCTAACACATACGACCTGGAATAAGCGGAATCAGGCGAAAAGCCTTGAATCGGCGTTTTCAGATAGCCGTCTTTTTTAAGAGCGTCACTCATACCGAATACGGTACAGGTTTTCGATGTTGCGGAAGAAAACGCCCTGAATCCGACTTTTGTCAAATCGGTTGCGTTCGCCATCGATACGGAAAAAATCAAAAGCACCGCTAAAATTACTGTCTTCATTTGATACCTCCTTTTATTTCCGCTCTTCAGCGTTCTGTATTTTATTGTTTAACTCGTCCAAATCTTCACCTTCGATATCCGTTTTTAACATGTATTTATCAATTTTGCTTTCGTAAATATCACGAAGTTCATCCCGTTGTGAATCAGTGGCTTTCGACCAAGCATGAATTGCATTCCCAATATCCAGATTATCAAAAGCGGCCTGTATCGCAGTCATTTCGGTCTGCTTTTCGATGTTGGATTGTTCTTTTGGAGACATGGAGTCAAAAACGGTTTGTTGATCCGGTAATAACGGCTTACCGTTTCTGATCCGACTTATTATATCCCGTTTTTGTTTGCTTACGTCGCTGTATGAATTGGCGTTGATACCTATTAAGTCAACCAGTACCCCAGCTACCTTATCGGCGGAAACATCGTCTTTCGCTTTTATGGCATTCTGCAGGCTTATTGGTGTGAAAGCGCGATAAGTAGCGTTGCCCCCTGTAAATGGCTCGCCTTCCCTATCTTTACCTTTCAGCCAGCTTACCACGACGCTGGTAGTGGGAGGGGTTTTATTGGTGATGAAATCAATCAATGCATCAAATAGAGTCCTTTGCCCAAAACCTGTACCATATTCGGTGACAAGGCCGGTCTGCGTATTTTTTGACGAATTGGTTAAAAGCCTCGCTGCAAGAGTTACGATTGAAGCCGCGCCGCCTGTAATGTCGAAGCGGGTTTCTCCTACCTTGATCTTTCCGAAATCGGTGCTTTTTGGATCCAACTCCGCGCTACCAGGTTTGAGAGCGTTTGCGATAGACATTAGCGTGGCGGTTTCGGCGACGATCTTAAGCAGATTCACAACGGCTTCTTTGCGGGCAAATTTGCTTTCTAGTCCCGCTGTAAAGTTATGAGCGGTCAATACATCAATATTACCTTTCAGCATTTTGGGCGCCCATAGAATAAGTCTTATAGCACCGGACTGCCCACGGTTCCCCCATTGCCCCCTTGATGTTAGGGAGTTGATGAGTTTTCCAAGGCTTTCAGCTTGTGCCTTGTTGGTCATATCGACGCCGTTTTCCTTGGCCTTGGTGGAAAGCAAGTCGTAAAGATCCGTTCTCATTCTCATACCGCTACCGGTAAAGGCTGCTTCGGATGCTTTAAAAACTCTTCCGATTACGGGGATACGTTCCGGTAACGTAGTAGGAAACTGTTCTTCCGTAAGTGCGATAATTTTCGCTCTTTGGTATTCGCCGTTAAGATAATTGGGGCGCGACACAATATCGGCCATCATCGCGTCATGGGCGTTTTTGCCTCCAAGAGTATTGGCAAAGTCCGAGAATGATGCTTTTGCACCCGGCCACCAAGCCGAAGGATGGGTCATTAAGGTTTTTAAGCCCTGTCTGCCTAAAAATGAGTTATCAAGGGAAGCTACCATTGCAATAGAGTTATCGGTGATGGTCTTCAATGCCCCCGTCCCGGCGTCCCATACCGCTTTTGACTTGTTGTCCTGCCATGTTGTTTTCAACTCTTGTGCGTGGTTCTTTAACAAAGTCTTTATAGAAGCGTTCGCGCCTTTTAGGTCGTTTACGTAGTTTTCGTAAGCCACCCTTGCAGCACCATAGTCCAGGCGGTTGCCGCCGCTCTCAATGGCGTCTCGTGCGTCTGAGGCTATTTTTGACAAACGGACGATCTGCGCGGCTTCTTCTTTCGATACCGTACCCATTGCACTTTGGGCTGACTGGAAGTTTTCCTTTGCCCTGTCGCGTTCGGCTTTTAACTTCTTGCCTTGCGCGTCAAGGGTAACGGGCGTTCTTTCCTTCTTGGCAAAATCACCGTCGGCAAGGGCTTTTTCGAGTCTCGCGGTTTCGTTGGTAATGCGGGTTTTAAAGGACTGCAAACGTGCCGCTTCGGGGTCTTTCGGCGGCTTAGCGTCCTTTTGCATCTGTTTGTATTCTTCGTTCAGTTTATCAAGTTGCGACTGCTTCTCGGAAATTTCAGGCGTCCGTGGTGTGGCTCTCTGTTTCTTATTCGGTTCAAGGTCGTGTTCATCAATCCGGCGCTGTTTCTCCGCAATGGCTTTATCGAGTGCTTTCTCTTTGGCCTTGATCTGCTTTTCCGTGTCAGCCATGAACTTTTTGCCAGCGGTTATCAAAGGGTCTTCGTCGGGGACACCCTTCTTTTTCATCTCTTCGAGTAAGGTCTTTTTCTCCTGCCACTTGGTACGGAGGGCGTCGCGTTCGGCGGCAAGCTTGGTTGCCTCTTCGTCGTACTTGACCGCTTCTTTTTTAGCCAGTTCCCTGCCGGTTTCTATCTGTCTTTTGAGGTCGGCAATCTGATTTTTAAGAGCGGTCTTTCTGGCGTCCTGCGCAGTTTTCCATTGTTCTTCCGGTGATTTGGTGGAGTCAACATCAAGACCACTTTCCCGCATGGCCTGCTTGACTTCTTTCTGCAGTTCGCGAACCTTGTCGCTTACGGGGTCGCGTTGGAGCCCTGACCGTTGGGGGGATTCGCCACCTTGTGCATCTTCGAGAGCCGAAACCAAACGCGCCTGGCGTTTCAATTCCCTTAACTGGATATTGATTTCGTCCTGGCTCATCTTCGAGGTTTCGCCATAACCTGAAATAGCGTCCCTTATCTCACGTTTCGAAACGCCTTTGATAAAGCGTTGTACTTCGCTGTGGACTGAATCAACAACACCTTCCACGGTGAGGACACCGGCTTTAATCCGATTCTTTGCCATTTCGACAAGCACCGGGATAGCTGCGGGGTCAATACCAACATTCAATTTATTGGGGTTCAGGATGGAATTGAGTTTGCTAGTCAGGTCTTTAAATTCAGCATCAAGCGCGGCTCTGCTTGACTGTCTGGTAGTCTTACGGGTAGTTTTGGCTATTTCGGTGACAACCTGCTTATGCACCTTTTCGGCGTGCTTCTTGGCAAGTTCCTCTTCGTAGGATGTAAGTTTGGTTTGTGCCTCGTCCAGCTTGGCGGTAAGTTCGTCAATTTTGGCGGTTGATTCGGGAGACAGGCCTTGCTTTTTGGCGTTTTCTTTCCGGTCCGCAATGACTTCCTGAATATCCCTTACAGGGTCCATATTAAGACGAGAGTCAGCCGCTTTGATGGCCTGGCCGTACTCAGTTAGCCTTGTTGGAACGGTTGACTCTGTGGCGAGTTTGCGGACGGTTTCAACGTCACCTTCCTTAATAGCCCTGATCTTGACCGCTTCATACATAGTGGCTTCACGTACGCCTTCTGGGGGTAATTCTTCACCCATAGCCATACGTTTAGCGGCTTCATAGTCGGCTTCCATGATATAAGTAGCGCGGTCGGCCTGGTCTTTCATGGACATGGTTTTGTATTCGGGAAGTGCGCCGAAATCTTTCGTCAGTTTGGCTTCGATGGCGTCAGCTTCGGCCCGTTGGGCAAGTCGGCTTTCGTTGGTTTCCGGTTTTGGTGTTTCTTCAGGTTTTCCTTCCGCCACCTTTTCTGCTTCAATCTTTGTTTCGATATCCCTTACCGACGGCTTACTGTCTACGCTCATATCCTTGATATGCTCAGGCGTGATATGTTCCGCGTTGGCGGCTATATCTGAAACAGGTATTTCAACCGGCTTATCGGTGAATTTTGCCTCATGATACTGTGTCGTATCGGTCAGCACTTCTTCCGGTTTCAGTTTCTTTTCCGCCAGTAGTGAATCAAACTTTTCAACCGGCATGGTGACGGTAGGCATTTCGCCTGCAGAGGCAGTAAAGTCTTTGAACGTCTCAACGTCCCGCTTGGCAAGTTTGGATTCTTTGGCTACGTTGACTATATCAAGAATCTTGTTAGCATTCGCATCTGAGATAGTAGCGGGTCTTTCGGCTATTCCGCTATGAACTGCCTTGCCAAATACCACCCAAGGAGCGAATTCTCCGGCCACCTGGACGCCTGCGTAAGTATTCGGAAAGTTGCGCTTGAATGTGTCACCTGTCGCGGCGTCTATCGCGTCTACGGCGGCAGGAATAGCGGTCATTATCTTACCGGTTGCATCGACCTGCTGTTTGCCTGATTCTGTCTGGGGTTGATAAATCTGTACACCAAGATTCTCGTGAAACTTATCCGAAATACCAGAAAGTGTCGGCATACGCTCGTTGACGATCGCCCCGGCTATTTCCGCCCCTGTGCTGCCAATGATATTTGGGATTGCCGTTAGCGTCATTGCGCCCAACTGAGTGACTTGGTTTGCCACGTTTTCCGCTATGCCAACGATATTTTTACCGGCACCCTTCAAAGCGGTCAAAGCGGTTTCCACTTTGGTCAGTTTCGGATGATCGTCGTAAGATATCTTGGCGTTTTCTGGGTTGGAAAGGAAAGCGGCTGTATAGGGTGAATTGTCAACTAGCCTGCTAAAGTCGTCCATCAGAATGCTAGCATCTTCCCAACTCGACGGACGTTTGGCGGGTGCGGCTAACGCAACCGGCAGACCGCGCTTAATCGTTTTGTTGCGATTAGCGGCGTACTGGTCAGGGTTGGTATCGTGTGCAATCAGTGCCGACTTGGTTAAAGCCGACTTGGTTGCGTTAGAGTCTTCCTCGTCAAATTGTGCAAGTAAATCTTCGACTGACACTATTTGCCTTCCTTCAATAGTTCATTGTAAAGGGCTACTCTTCGTTCACGAGAAAATGTTTTACCGCGCTTTTTCTCCAATGCATCGATCTTGGCGGCATAATCTGCCGGGATGTCGACGGGTTTGTCTTCCTTGCCTATTTCAATTTTGCGCTTGAGCTTTTTACCTCCAAATAGTCCTGGCTCTTTCACAAAGTCCAATTGCATGTTCTCGACTATGGCCGTTTGTGCTTCTGCCGGTGAAAGTGGTGATCCTTTGCGTTTCTGGGCTGCGGCAATGGCACTTTTGTTCTTGGTGAAATACTTGGCTTTTTCGGAATCGTCCAATCCTGGTATTTTGTCCAAAACATTGTTGATGGTTGCTGCGTGAGTAGTTGCGTCTCTTAATGCTTCCGGTGTCGAGGCTTTCTTGCGGTCATCCTGCAAGTGGGCGAACTGTTTATCACCCATTTCGAGCCGTAATGCTTTAAATTCGTTTTCAGGCATAGCAGCAAATAATTCAGGGCGCGAACGGTAATAGTAATAGGATGCATCGTACCGTTGCTGTGTTGCTGCCGCTGCTGCCGCGTCTGCGCTTCGTTCTGCCGCTACTGCACTCCGTTCGCTTGCGCGTGTCGCGCGTTCCGTGGTGTCTCTGTGTTCGATCTTCTGCCGTATTTTGGCGAGAACGTTGCCCTGTTGTGCGATAGTCAGATTTGTAAATTCCGGCATTTTCATGATAGTGGTTGTGGTTAGTTTCGGGTTAACTTCCCACGCATCAGCGATTTTGCCATAGTTATAATCGAATCGTTCTTTGCCAGCAGCGGCACGATCGGCGGCCAACGATTTTAATTCGGTTCTTACCAGTTTCCGCAAATCGGTATCGGCAGTTTTCTTGTTGACCTCAGCCATTAACTTGTCGATTTCAAAAGGTGCGTCAAGGTCTTTCGGCATTAAAGGGGTTAATTCGCTGATAACACTGTCCACCTGTGAAGCTTGGAGTTTGGGCTTAATTTTGGTGTCGAATTCCTGTAGTCGTTCTTTAGTGAGGTATTTATTAAACGTACCCGATTTGATAAGTTCCATAGCGGCTAAAGGGTTGCGATTAACAACTCCGTCCAGATAGGAATCAGCAATAGCCGACTGACCGGCTACGAGTTTGTTTTCCTTGTCGGTCGGTCTTAACCTGGGATCGTTTATAATGGACGTGTTGTAGATATTGAGGTTATCGTCAAGCGTCCCGAATCCCTGATAAGCCGATTTCGAAGCACTGGCAAGTGCGCCGATTCGGGTATCCTCCGCAACCGCATCGCGTTGTTTGGCTTCGTGGCTAGAAAGGCTATTCTTTATTTTAAGGGTTTGCGATTCTATATGTTGAGAAACATCAAACTTTTGCCGCTCATCGGTGAGATCTTTGGTATATTTTCCAACAGCCGACTTTTTCCATTCGTCTGCCCATTCCATGCTATTGAAAGCGTCTGTCCCCTTACGAGACAGGCTGTCTTTTTCAAAGTTCAAGGCTTCTTCATTTACCAGTGTTCCTATCCGTTGCGTCGAGTAATATTGTTCCTCTTTTTTAATCTCTTGCTGACGTTTAAGAAGGGTATTGCCAAGATCGCCAATAACCACAGCAGCCCCGGCAAGGGCATTCGGTACTGCTTGCTCACCGAAAGACCCGCCTACGTTCGGTCCTTGTCCTGATACGGTGCCTTGTCTCTGATATGTCGGGATACGTGGCATTATTTACTCGCTTTTAGTGCGGAAGATGCGCCGGATAGTAACGAACTCCCTGCCCCAATGTAACCGGCTGTTTGCGCGTTTTTGCCTCTCATTTTGGAAAGAGTCGCCGCGCTTCTCTGCTGTGCTGCTGCGATATCTCCACCGTGCCGAATTGCCAGGGCGTCAATCTCGCTTTTGGCTGCGGTGTCTTCCATCACCAATAATGGACTTCCGGTCATATCAACCCCAGATTTGCCGTATAAGGCGCGTTGAGTGCTTAACAGCTTACGTACGTTGTCCCGGTGTATGTTTTCGTCGTAGGAGGCTTTATCTTTCTCCGCAAGGGCATTTTGCTCTGCTACCTTGGCGTTGTAATCCGCTTCTTCGGCGGCATTCTCGCCAGCAGAATATTGGCTATACGCGGATACACCTGCGGACACAACAGCAACAGCAACGGCAACGTAAACCATGCTCATGGAGTTACCTCCAAAATCATTTTGATTTGTTCGTCAATGTATAAATCGTAATCAGCCATGGTCGGTACGGTAAGATCGTTTTCAAGTTCTTCAAGGTCGCATCCTTCGCGTGCGTCAGTGGCATGGACAGTAACCCATATAGTGTCGGAGTGCGTCAACCCCACCCGTTTTATACCTGGGTACGATTTGAGGATTAACGGTGCCTGGACCCGTTTCATTCCGGTTTCCGTCCATACTGTAATATCGCCTTGCATCAGAAAATTAAGATGTTCTCGTTTGTGGACTTTTCCGATAACCAACGTTCCTGCAGGTATTAGGATCTCTCTTCCGTATAGACCATCAGCAAAATGGTGAATTGGAGTCATGACCACTTGTGGCATATTTTTCATTTCGGATTCCATCAAAGCTACTTTGTTTCTAATATTTTGGACCGGTGATGTAAGGATATCTATTTCATCCATTGGTTGTCACCTGCGCCATGAGAGCCACCACTGTAAGAGGCATGGGTTTGTCTTGAACAATCATCAAACGCCCGTCCCTTTCCCACTTCCCATCAAATCCGACAGGGATATCACCTGTAAACAACGGATAAGCGCCGCCCATAATCAATGTGCGTTCTCTGTCAAACATCGAATCAAGGTTATTAGCGTCACGCCCACACTTGAAAGCCCCTGAACGGTAAACCCTAACAGTAAGATCGTGAATCTTTTTAACCTTGCCTTGTGACGTTCCGTTGGCCTGTTGCGGGTCAAGTCTCATTGTTTGCAGGGTTCCGGTGTATTCCAGCCCTGCGTGAACTACTGACGCAGCGGTGTTTAAAGTGATTTGACCCCCGGTTACAGTCTTGCGGGATACATAAGACCCATCTGCGAGGATAACCACTTCTTCGCCTTCCAGGTGAGACAGTCCTGTGATAGTCGTAGTTGCTGCCCCGCTGTACGTTATTCCTGAGTCCACGAAGAAAGCGTTTAGCCCTTTGTTGGTTCTATATTCTTCTTCCGTGTCTGTAAACGGTTCGGCTAAAACTTCGATATATTGCACAGTCTGCCCGTTAATAGTCCTTGTCACAACCCGCCATACCTCGTCGTTATCAACACCAGGGATACACGCCATGCTTGTGACCGTCCCGGTTGTTGGATGACGGTGCCAGCCGGTAACGTCTTGTTCCCTGAGATATGTGCAAGATACCATCTTCCCGTCAGTAGTCCATCCCCAAATTGTTGAGTTTGGTTCTTCCTGGAATGTGATACCGCTTATTCCCTCTTGGGATACATGTTCTGCAAGCAGAAGGAGGTCGGGGGCAGTGTATCCGTTCTGTTCCCATTGGTAGGTAAATTCCCTTATTTTCTTTCCCGACTTAACGTCGGCTCCCGCTTTCTGGATATAAAGCGTGGATTCGTTTATTGTGATAGGCGCCAAGTCTGCACAGCCTTTTGTCCCCCTCCTTTTGCCCTGCACGTTCAACGGGGTCAACGGCTGGCTTGAGTCTTCCGGCCCTATCCGGCAAGGCCCGTTTGGAGTTCCGGCAATCAAGGCTTCTTTTTCTTCCAACCAAAATATCTTTTTGACCTGGTTCCCACCAAGGGTACATTCAAAAGAATCAGAATCATCTACCCCAGGCGTGAAGTTCTCGTAATCTCCGCCTACCGATCCCCACATGGTTTCCGGGTATGCTGTGGAACCTGCAAGAACCAACCTGTCGCCGTATAGAGTCGCACATGATGGATATCCGTTTGTGGAAGACCACACGGCGGATTCAAGTGACCAGTTATTTGTATCTGTGATCGCGGTTAGTTCTTTAAGAATTACACCTTTAGCCGATCCCGCCGAGACAATAGATGTTATCTCGATCAGACCGCCATGGACTCTGATGTATTTCCCCACGTCCGACGACCGGAATATCTCCGCGCTTGCAGGAACTGGCGACCTTCTGACATAACTGTTATTGGGAGTGTCAACGGTGCTTTTTGTGTCTGGATCCGTGCCATCGGAGAGACGGATATAGATCGTATCGAACCCGAGTGTATCGTTGTCACCAAACGCCCATTGCTCAATACCAAGCGAACCCATTACACCTTCTGGTATCCAGATACCGCTAATCAACACCCCGGCAGGCTTGATGCTCGTGTACCCTGGCGCGCTGTCTCTCAGGTAATAGGTTCCTGCGACTGATGACACCGTCCAATAATTCTGATCTTCGCCCAAAAGATCAACGTAATCATTCACCGTTTCTGATGCTGCTACGGTAACTATTGCGCCGGTTGGTTTATCGGTGTCGGGTGTGATTCTCTTGTTTGGCGTCCCTCTCATTGACCACGATTGGGATGCTATGGGGGATGTTGACGCGAAGTCGTCTATGACCTCCAATTCAACTACGGTTGAAGACGTGAACGCGGTGATAGACCCGACACCCGCCCCTGATATGATGGTTTTGCCCACATCGCCAGAGAGGAAAACTGCAGCGCTTGCCGTCGCAGTTATGCCTATTCCGGTAACCGCCGAGAGGGTCAGTGTTGCTACTGGTTTAAAGCTTTGTTCGCTGATTGCGGGAGGTTTAAAGTTGATAACCGACAGTACCCATGATGTGTGGCCTGTACGGGATAATTTGCGTGGTTGATAACTCGGGTGGAGTAAGTAAAGGACATCGGCGGATTGGCATCTGACGTCGATATCTTCAATATCCGCCTCAAGATACGGGGATGCTATTTCATAAGGAACGCCAGTTACTTGTATTTGTGCTTTGTCTTTGTAAAACCTTATGTATTGATCGCCAAATTCAAGCATGTAAGCTTGCTCAGTTGAAAATTGAAATGGTACTAATCTGGTTTTTTTGGCGCTATTCTTGACACTTGTGATGTATTTAAATCCAGGACGGAAAACGGCAGGGCCGCGAGGGTCGTTGATGAAATTTTCCATGACATGCACAGCGTTTGCGTACTTGGACAGGTCTGTGCGACCGTCAAGTAGTGGCGAAAATTCACCCGCTGTAAAATTTGTCTGGATCAAGTCTTGTGCCATCAACGACCTTCCTTAGCCCATGAATAATTTCCGTTGTCCATGCTTTGTTCGTCCTTGTGCTTCGGTCGGTTGCCTTCCATGGCGTTCAGGCTGTAAGCAGCAGGTAGCTGGATTTCATGCAGTTCTTGTAAAAGCGCCTGTCTCATGCTCTTATCGCCTGCAAGCTTGGCGGAGAGTTCCGCCCCCAAATATGTCCCGAAACACGAAACGAATGACGGAGTGAATCGGCCTGATTCTTCCACTCTTCGGATATATCGGATGTAAATTTCGGTATCTTGGTTCGTTAAGAGTTGACCGCTTTCAACCGCCCATTCTGAATCACCTATAAGCTCCCAGACTCTCAAACAATCAGTTGGAAGTGTATAGGCATAATCAAACCCAAAAGCCGGGACAGGCGCTACTTGTGCGCTTATATCTGCCCTTGCCATGGCAAAGTTCCATGGATGCGAATAAATCAACTCATCACGCATTAGCGGATAGAATACTTGGCACGCCCTCGACTCTTTAGTTTCGGGGCCAAGTTCGGTGATTGTGGTTGACCCGAATTTAAGCAGCGCGATATTACATATTTGAACCACTGAGGCAGACATTACAGACCCGTTTCGATTCTGGCTTTTTGGAGTTCGTTTTCAAAGCGTTTAAGGCTCCACCTGTTATCATAGGCTTTACCGATCTTGTCCATGGCATCCTTGATTTCGGCTATTCTGTCTTCTGGGCTTTCTTCGACCGGTGCCGGTGGTTTCATGTCCGCGTTGATCAAATCGGCTGTGTCTTTGTCGGCAGGCGAACAATGGTTAAGCAGGCCGGAAACGTGCTTGATAGTGACATTACCTTTTTTGTCAGTAATTTCCTTAGTTCCCTTTTCGAGTTCAACAGTCAGGATTTCTTCGGTTACTTCAACCGTTGCGCCTTCCCGGCGAATGATCCCGTAGAACTGGAAATTTTCGTTGACTATAAATTTTGGCATACGTGCTCCTTAAAAGAAGGGGCGAGTCGTCCCCGCCCCTATGTGGTTATTTGCCCTGCTGCAGTGGCGGTCCAATCCAAGAAGTTACCTTGCCGGTTGAAAGCGCCTGGACAGTCAGGGTTGCAGTTACCCCAAGGTAAGGGCTGAATGTGCCGTTAGGAAGTGCGCGGCTGAACAGATACGTGCCGTCCTTATGCTCGGATGGGGTATTTTCGGTGACTGCAAACGAATCAATAACAGTCCCCCCGGTGGTTGGGGTGGAGTCGCTATCTGCGTAGAGGTCGAATGTGATAACACATCCATCGACTGCGGCCAAAAGATCGGCGCCGTCTACAATGCAGTTCCAAAAGAGTTTACCGGATACGTTTGGCCGGTCATTTGTAGCGGTCCCGGTGTGGTCTTTCATCTGGGGGATCAGTATCTGATCGGTCAGGACGATTACGTCTGCAGCCGCGCCGGAAATAGCCTGGGCTGTGGTAAATACAAGTTGTGAATCTCGTCTCATTTGATTATCTCCTTTCTGCTATTAAGAAATAGCTGTTTCAGTATTGAGAAGGATCTCGCGGTCAACCTGACGGATTGGTACACCTTGGAAGTAAAGAGGCGGTTCGCCAGACAGGGCATTTCCACCAGGGGTGTAGTAGATGTTCGACTTATCCTTGGCTTTAATTTGCATCTGGGTCAACACCGTTTCGTTGACGTAGATAGTGCGTCCCGGTCCTTTGCTCATATTGTTGAGCAGGGTAATCAGGTTGTCCTCGTCAAACAGGTTGGAAGTTCCTGCTGTTTCGACGTTTGCAAGACGGGCTATTGCACGAGGGTTACGAACTACCAGACCACAGCGGACAACAAAGTGGTCACGATAAACTTCGATCAGTCCGGATGTGGTTTCGGAGGTAACCTGTCCTTTGTCGGTGTGCTGTACGCCAAGGGTTGGTGACATGTTTTTTGGATAAATGAAGTGTGCTTTATCCAGGCCCCAATCAACAATGTATACCGAAGTCACGTCAGAACCGGTACCAGATTGACCAATACAGAAGCGACCATCCAGCGTATTGAGACGGGCGGCAAGGCCATGCATTGCATCAGGATCCGCATTCGAGTCGGCATAGATGATATCGGATGCGATTGTCTGTCCAAGCCCTTCAATGAACGCATCGACTTCGCCCGACCGGAACATACCAGGAGACGGCATAGAATCAACCAAAGCCGCGTCCACGTCGCAGTAATCCTCGATTGTTTCAATCACATCCATGATCTCAGTAGTACGAGATACGGAGGCGGCCACACGAGCATTCAACTTACGGCGTGAACCGGTAGGCAGTGAAGCTCTGCGGGTGGTTTTGTTGGTCCATACGTCGTTAGATGCAACGTGTGGGGCATCACCGAGCATGTTGCCGGTGCTTCTGTTAAGGACTTCGGCAATCCTTGCGAGATTACCAGAAGGATCAATGCGTTTTGCCTGCTCGACAAAACTGTATGTGCTGGTTTGAAGTGCCATTTTATATTACTCCCTTCATTTAAATTTAGTGTTCGGGAACCTGGCTTTAGCCTTGTCCTCTTCGGACAGTTCCCCGTTGTTTCCGTCACGACCTGAGTTGATTCTGTCGTCGGATATCTGTTTTCCGATGTTTGCGAATATCTTGAGGAATATAGGATGGTTGCCGAGTGGTATTCCGTTCACCTTTGTTTCTTCGATAAACTTTTTGCCCTCTTCGCCGCCACCTAATTCCCTGAATGCTCTTACAGCCAGTTCGGAGTTTTCCTTGAAAGCATCACCCTTCCATTCGTCTTTCAGGGTGTTGATGGCCTTCTCGGTTTCTTCACGTTCCGTTTTTTGCTGTAATTCCAGCCCCTGTTTAGCAAGATTCAGATGTGTTTCGGTTATCTCCTTTGCTTGGGCATCGGATAAACCAACCTTGTGAAACAGTTGCTTGTACACCGTCTCGACTTCGGCTGTGTACGGTATTTCTGGCGGCAAATCGGCGGGGCGTGTGTATGTGTATTTATCCGGTGATTCCGGCCTCCCCAGTTTTGAATAAAATGCCGCTTTTTCCTCGTCGGTCGACGTCTCTCCCGGGATGTATAATGCGTTCTTGCTCTTGCCCTCCAACTCAAGCAGAGTCTTTCCCATTTCGCCAATCGTCTTGAATTGGGTCAGCCTCTCGTTGCCTTGCAGGTCTTTGTCAAGCTGCGCTGTCCATGCCGGTGCTTTATCGCCGCCGTCTGCTGATTGATCGTTGTTACCCCCGTTTTCGAGGTTGGCTTGATCTCCCATCGTTTAAATCTCCTTTGCTTAAAATAAAATACCCCTGAAAACACATTCCGGTTTTACGGTGATGGTCTTCAGGGGAGGTCGAAACGTGCCCTGTTTGGTTGTGTTCTGATCTTACTTAGTTAAATAAATAGTTCCGTCTATATTAACTATTTTACCTTTCAGTTCTTTTCCTTGGTAAATATATACTTCATCCCGTGGAATAGTACCGTTGCATTTGAATGTAAACGATCCGTCTTTAGAATGATCTTTTTCTTTCTCCAAAGCAGCAACAATGCCTTTCAAGTGGCGAATTACGGTTTCTATTGTTTCGGGTTTCATATACAGCTACCTCTCATGTACTCTTCTACAACACCCTTTATCCGTATAAGCTCCATAACATTCATATTTGGGTAAAAAGCCTCAATATATGGATAAAGTTCACCAATAATAAAATCACCTTGCCAGCAGGGGGGGCATGCTGCAATTAGCTGCTTGTCAATCTCACACACTATCTTCCCATATTTGACTGACAATACATCTAAACCGTCTTTTTTTTCTTCTTTAATCTCAATAGGCGGCGTTTTCATACGGGCTACTCCTTTGTTTTAAATTTCGTACCAGCTTAAAAGCGTATTTATCAGGTTCGCTGCAGTTGAAGACGTTATCCTCAAGATGTATTTTGTGTTGGCCTTTAAAACTATCTCGTTTCTACCGTTCAGCGTACCGCCTTGCGTTACAAGCGTTGCCCCCGCTCCGGTTGAAAGACCACCCTGATAGTTGAATATCAACGTGCCGTCAGTGGTCCCGCCTGATGTCCCCTTGTGAACGGTTGTTGCCGCCACGTTCGATGATGGACGGTAACTGTTGTGCGTGGTTTGAAGCGTCGTTCCTGTTCGGTCGGCCCCTTCATACAGTTGAATCTCAGTCACAAACAGATAAACAATGTCAAACAGAAAATGCGCTCTTACCGCCGTGTTTGGTGTGGTTATCAAATAATCCTGTACGGCAGCAGCGTTGAGCGTTACCGGATCGGTATAGAAATAATTGTTTCCATCGTGTATTTCACCGTGGTCATGGTTGATGACAAGTGGATGTGTCGTCACCGGGTCAAAATCAAGTTGATCGGTCACAGCTTTGATACCAGCTAGATTACCCCCGGCTTCGAGGGCGAGTGCCGATGTGTTCAGGTTTGTCCCGGCGCTGGCAGTCACCGGTATTGCCGTCGCCCTTAGTTGTGTATCCGTCAACGGCCCTGATACGTCAACCGGTGCCGCTCGTAATGCCGTGTTCGTGAGGGGGCCGGATACCGGCACAGGTGTTGCTCGTAGTTCAGTATTCGTTAAACCGTTAGTCTGTAATGGCGAGTCGTCGGTGACGTTTCCATTGACGATCCCGCTTACGTTCGATGACCCTTTATACATGCTCTGCTTGACGGCCATTTCAATCCTCTACCGGTTTCGGCAACGGTTGTTTCATAAGACGCTTAGTAAACTGTTCAATACTGTCCTGCGATGGTTCGCCACCTGCCAGAATATTTACCAATCTGGTACCGTAGTTTTTCAGTGCGACATCTTCCGCGCCCTCGGTAATCTCGACAAATACGCCCAAATCATACAGCATGTGAGACAGAACCTGCATACCAGCGCCAGACGAGAATACCTGCCGATACAGGCTGATTAGATCGTTATTTGGGAACAAATCTAGTCTACGCATTCATTCCCATCATTTCCGACAGTTTTCCGCCTGATATTTCGTCGGTTTCTGCCATGTTTTTCATAACCGGGGCAACTCGCTCAATCGCGTCGCGTTGTGTTGCTTGCTCTTGGGCTCTCATGCGGCCTTCGCGGATAGCATCGTATTTTTCTTTTGGCCTCAGTATTTCGACCGGAACAGAGTTGTTTTCCGCCATCAACAACACAACAGCATCAGTATCAATGAGGTCAAGCGTGTTCTGATCGGCCTGGACTATCGGCCCAATGTCGATAAAGAACTTGCTTAGTCCGTCCTTCTGGAACCTCTCTCGCTGTGCTTGTGCCAGTGGTCCCATATATTGAGGGTCAAACCGTAAATTGGGGTCTTGTTCTGCCATTTCCTGTAACACGTCAGGAGGTGGAGCAATTCTACCCGCGGCAGTTTCGATATCAAATACACGATCGAGGATGTTATCCAGGCAAGTGTTGAGCGGCCCAAGCTCTGCACCAAGCACAGCGGCTTTCTCGCTCATCATCTGGGAAACTTCGTAAGCTGTGCGTTGTCCCCTACCTTCGAGGTTAGCCAGCATCAGGAATGTGTCAACATGAAACCTTTCGCGAATGCTTCTCTGCTTGGCCTGTTCACGGTCGATACCAATCGGGAACCCCTGGCCGGTGTGGATAGGAGTTATGCTGTCGCCGTTTTTCTGATAGTTCAGGCCGCGTGGCTTGAGTTGGACTTTACCTTCCAAATACGCCGGGACGTTGTAAGCGGGGTCAACAGACAGTTGAGCAGCACCTAACAAGGTCTTACTCATCAGGTTTAGACCTTTGATGTCCGACATTGCCAAATGTGCAGGACTGATACCAAACGGGTCTTTACCCGTCCTGAGATATCGCCACACATTGTAAGGGAACGCATCCATTCCCGATTCGCGGCAAATGTGATTGCTCTGTGTAACCATCCACACTGATGCAAACTTCTTACTCTTGCCGTCCTTCTTGCGGTCGTCGTAATCGTCTCGAGGGTAAACAGCGTGGATTACCTCGAATTCTTTGAACGGATCGGACTCGCAGGCATTACAGACATACTGAGGGCAATCTTTCTCCCCAAACATTTGTACAAGCTTTCGAGCGGCTAACTTGCGCTTACGGTGCAGAATATCGATTTCGCCGTACTTGTTTTCGGCTATGTACACTTCGCCAGGGTGGACGGCCTCGAATATGATTCTACCGTCTGTCAGATCCTCTTCGGCATAAATCGGAGCTGTGCCAATAGTGAACCCGTCGTAGATATATGACCACATTTCTGAGTAGAAATTAGACCGATTCAGCGCCGTGTAGATGTTAAATTCCGTGTCTTCCAGCCACTCTTTGACTTCCGGCACTTTGTTTGCCGCTTTTCGGTTCATTGTGTACTTGAACCAAGGGAAAGCAGGGGATACATGATAGCCGTGGATACCATCAGCAGCCAGAACAGCGGCACTTACAGCAGTTCCATCGAATATCTTTGTACCTTTCTTCTCTCCTGGCAGCCGATTGCCAAGAATATCGTCACGATGTGGACAAACGTAGTCCGCAACGTCCTGCATCCGGTCGTTAAAGCTGATTTTGGTCTGTTCGAGCTTCGTTTGACGGCCCGTAATCAGCTTTATGAGAGTCTGGTTTTGTTCCATTACGGCTGTTCGTAGATTTCTATAACATCTATACCATTGTCGGTGAATATAGCATACTTGCCTGTTGCAACCGATGCCCCGGTTTGTCCGGTGACTTTCAATGTCACAGCCTGGCCGGAGTTGTTATAAACTGTACGGAATTTACCGGCTGAGGCCGCAGGCAGAATAGCATTTACCGCCCCGCTGGCATTCGTGAAAACCGCCATAGAGCATTTAGCCTCCGCAACTGTCATAGACCAGTCAACAACTGAATCATCATAATCATGCGATGCGATACAGTTGATAGCGGCCTCACCGGTTGCGTCGGGGATTGTAACCGTTCTGTCTGCAGTTGGGTCCGTTACCGCTACGGATGTTTGATAACCGTCAACAGTGGCACCTTCCATGACGAATGGCGTAGCCCCCTGGATAGTTCCCTTGATAGTCGTTGGGCCGGTGAAAGTGGTTTTATCTCTGATTGTCGTGGCATAGCACAAACTGGTTGATACAAGAAACCCGAGAACAACATACGCAATAAATCGTTTCATTTCTTTGTCTCCTTTAAGCCCCTAATAGGGTTTTGGGCTGGTTCTGATCGGTTGCCATTGGTGTTAGAATGGTTGATTGACGACCGCGGCGCTTGCCGGCAAGTTCTTTCTCTTTGCGAAGCGCTTCCTGCACTGATGGATCTTCAAGCTTTGGAGCTGGCTTATATGGTTGTACCGGGGGAGGTCCGCCACCGCACATTTTACTCTCCTCTCATTCTGTATATGCCACCGACTGATTCAAAGCCGATTCGTTGATATAATCTGGCAACTGCCTCTTGTGCTGTGCCTGTGGTCTGGTTAAGAAATATCATCTCAGCGCTCAGTGATTTTGACCATTCGATGTATTCCTTGACGAGACGTAAAAACGCTGTGCCGCCTCTATGCTCCGGTGAGACGAAAACAAGGATATCACTGGCAATCAACGATTGTCCGAATTCGTACTCAAACACTTGGCCGGCCATCATGCCTGTTACTGTCTCGTCTTTGACCGTCACCCAACACTGGATTTGGGGATTTACGAGTGCGTCATTACATTTTGCTATTACTTTATCTGGGGAAAAATGAAGGTAGGAGTATTGCGACTCATCATGCATGAGTCTTCCAAGGTGGATAATTTGGGGGATATCTGCTTCCATGAGTTGCCGAATATCCATAGTTTACCCCTTGAGTGTTATTTATTTACTCAATCGAGTGGTTTGTCAACATATTTTTTAATCGAATGGAGACCAATCATCGCTTACTGTTTTTTTTATTGTAGGGCCACTCTCTTTACGGCGCTCCGTATTCTTAGCTAGTAACCACCCCAAACGCCATTCGTCATATTGGCCATCCAATTGGTCATATGGGTTGAAAAAATCAGAGTAACCCATGTTATACGCAGTATGTCCCTCGTCAAAAGCGCTCAATCGAATGGACTCCATGCTTCTGCTGTATCTGTTTTTCTCATGCCTCTTGTAACCATCTTCTTGCTGACAGGAAAGGCGAATGACAGTAATAAAACATCCAACTTGCCTGGCGAACGCCCTAGACGCTTTTTAATATCCTTTTTGCTCTCCAACTGTATTTTGCCGTCACTACGTGGTACGAGTTCAGGACATAGAATGTCTTCACGTAATTCGTTGTCAGCGGGGATGCATCCGCCATCTTTCAGCCACTGCTTGCACAACATTGCCATTTCCGCCCGTTTGTTTAGACAGCCCTCGTCGGACGATTCGCCAGAAAACCACACGATCTGCCAATCTCTGCCCCATGTCCGACCACATGATATGATACCTGTGCCAAACCCACCATCCACAAACACAGCATCGGCTTTGTGTTCGTCTTCCAAGTTTGCCAGCATTGTGGCAATGAATATATCATTGTCATTTTTGGGGATTGTCCGCAGCACCTGGAACGCGAGCCCCTGCCGCAGCCCGATTTCTAACATATCGTCCCCTTCAAATGCTGGATCACATGTGATTATCTTGGCTGCATAATTGTATTGGTCCGGCCTTATTGACCGGCCATACGCTAAGTCAACGTCTGCCACGCTGAAATACTGCTTGACGCTCATATTGGGGAACATTCCCCTAACACGGACTTTCACAATGTCTGAATCAATACCGTAATCGTCTATGAGTTCCTGCAGGAATTGCTTATTAGCTATTTTACTTTGCCTGCTGTCGATCTGCCAATGTTTCCAGCGGTGTTTGAGTTTACCGACGACACATTCCTTAAATCTGCCTGAGTTTGAAGTCGGATTACCAAACACAGCCCATATTATTTGTGTGTTCGTGTCAGTTAACGCCCCGTTTGTAACGTCCCATATTTCGTCAACAATGGTGGACGCTTCATCGAAAACGATCAGGATCCGCTTACCCTCATTGTGTAGCCCTGCAAATGCCTGTGTATTGTTCACTGACCAAGGGATAGCATCGACGCGCCATGTTTTCTCGTGTTCCGGTACAACAGAGTAAATAGCTGTAGCCGTGAGTGCAAACCAGTGCTTAGCAATAAAAAGGCGATACCATTTTGCAAGGTTCGCCCAAGTTTTAGTTTTTAATTGCGTGTCCGTGTTAGCTGTCACTACGCCCATCGTGTCTTCAAACGTGGACAACGCCCACAAAACGAGCCACGCGACAAGCGCTGATTTGCCTATACCGTGACCGGAAGCAACTGCAACGCGAATAGCTTCGTCAATAGTTAGCAGCCCATCTCTGACAGCCTGCAATATTTCTGTTTGCCATTCGTCCGGCCCGTCATGGCCTTTTAAATCGCCTGTACCCCACGGAAACGAAAAGACGACCCATGAATACGGATCGCCTGAGAATGAGGCCATAGCCTCAATTAGTTCTTGTTCTGCCTTGCTTCTACTTGCCAAGACGTTCACGCGCCAGTTTAATGGCTGTAGCTAGATCGTCGGTTACATCTACCTTGACGGTTTCGCTAAACGCACCCTTGAGCTTGTATGCCATTTCCAATCCCTTGCCTCTTGCCTGCCAATCAGGAACATCTACAAACTCGACGCTGCCGGACTCTGCACCTTTGCCGCCTATCACTGACACGGCCTTGGTAGCTTGGATCATTTCGGCATGCGCTTTGAGTAAATGACCATCGCTGAGCCCCATATGCTCCATAAGATCCTGCAAAGTGGCCTTAACTTTAGGTTCGTTTAGGATTTGACTTGCATAAGATTCGTTCAAACCAGCGGCTTTAGCAGCTTGCTTCTGTGTTTTGCCGTCTACTATGCCTTTAACAAGTTTGCGCTGTTTGACAGTCAACGGGCGGGGTCTGCTTCCCTTCGCTTTCTTTTCTGCCGCTGGTTTTTTAGGTGCTGCCATATCTCACCTGTTTTTGTTTGATGCTACATTTTTGTGTTGACAATTGCAATTTATTTATTTTTGCAAAGGTTTTTATCTCCAAAATTCCTTACGTGCCTTATAGCCAGTACGGTTCGGTAGTTTTTTCAACTCTCGCCTTTTTCTTCCGAGAAATAAACTTCATCAATCCCTCCAAACTTTATAACCATCGGCTCGACCAGACCGAAAACCCCGTCGGCAGGTCAGCCTCAAGCCGTTATCTAGTCTTCTTGCGGCAGCGCTGAAGTGTTGCTGCCCTGATAAAATCTGACGGTGTTTCTTCAGCGGCAGAGGTGGAAAACTCCACCTCTGCCCACTCCTCCAACGTCCACCGTTGCCGCTTTGTCAATACTCGCGGCTTTTCTGCCTCTGGTCGCCCGAGCTTAACCACGGGAAAGCCCCAGGGCCAGACACAGACTATCAAGCCGCCCCGTGTCGCTTTTTTCGCGGAGCTGGTCAATTTTGGCAACCGCAGCATCAAGCAGGCGGGCATACTCTTCGCGCCCGCCGCCCCTGTGCCAATCTGGCAGCGGAGCAAAGAAATTGAGGGCACGAGCCGTGAAAAAGTCGCGACAGGGACCGTTGTTGTAGTCACCAAAGGCAATGCTTGCCTTGGCGGCGGCGTGGATCTCTTTAGGTAGCCCCGGCAGATGCAGATAGCTGTGCCGTCCGGGATCGACGGCGTACTCCCCGCCAAGTCTAAGGTTGTAGGATTCTGCCGGATCTGTGGGGTAATACGCCCCGCCGGTCTCAGTCAGGCAAACCGAAACAACAAACTTGTCTGTACCCTCTGCCCTGATATAGGCAGAGATTGAGGGGCAGCTGTTCAGGGAAATCTTCGCAAATGTTGTCATGGTGTCACCTCCGGCGATGGTCGCCACCCGTAATGTTTAATTTATTGTAGCCACATAAAAACACGTTGTCAACATATTTTTGTAGCCACATAAAATAAATCAATTACGGTGGTTCAGACTAGATAACCATGCCTTGGTGCTGGCTGTAAAAGCCCAGCAGCACAAGGCACAGCCGTTATATGACCTACCAGAGAAACATCTGGCAATCTGCGTTGTCGGTGTCGTTGACACTTCTTTCATCCATCCACCATGCCCAAAGATCATCAGCATCTTTGAACTTTGCCAAGCCCCGCTCTTTGCCGTCTTTCCTCGGAACGTGCGCCCAATCCCTGTAAAGTTTTTCCGTCCCTCGTTTCCACATTGCTTGATATTTCGGCCATCTGGCAAAATCGCCCTTGCGCTTGCCGCCATTCATCGGGCAACCGATACAGCCCAAACGCTTAAACCCCTCATCGTACAGCTTGCAATACGGCATTTCATTGCCACGGATAAACGTCCAGATATCTTCATCCGTCCAGTATAGTATCGGCGACATGATAGGTGTTTTGTTTTTGTAGTGCTGTTTCACTGGCGACCATAACCCTTTGCGTCTCGGAGATTCAGGAGCGCGGACACCAATCGCCACAAAACACCCCGCGCCGCCTTGTTCCTTGTAAATCTCACAGCACCAGCGGGACATTCTTGTCGGCAATCCCTTGCCATGTTTCGCCATGTATGCCGGGAGGTTTTGCCCTACATGGTGCCATGTAGTTTCTGGGTAGTGTTGCTT
>Ga0209000_1000818_pt1 | contig 23841 bp, 11 predicted proteins | sample RifGroD2_FD_183998 | JGI IMG/M metagenome (GOLD analysis project Ga0209000, IMG submission 183998) | Groundwater microbial communities from Rifle, Colorado, USA - Groundwater D2 (SPAdes) (version 2) | ecosystem: Environmental > Aquatic > Deep subsurface > Groundwater | place: Rifle, Colorado... | reverse complement strand
TCAACCATTGAGATGGCCGCGAAGATAAAGGCTAACCTGCGCGGATGGTCGTTGATGGAATGTTTGAGGATGCTGAAGTGAATAATCCAGACCCGATGCCGCTGGCGACGGTAATCAATGATCTCCGCGAATTTTGCCGCCGGTGTTGGTAGCCGCAGCAAAGAGCAGCAGACACGACATGGCTTGGCGGGCAGGGTTAGGATGGCGAAAGAATGAGTAAGGCCGCTAAATTGACAAATCGCTGGCTGGAGAAATTCTGTGGATCATGCGCGTGTCCATGCCACGACAACTTTGAGGATGCGCCTTGTTTGTAACATGCAATTTGCACAATAACATTTATCATGTTATCGTGCCAATACAACGTTACAACTCGTTTGATCATGCGCCACAAAGACATTGAACGCTACCTTCAGGATGTGCTGGGACTGACGGCCATCGTCAAGCCTTGGGCTGGGGGTGCCGCTTTGCCGTATTTTCTGCACGATGCTTATGAGTTCGCCAGCATTGAGCTTATCGGTGCGCCGTATGTGTTGATGCTGGAACGGGATAAAGCAACCAGCGCGAGCAAAGTGCGCAAGCATCTGGATACGCTGGCGCAGGCAAGCGGGTATGTGTTGATGCTGGAACGGGATAAAGCAACCAGCGCGAGCAAAGTGCGCAAGCATCTGGATACGCTGGCGCAGGCAAGCGGGGCGGTGGGCATTTATGTGGCAGCGGCTTTGAGTTCCTATGACCGCAAGCGACTGGTCGGGCAGCGCGTACCTTTCATTGTGCCCGGTAACCAGCTCTATCTGCCCGATCTGGGCATCGATCTGCGCGAGTATTTTCGTCAACGCCGCGAAACACCTGACAAGGGATTAAGCCCTGCAACGCAAGCTTTGCTGATCAGCGCGTTACTGAATCCGTGGAAAGCCGAGGTGCATCCGGCTGAGTTGAATGCTGGGTTGGGCTACACCAGCATGACGTTGTCGCGTGCGGTGAAGGAACTGGAAAATGCCGGACTCGCCTCGGTAGTGGGTGTGGGGCGCCAGCGTTGGCTGCGTTTTGAAGATAATTCACAGGCGGTTTGGCGCAAGGCGTTGCCGCTGCTGCGAGACCCGGTGAAACAAAGCGTCTGGGCGATGCCTGACCCCGGTGTGCAGCAACAAGCACGTTTGGCTGGCGAAAGCGCGCTTGCCCATGCCACCTTGCTTGCTGAACCCATACACCCTGTCTATGCAATCAGTAGCGAGCAATGGAAGCGCGCTCAGCAACTGGGAATGCGCGCTTTGCCGTCGCCCGAACCCGGTGCTTGTCTCTGGCAGATTTGGCGTTATGACCCGAACATCTGTCCCGTTGCCGGATCAGTCGATCCGTTGTCGCTGATATTGAGTTTGCGCAACGAGCGCGATGAGCGTGTGCAGCAAGCGCTGAGTGAATTTGAGAAAGGCTTGTCATGATCAAAGGGCTGGATGTTTTTCGTCGTCATTTCGAACACTACACCGACCGGTATGTGCTGATTGGCGGTGTGGCCGCCACCTTGGCGATGGAAGAAGCGGGGCTGGATTTCCGAGCAACCAAGGATATCGATCTCGTGTTGGTGGTCGAGGCGATGGATGTCGAGTTTGGCCAGCACTTCTGGCAGTTCATCAAGGATGGGGGCTATCAGGTTCGCGAGCGTAGCGAAGGCAAGCCGCACTTCTATCGCTTTCAGAAGCCGACGGATCTGGACTTCCCTGTGATGTTGGAACTGTTTTCCCGCATACCTGACGGGCTGGCTTTATCGGCCGATGCACACCTGACGCCAATTCCCCTTGATGAGGTGGTGTCGAGCCTGTCGGCCATTTTGCTGGATGACGACTATTACGCCTTTATCCTGGCGGGTGCTACCGCGAAGGATGCGATTTCCTGGGTGGGGCCGGATCGGCTGATTCCATTGAAGGCCAATGCATGGCTAGACCTGAGTGCAAGGCAGCAGCAGGGCGAATCTATCGATCACAAAAACGTGCGCAAGCACCTGAACGATGTCGTGCGCCTTTCCCAATTGTTTTCGCCCGCAATGCGGATCGATCTGCCCGTTCGGGTCGCGGAGGATTTGAACCGCTTTCTTGGCCTGATCTTGCAAGAAACGGTTGATCTGAAAAGTATGGGATTGGGACAAACAAACCTGACGACGATTGTTGACCGCATCCGTGAAGCGTATGGGCTCGTTTGAGCCAGAGCGTACCTTGGGTACACTATTGACTGCCAAATGATTGACCAAGCCTATATCGATACCGTGCGAATCTTGCTGATGGTTGTGCAGGATATGCATAACCCGCAGAATGTGAGCCAGGGAACAGAATAATAAGGGACAAAATGGACGTTTTTGAATTCAGGGAAAAACTGGTAGCCGACTATTCCGATTTTACGCGGAGTTTTACCAGAATCAAGGCGCGGGATATCAAAGACTTTGTGGATCACGAATATGATTCGCAGAAATATTGGCCAGCCCCCCTAATTCAGGTTAATCCAAATTTCAGGCAGGGTTCTACTGTTCAGCAATTAGTTGAGGCTGGCGTATTGCACCCTGACTGCGGCAGGATTTTTCGTCACGGAAAAAGCAAGGATTCTGCTGGTACGAGCTTATCTTTGTTCCAGCATCAGCAAGAGGCTATTAGCTTCGCCCAAGCGGGAGCCAGTTATGTTCTGACAACGGGAACCGGATCAGGTAAGTCGCTGGCGTATTTCATCCCGATTATCGATACCATTCTGAAGGCTAAAGCGAGCGATCCAACAATGCGCACGCGAGCCATTATCATTTATCCGATGAATGCTCTCGCCAACAGCCAACTGGAAGAGCTTGGAAAGTTTTTGTCTGATTTTTCCGATGCGGATGCGCCAATCACATTCGACAGATATACCGGGCAAGAGAGTGATGAGGAGCGCCAACGCATAGCATCGAGCCCACCGGATATTCTTCTGACCAACTTCATGATGCTTGAGTTGTTGATGACGCGCCAGGACGACAAAGACAAGGCGGTTATTCGTAATTCCAAAGGGTTGCAGTTCCTCGTGTTAGACGAGCTTCATACCTATCGTGGTCGTCAGGGGGCGGATGTCGCTTTGCTGGTCAGGCGTATTCGAGAAGCGTTGTCAGGCAAGCTGCAATGTATTGGTACCTCGGCAACGATGGCTACAGATGGAACGCAGGATGAACGCAATACCGTTGTGGCGAATGTGGCGAGCAAGTTATTTGGAGCGAAAATCCGGCCAGAGCATGTTGTTACCGAAACCCTGCAACGCATTACTGATGAGGGCTTGATTGTTGAAAGCATCAAGCCTCAATTGGCGGCTGCGTTAGCAAAGGAGATCGATGAGCGCGCAACCTATGATGAATTGCGCAAGCATCCCTTGGCGGTTTGGGTTGAACTGACGCTCGGCCTTTCAATGGAGGGAACCAAGTGGCGCAGAGCGCAGCCACTAACGTTGGCGGAAGCAGCAAAAAGATTGGCTGTTGATGCGGGTGTCGCCGAACAAATTGCCAGTGACACACTAGCCAAGTTCTTGCTCATCGCTTACGGAGCAATAGACCAGAATGGGCGCAGTCTGTTTGCATTCAAGTTGCACCAGTTCATCTCCGGTGGGGGCAAGGTGTTTTCTTCCCTTGAGTCAGAGGGACATCGTTTTCTGACGCTAGAAGGACAACAGTATGTGCCGGGCGATAGAAATCGCAGGCTTTATGCGGTTCACTTCTGTCGAGAGTGCGGTCAAGAATATTATCCAGTATGGGACGAGAAACAGTCTGATACCACTTTCCTTTCGCCCCGGAACATTGACGAGCGAAATAACGAAGATGAAGAAATAAAAAATGGCTTCTTCATGCCGGATGAAGCTGGGATATGGGATGACGTGGTAGAGAAATATCCAGAAACCTGGTTAGAGCAGAAGGTTGATGGTGAACTAAGGCTGAAATCCTCGTTCAAAAAATACCAACCGATTTCCGTAACTGTCAGGGCGGATGGCGAAGTAGGGGCCTCTGGTGTTAAGGGTTGGTACATACCCGGTGCATTCCGTTACTGCCTTAACTGCCAGACCACTCACCAAACATCCGGTAAAGATTCCTTAAGGTTGACATCATTATCCGGTGAGGGGCGCAGCTCGGCGGGAACGATGTTGACCATCAGCGCGTTGCGTTACCTGTATGAAGATGACGAACACCTCTCGGCGGATGCCAAGAAAATTCTTGGATTTACCGACAACCGGCAAGACGCGGCACTGCAAGCCGGTCACTTTAATGACTTCATGCAGGTTTTGCTGTTACGCAGTGCGTTGCTTGCAGCAATAGAGAGCAACCCGCAACACGCCTTGTCGGAAAATGAAATTGCATCGGCTGTTTTATTGGCATTGGGATTTGAACGGGATGATGCTGGAGTTCGTGCAGAGTACATGCAAGACCCCGATGTGAAGGGGAATGCGCGTCGCCAGGTGCAGGATACATTGCGCAACATTTTGGGCTACCGAATCTACTACGACCTCCGGCGTGGCTGGCGTTTTAATAACCCCAACTTGGAGCAGTTGGGGTTAACGCGGATCATCTATCAGGACATTGAAGAAATGGCTGCGGATGAAGCAGAATGGCGTGATGCGCCTCTCATCCTGCTTTCCGCCAGTCCTAGTGTTCGTCAGGCGGCCTTGCAAAAGCTGTTCGATGCCATGCGTCAGGGATTATGCCTTTCGACTCGCTATCTGGATCGTATTCAGTTGGACAAGCTCAAGACCGAAAGCTACAGCAACCTTCGTGAACCTTGGGGGTTCACTGAGGATGAGAAACCAGTGACTTCCAACTGGTTCATCACCAAAAGCAAACCGCGAGATGAATACAAGCACAATACCGACTACCTGATCTCCGGAAGTCCTCGTTCCAGACTCGGGCGAGAATTCAAAAAACGTAGCCTGTGGGGAGAGGGCAATCCTCACGCGGGTAAGATTGATGATGTTGCGTGTGAGCAAATCATCACGGCGCTGCTTAAGTTAGCCAAGCGCTATGGATTGGTTGTCGAAGAGGAAACTGAATTTGGAATTACGGGCTACCAGTTAAACGGGAGTAGCTTGCTATGGCAACTGGGTGATGGAGAGAGTCAGGCCAATGCCAACGATAACCGATTCTTTCGTAATCTCTATCGAAATATCTCCGGCTTATTGCGCAATCCTGCGCATAGATTATTTGATTTTGAAGCGCGTGAGCATACCGCTCAAGTCGATCAGAGCGACCGTATGGAACGCGAGGCTCGCTTCCGCTACACCAATAAAGATAAGGAGCAATGGCTGGCGAGTGCCGGCAAGCAACTTGAGTGGCTACCCGTTTTGTTTTGTTCACCGACCATGGAGCTGGGTGTCGATATCAGCTCGCTCAACACGGTTTATTTGCGGAACGTCCCACCCACACCGGCCAACTATGCTCAGCGTAGTGGACGTGCGGGGCGGGCAGGCCAACCGGCACTCGTGATTACTTATTGCGCGGCACAAAGCCCGCACGACCAGTATTTCTTCAGAGATCCCGTCAGGATGGTGCATGGGCAAGTTAATCCACCGACGCTTGACCTCGCCAACCGCGAACTGATTCAGAGCCACCTTCATGCTGTTTGGTTGTCGGAGACCGGCCAGAAATTGGATAACAGCATTTGCGGTCTGCTGGACATGAATCATCCTGCAACGCCAATTTTGCCAAACCTTCAGGATACCCTGGATATGCCAGCGACAAAACTGCGCGCACACCAACGCGGAGTGAGCATACTCAATATGCTGCAAGATGAGCTAACCAAGATTAAAGCACCATGGTATTCAGAGCGATGGGCTGAGTCTGTATTCCAGCGCGCATTCCATGAATTTGACCATGCGCTGGATCGCTGGCGTGAATTATTCCGTGCCACCACGCGCCAGATGGACATCAATCAAAAAGTGATGAACACCCCGGCAGCCTCAGAGCGTGAGCGCAGGGATGCCAAGCAGCGCCATGACGAAGCGTTCAGGCAGCGCGAAATTTTGTTGCAGCAAGGCAGCACACTGAATTCTGATTTTTATACCTATCGCTACCTTGCCAGCCAAGGATTTTTGCCCGGTTACAACTTCCCAAGGTTGCCGCTTATGGCATATATCCCGGCGCGCAAGGGCAAGATAGGCCGGGAAAATTTCCTGAGCCGCCCAAGATTCCTGGCGTTGTCTGAATTCGGCCCCTACAGCCTCATCTACCACGAAGGGAGTCAGTACCGGGTCACGAGAGCATTGCTCTCGGTGTCCGCAGACGATCAGGTAGCAGTCGGCGCACAACTTTCCACGGAATACGCTCGCATTTGTCCTGCTTGTGGCTATGGACACTTCCGTCAGCAAAGAGACTTCGACCGATGTGTTGCGTGTGGCACGTTGCTTGAGGGGGCGAAAGAAATTCGAGCTTTGTACCGAATTGAAAATGTTTCCACACGGCGCGCCGAGCGCATCACGGCTAATGAGGAAGAGCGAGTTCGTCAGGGATACGAAATGCAGACCACCATGCAGTTCTCCGAAGAAGAGGGAAAGCTGCAATGCGTCAAAACACTATTCAAGGACGAGCAAGGCGAATTGCTGGAATTGCAGTACGGTGCGGCAGCCACCGTCTGGCGCATGAACCTTGGCTGGAGAAGGCGCAAAGACAAGAGCATTCTCGGCTTCAATATCAATCCGGTGACAGGTCATTGGGTGGGTGGCGCTGACGAAACAGGTGAAGGTGAAGTGGATTTGCCGCCGGATGTCACTCCGCCTCAGCGCATCGTTCCTTATGTTGAAGATCGTCGCAATGTATTGGTTATCCGGTCTCCCGAGGTACTCGACATCACCACCATGGCGACATTGCAATACGCCATCAAGCGCGGTATTGAAGCGATTTACCAATTGGAAGAAAGCGAACTGATGGCCGAACCTTTGCCGGGGCGCGACCCACGCTTATCCATCCTGCTGTATGAATCTGCGGAAGGTGGCGCGGGTGTACTAACCAGACTCGCTACAGAACCCGGCGCGCTGGCAGAGGTGGCGGTCAAAGCACTTGAAGTCATGCACTTCAAACGTCCTGAAAACGGATTGTGGGATGCGCAAACCCTACAAGAGGATGTCGGTGCAGATGGGCAATCTAACTGCGAGGCGGGTTGTTACAAGTGCCTGCTGTCCTATTACAACCAGCCCGACCATACCGTGATTGATCGCAAGGATGCGGCTAATGATGGCAAAGTTCTTGATATTCTTTGTCGCTTAGCCCGTGCTAATGGCGAAGTGGGTAGCTTGGAGAAGGATGCCGCCGAGCACAGCGATGAATTGCGCCGGATTTCCGGAAGCTCACTTGAGCACGCCTGGTTGGACTTTGTGGAACAACACGGCTATCTGATACCTGATCGCGGGCAGGAAACGATTGAGCGTTGCCAGACATGTGCGGATTTCTATTACCATGACTGGAAAGCCGCTATCTACATTGATGGCCCCCATCACGATGAGCCAACGCAGCGCGAGAAAGACGCGATCACCAATCGGTGCTTGGATGATGGCGGATATATGGTTATCCGCTTCCCCAAAGAACAATCCCGTTGGCAGGAGATATTCGCTGCGCACGCAGATTTGTTCGGCACTGGAAAAGTCACTGGCACTAAGAATTCATGAATGCACCCCAAGTAAATTTTCAGCCCGGCAGTTTGGTTAGTGCGCGTAACAGAGAGTGGATCGTATTACCGCAGTCCACCGCTGAGACTTTGTATCTACGGCCATTGGGAGCAGCAGAGGAAGATGCCACCATCTTGTATTTGCCGATCGAGCCACAGCCGGTCGTGGGCGCGACGTTTGCTTGGCCCACCGTACAACAGGCCAGCAATCACGCAGCCAGCCAGTTATTACGCGATGCACTGCAACTGAAATTACGCTCCGGTGCAGGCCCGTTCCGTAGCCTGGGCAACATCGCAGTTGAGCCACGGGCTTATCAATTGGTGCCGCTTTTGATGGCACTGAAGCTAGACGTGGTACGTTTGCTGGTGGCAGACGATGTGGGTATCGGTAAAACCATCGAGGCGGCGTTGATTGCGCGGGAGTTGCTGGATCGCGGCGAAATTCAGCGGTTGGCAGTTTTGTGTCCACCGCACCTGTGCGAACAGTGGCAGCGCGAATTGCAGGATCGTTTCCACATCAATGCAGCGATCGTTCGAACCAGTACCGCAGGACGCTTGGAGCGCGGACTACCCGCCGGGCAATCCATCTTTGATGCCTACCCCTTCACCGTTGTCAGCTTGGATTACATCAAGTCAGATCGCCGCCGTGATGAATTCCAGCGTGCCTGTCCAGAATGCGTAATCGTTGATGAGGCACATACCTGCACCCACAGCGGTCAGGGTAAGCAGCAGCGTTACCAATTATTGAAGGGGCTCACCGAGAACCCAGACCGCCACATGATTCTGCTAACCGCCACGCCTCATAGCGGTGATGAGGACGCGTTCTTCAATTTGCTCGGACTGCTCAATCCAGAATTTATTCAACTCAAAGACATTCCTCAGGAAAGCCGCTCAAAACTTCGCGAAGACCTTGCACGCCATTTCGTGCAACGTCGCCGTCCAGACATCGAAGAATGGCAGGATAACAAAGTTTTCCCGGAGCGCCTTACAGCAGAAATAACCTATGAGCTCAGTGGCGCGTGGGGCAAGCTGTTCAGGGACGTGCTCGACTATGCGCGTGAATTAGTTGTACGTGCCGAAGGGCAAGGGTTGCGCGAACAGCGCATGAACTGGTGGGCAGCTCTGGCACTGTTGCGCTGCATCTCTTCCTCACCGGCTGCCGCCGTTAATTCCCTGCGCACCCGATTGTTGGGAGTGCAATCCGAACAGGGGGCCGATACCGATCTGGAAGAAATAGAGCGTCAAGCGCAAGAGCGGGTTATGGATGGCACAGATGACAGTCTGTCCACGGATGACATAGAGCCTGCTGCATGCACAGAAGACTCCGAACTGTTGAATGAACTTATTGCTGACGCCGAAAAAATGGCTGGCAAGAGCAACGACCCCAAGCTGGCCAAACTCATCACCCACCTCGATGAGCTTATCAAGGCCGGATTTCAGCCGGTCATATTCTGTCGTTACATTGCCACCGCACATTATCTGGCCGAGCATCTGCGCACCCACTTCAAGCAATTTACCGTGAAACCCGTGACCGGTGAATTTACCCCCGGTGAACGGGAAGCAGCGGTAGAGGAACTTGGCGAGTCCGAGAATCGGATACTGGTTGCGACCGATTGCCTGTCCGAAGGTGTCAACCTCCAGAACCTGTTTACGGCTGTCGTCCACTATGATTTGTCATGGAACCCAACTCGCCATGAACAGCGGGAAGGCCGCGTGGATCGTTTCGGGCAAAAGGCCCGCGAGGTGCGCACCACCATGTTGTATGGGCAAGACAACCCGGTGGATGGCGCGGTATTGCAAGTTATCCTGCGCAAAGCAGAAAGCATACGCAAGGAACTGGGAGTGTTAGTTCCCATGCCGGACGACGAAGGCAAACTGACGCAAGCTCTTCTCAATGCAGTGCTGCTGCGCAAAGGGGGTGCTGCCGCCAAATCCTCACAGCAATTTCTCGATTTTGGTCAGCCCGCGCAGGAAATAGAAACTGCTTGGCAAAGTGCTCGCGACAAGGCATCAAAAAACCGTACTTTGTTTGCCCAGCGTCGTTTGAAACCAGAAGACGTGTTGCCAGAATGGCAAAAAACCTTGGCGGTATTGGGTGGCGAAGCGGACGTTGTTCGCTTCATTTCTCGTGCTGCCTCCAAGCTGGGTGCGCCACTGGAAGCATGGCGCAATCACTGGAAGCTGCACGTCAATCATCTCCCGCCAACCATCCGAGAGCGACTCGAAGGTGAGGGTTTGTCCGGCACAATGCGCATCGACTTTCATCAGCCACCCGCACCCGGAGCCACCTTCATCCACCGTACCCATCCATTGGTTGCCTGTCTTGCGGATTATTTGCTGGAACGTGCGCTGGATACGGAGGCACGTCCTGATAGTGATGAAACTGATTGGATCGCTCGTGCCGGATCAATATTTACCGATGCGGTCAGCTCGCGCACAACCGTCTTGCTGCTACGTTTGCGTCACCAGCTCACCGTGACGCGCGCGACCGGCTCACGCCTGTTGCTGTGCGAAGAAACGGTCGCTCTTGCGCTCAGTGGCGGGGAGAACTCGATACGCCTGCCGGAAGATCAAGCTCGTACCCTGTTGGATGCACAACCAGCACGCAACATGCCGACTGCATTGCGTGACAGGCATATCCAGCAGGCCATAGACGCGTTGCCGGGATGGACACCCATGCTGGAGGAGGTTGCCGAAGAACGGGCGCAGCAACTGCTCGAAGATCACCGTCGCGTGCGCGAGGCTTCAGATGCGAGGGGCAGTTACCATGTCACTCCCAGTTTGCCAGTGGATGTGATGGGCGTTTTTGTGCTTGTACCGGCTTGAGGAAATAGCAGAATGGCAAAACGCTCCACTACCGAACTCGCTTTCTCCGCCATCCGCATTGAAGGCGGCTTGCTTGCCGCCGACTTTTTGGGGCGTGTCGCTCGCTTTGAGGCCACGGGACAAACCGAGGCGGATTACGACATCCCAAAAGGGCTGAAACTGCGCGACGAGATTGGCCGCTACTGGAAAATTGCACTCAATCTCTGGCAGGATTTTCAGGCGGGACGGCAGCGCACCGATCATGACGCGCACAGTTTCACCAGCAAGGACTTCCTTGAACCATTTTGTCGGCATGTGCTTGGGTTCTCCGATATCCAGCCAATAGGCCAGGTCGTCTTGGATGAGCGGATTTTTCCAATCGGCTATCAGGCCGTGGCCGGGCAGGTGCCGCTGGTGTTCGCCGCGCATACGCTGGGTATGGAGCAATCCGATGCGCGTTTTGGCGATGGTCACCGCCGCCGTTCTCCCTTCTTGCTGGCGCAGGAGTACCTCAATGCCGAAGACAAATGCCTATGGGCGATTGTCAGCAATGGCCTGAAGCTGCGTATCTTGCGCGACAACCCCAGCCTGACCCGTCCCGCTTATATCGAAGTGGATCTCGAATCTATCTTCAACGAAGAACGCTACCCAGATTTCACCGCATTTTGGTTGCTGGCACACGCTACCCGTTTTGGTAGTCATCAAGCTGCAGGCAACGGGCAACCTGCCGACTGCCATTTGGAGCGCTGGCGCAACACCTCGCAGGAATCCGGCATCCGTGCGCGTGAACGCCTGCGCGATGGTGTCGGTGAAGCCCTGCGTGCATTGGGCACCGGTTTTGTCAGCCACTCAAAAAATACCGCGCTGCGCGAACAGCTCGACAGTGGCGCATTATCTGCCCAAGCCTATTATGAACAACTGCTGCGCCTGATTTACCGCTTCATCTTTCTGGCAACGCTGGAAGACCGGCAAGACGAACAGCGGGGTACGCCGCTGGTGTTTGCACCCGATGCCGACGAAAGCGCGCAAGAGCTATACCTGCGCGGCTACTCGCTCAATCGCTTGCGTGAACACGCGGCCAAACGCCGTCACTATGATCGTTACAGCGACCTCTGGCAGGGCTTGGGCATTGCCTTCGCTGGTTTGGCAAAAGGCCAGTCCGCCTTAGGTCTGCCCGCGCTGGGCGGACTATTCACAACTGAGCAATGCCCACACTTGGACGGCGCACAACTGGAAAACCGCTATCTGCTGCAAGCCGTATTCGGCCTCTGCTTCTTCCGTGAAGGTGCAGTGCTCACCCGCGTCAACTACCGCGACATGGGTTCTGAAGAACTCGGCAGCGTATATGAAAGCCTGTTGGAACTGGTGCCGGTGGTCAGCGTCAGTGCAGGCGTCAGAAAATTCGGCTTCATCGGCGACGAAGAGGCAGCCAGCACCAAAGGCAACGCCCGCAAGCTCAGCGGCAGCTACTACACGCCGGATAGTCTGGTGCAGGAACTCATTAAGAGCGCGTTGGAACCTGTCATCGCGCAAACTCTGCAAGCCAACCCGCAGCAACCAGTCAAAGCACTGCTTGGCCTGACGGTTTGCGATCCAGCCTGTGGCTCGGGTCACTTCCTGCTGGCGGCAGCTCGCCGAATTGCCGAAGAAGTGGCGCGGCTCAACGCCAGCGAAGGCAACCCGCTGCAAAACGATTACCGCCATGCCCTGCGCGAGGTCGTTGCACACTGTATTTACGGCGTGGATAAAAACCCGATGGCGGTGGAACTCGCCAAGACTGCACTGTGGCTGGAAGCCTACACCCCGGATAGGCCGCTGACATTTCTTGACCATCATTTGCGTTGCGGCGATGCGCTGTTGGGTGTGCTTGATCCGGCTATATTGGAAAACGGCATCCCCGACAAAGCCTTCAATGCTTTATCCGGCGATGACAAGGAGGTCGTGAAGGTACTGAAAAAGGCCAATCGAGAGGCACTCAAAAGCATAGTCAAAGTGCAGCGGCAAGAGTCAATGACAAACTGGCTGGATGCCGTGAGCCCAACCGCTGCACTGGAAGCCCTGCCGGATGACACGCTTGATGCCATTGCAGCCAAGCGCGCCGCCTTCGCTCAAGTCGAGGCGCACGCCGCGCAATCCCGTGCGCGTATCGCGGCGGATTTGTTTGTTGCCGCTTTTGTGTTGCCCAAAACGTCCGCCAACCAGAGCCTTGTTCCGACCAGTCAGGATTTGTGGCTGGTGATGAACGGCAGCGCACCGCGCCCCGGTGTGCAGGCAGCAGCGACGCAGGCCGCGCATGACGCTCAAGCCTTCCATTGGCAATTGGCGTTTCCGCAGATTTTCTCCCCTCGCCCGCAAGCGGGAGAGGGGGCGGGGGAGAGGGCATCAGGCTTCGATGTGTTGCTCGGCAACCCGCCGTGGGAGCGCATCAAACTTCAGGAGGAAGAATTCTTCGCCACGCGCAGCCCGCTGGTAGCCGAATCTCAACACAAGGCCGAGCGCGGTCAGCGCATTGAGTTGCTCAAGCAAGGCATGTTGTTGCATACCCTGTACCCTGAAATTGAGGCCGCGCAGGGACTGATGCCGCCCAATCAGGCCGAGCAACAACTGTATGCGGGGTTTCTATCGGCACGACGCAGCGCAGAGGCTTCCAGTCTGTATGCGCACGATTCCGGTCGCTATCCCCTGACTGGTGTAGGTGACGTGAATACTTATGCGCTGTTTGCCGAAACTTTTGCGCAATTGATGAGCGAGCAGGGGCGATCTGGTTTCATTGTGCCAACGGGGATTGCTACCGACGACAGCACCAAGGCATATTTCGAGGCAATTTCTCAGCACGGGAAACTGGCTACCTTGCTGGCTTTCGAGAATGAGGGATTCATTTTCCCTGCGATTCATCATTCGACTCGTTTTTGTATCTTGACTCTCGGTCGAGTTGAAAAAGCCGAGTTTGTCTTCTTTGCACGTAAACCATCGCAAGTGCATGACCCTCGCCGCCGTTTCACCCTGACGCCGGAGGAGTTTAATCTCATCAACCCCAATACTCGCACCTGTCCGGTATTCCGTAGCAACAAGGATGCTGAATTAACCAAAAAGCTCTACCGCGCCACGCCAGTGCTGATCGAAGAAGGGAAACTAGAAAAAAATCCGTGGGACATACGCTTCGTGCGTTTGTTTGACATGTCCAACGACAGCACGCTGTTCTACAACGAGGTAGATGCGAACCGCTTGCCCTTGTATGAGGGCAAGATGATTCATCAGTTCGACCATCGCTGGGCGACCTATCTTCCCTCATCGTCTGGAGCCGGTGGTGAGGGCGAAGTGGATTCGCGTGACTGCACCGAGGTCGAAAAAGCCAACCCCAATTTCACTGTGACCCCGCGTTATTGGGTAGATGCTACCGAAGTCAATCAGCGCTTAGCAGATAAGGGCTGGGAGCGGGGATGGCTGATGGGCTGGCGGGACATCACCAGTGCACACGTATTACGAACTGTGATTGCTTCGGTGGTGCCGAGGGTGGGGGTAGGGCACACTATGCCGCTCATGTTCACTACCCAAGAAACCAGCATATCGGCAGCCCTGTTCGGCAACCTTGAATCGCTTGTGCTCGATTACATCGCTCGTGTAAAAGTTGGAGGCACGCATCTAACCTATGGCTATTTGAAGCAGTTCCCAATATTACCCCCTGACCGCTATACCGAATCCGACATTGCCTTCATCGTTCCCCGCGTATTGGAGCTGACCTATACCGCCCACGATCTCAAACCTTGGGCAGAAGACTTGGGTTATGACGGCGAGCCTTTCGCATGGAACCCGGATCGTCGTGCCTTGCTGCGCGCCGAACTGGATGCCTACTACGCCAAGCTCTACGACCTAACCCGCGATGAGTTGCGCTACATTCTCGATCCCGCCGATGTGATGGGCGATGACTATCCATCGGAAACTTTCCGTGTGCTCAAGAATAGCGAGATTAAGGAGTTCAGCGAATATCGCACGGCACGGTTGGTTCTGCGCGAATTCGACCGTATGGCGTTGGCCGATGCGGCGCATGAACCTTACCTGAGCTTTCTGGAGCCACCACCCGGCCAACCATCGTCGCCGCAGTATTCATCCATCGGCATCATACGTGACGAGGATGATGCACGCATGGCCGGGTTGGTGCTGGCAATCATCCGGCAAGCGGGCGCGTTGTCGCGCCAGAGTCTGACACTGGCATTGACCGCGGCGCATACGTCCGGAGCAACTACCATTCCGTTGACGCAGGCCGAGCTGGATATGCTTGCCGCCTACCGCCAATCGCACCTGGCTATGCTGCTGCCCGCTCGTCTCGAACGGACGCAGTTGGTGCTGCGGTTCTTCGAGGATGTAGGAGCGATTCGTATCGAGCAGCAAGGCGCGTGGATTGCGGCGGCAGCAGATGTGCCCCTACCAGCCGGTGTGATCGTTGAACAGGGCATCGAAGAGATTGCGGGCATTCTGCTGCGCACTGCCCGTGCCAACCTTGAACGACAAGCTGCCGACGACTTGGGCACCGCTTCGCAACTTTCGACGAAGCGGGTATAGGATCAGGCCAGACATGGAAGAATTGATCAAGCGCCTAGCGACACAGAAGACTGCACCACGTCTTTGGATCGAGCGTTTGTCGATTTTTAGCGAGCCAAGTATCGATCATTGCGTCCGGTCGATTTCGTTCCGGCGTGGCATCAATATTGTCTGGGCACGTGAGCCGGATGATGAGAGCGCTTATGCGGGAGTTCACGCGGCAGGGCATGGGGTTGGCAAGACTTCGCTGTGCCTGCTGCTGCGTTACTGCCTGGGCGATAGCACCAAGTCGATTGATGAGCTGCGGGAAGAGGTGCTCGGCGAATATCCCCAAGGCGGCGTTGGTGCCATCGTGCATGTTGGTAGTGAAGTCTTCACGGTATTTCGTTTTTTCAACGCTTACCGTGAGGGCTTCGCATCCCCCGGCGACGATTTGGTCGCCCTGCTGACCGATGGCGGCGCGCAGTCCTTCAAGGATTTCGAGGCGCACCTTTCCGAGGTGATGCTGTCGGGCGTGTCTCCGCGAGCAATCCCGGAAACGGGGCAGGCCATTCTGTGGCGGTATTTGCTGGCGTGGATGGCGCGAGACCAAGGTGGGCGCTTCAAGAGTTTTTTTAGTTGGCGCGAAGGCGAAGGAACCGGCTTGCAGCGACCACGGCAAGACCCGCCAATCGTGATGCGTGCTGTGCTGGGTTTATTGGCTCAAGACGAATCGGAAGAGTTGATACTCGTGCGAACCTTGGAGCGGGATTTAGAAGCAGCGGAAGCAGCAACGACCCGTCTTCGGCATGAGCCAAGCCTGATCCGGGGGCGTATCGAATCCGAACTCCGGGCATGGCTTCGCGTGCCCGCCGATTTGCCGATGCGTTCCGACGATATGTTCAAGGATTCCGTCGAAACGGTGATTCGTGGCGCGAAGGTTGCGACGGCGGCAAAACTGGCCGGCCTGGATGGCGAATATGAAACGCTGACCAATCAGCTTGTCGAGCTTCGCATGAATCATCGGCAACTGGAGAATGAATATGATCTGGCTGACAACGATTACAAAATGGCAGATGCAGCACGGAATAAGGACGAAAGTGCGTATCGGTTACTTGCTGGGAAACGCGAGAAACTGAAGTCTCTGGTCGGTTCGTGCGAACACGGCCAGGTCGCGTTTCAGGAATGCACCCATATCCAGAAAGAAATTCAGACCTTGAGCATCGCGGATGGCCGCGACAAGAATGCGCTGGCGAAAATCGGAGACGACTGGGCGGCGCGCGCGGCACAGTCGCTGCAACGCTGGGTACAGGCCGAAAAACCTCTGCAATTGGCGCAGCAACAGGTTTCCGCGAAAGAGCGTGAGAGCAAGGCACTGCGAATAAAGCGAGACTCCGCCGCACTCGAATTGGATCGCGGGCAGCGTTTGCTGTCGGAACTCGAACGGTGGGAGAAAGCCTCCGGGTCGCCCGAGGCCGCAGAGCAGATAGAACAGTCCGTATCGCGTTGCACTGACATTACGAATAACACCAATGCGGCGCGAGTGCGGCTTGCGACACTCCAGCACGAGAGATCAAGTCGTGAGCGTTCCATCGGCGAACTTACCGATATGATGTCACGCGCACTGTTATCCAACGAAGCCTTTGGCAGTCTGGAAGTACGGGATGAAATCCGCCCGTTTCAATTATCGCTCCGAGGTGGAGAGGCCTTCCGGGTACTGGAAATTCTGTTGGGCGATGTGGTGTGCATGCTGGATTCGAGCGATCCGGCAAGTGCCTTTCCCGGTTTGCTGATTCATGATTGCCCGAGAGAGGCTGACATGGGGCCGCGCCCATACCGGGATTTTCTCCACTTGATTGAGCGCATCGAACGCGAGGCATACGGTGATCATGCTCCGTTTCAGTACATCGTTACCACAACCACGCCACCACCCGAATCGCTTCAGCAACCACCGTTCCTGAGCCTGACACTCGATCCCAGCCACGATGAGGGATTGCTGTTCGGACGACGGTTTAAAACACAGGCACAGGCCGGAAACCTTCGGCCAGCAGAAGAGCAAACATGATTCTATTCCAAACGAAATACCGACAGTTGACTCCAACAGATGGCTTTCTTAAAGACATGGTGGGGGATGGGGATCAGTTGGCGGGCAATGGAGTTTCTCCATGACACAAGCAACAGGTGACGTGAAACTTTCGCCGTTGCAGATCGCTCAGTTGGCAAAAGCCGCGACCGACCAGGGGTTTGACTTCTCGCCCGTGGAAGAGGGGGGCTGGTTGTTCTGCCGATCTACCCAGTTCCCGGAACGGGTGTGGCTCACCGATGCGGATGGCGGCTATCAACTGGCGTGCGATTCGCAACGTCTGTTGGATGAGTTGGCGCGCGATGGGCTGACTGTGGATCAGGGGGCATCGCCGCCAGCGGATGCCAAGGGCACTGTGCATCTGGCCGAGTATGGCGAGTTGTATCAGTTGTTGGGTCGAGTAACTGATCTCGCAAAAACCGCGCCGGATAGACTGGTCGAGAAGTTCGTTGCCGCCACCCAGTCCATGCCAGAATCTACCGAAGTCGAACGGCTGGTGAAGCAGCGAGTGGGGCAGGATATTTTCCGCAACGCGCTCATCGCCTTCTGGCAAGGCCGCTGCGCTGTGACGGGTTTGGCAGTTATTCCGTTGCTGCGCGCCTCTCACATCAAACCGTGGGCGGATTGCGAGAATAATCAGGAACGCCTCGACGTATTCAACGGCATCCTGCTCGCCCCGCATCTGGACGCGCTGTTCGACGGTGGCTGGATCACCTTTGATGATGCAGGTAGGCTGGTGAAATCGCCGTTGCTGAATGATGCAGCCGTGCAACTGCTGAACGTGAGCAGTGAAATGAAGCTCATGCATCTGGCTGCGGATCATCGTCCGTATCTTGATTACCACCGGCAGCATGTTTTCAATAAAGCCTAGAGTGAGGGAGGTTGTGTGTTCCATCTGATAGACAAAAATAAGGGGTATCTATTTGCAAGCCATGATCTTCGCGCGATCATCGAAAATCAGCGAAACTCTTTGCGCAAAGAGGTCGAGCAGATGGATGCAAACAGGCTGCTGAATACTGCCCCTACCGACCTGAGCAAGTACCTTGTCGAAAAGTACAGTCTGACTGCTCCGGTGCTCAGGCGTGATAATTGGTCAGCCGATGTGCAGGAAACACAAATTGATGTCCGTAACGATCCGAACCGATGGATTACGGATCGGAGTCGTCCATGCCTTATTCCTGGACAGCGAGTTACAATCGAAGTGCCATTTGAGGGGGAAGCGGAACTTCTTTATGCGCAAGCCAGTACTGTGTCGACGAATAATCCTCGTGCTGAAATACGAGGGAAATCCATCTTCCTAAATTTCGACATTACTCACGATGGATCGCAACGGGATATCAAGCAAGAGTCAGAAAAGATTTTAAATGATATCGAGCAGCACCTTGGTTGGGTGCGAACCGATGTAAATGGATTTATGCAGGGATTGGCTGGCGAAGCCGACAGGGCGATTGTCTCACGACGTGAACGCATTCTGGCTAATCAGGGGCGAGCCGCCTCGCTGGGAATACCACTAAAGAATCGTGCTGATGCACCAAAAACTTTTGTGCTGCCGGACGTAAAGAGAAAAGTCGTTCCAACACTTCCGCCAGCAACAAGCTCGGCGTATGCCCCAGAACCTGTGCTGGACATGGAAACCTACGAACATATTCTAACTGTCGTTCAGAATATGGCGCATGTAATGGAACGTAGCCCCTCCGCATTCAAAACCATGGGAGAGGAGGATCTTCGGCAACATTTCTTGGTTCAGCTCAATGGGCAATTCGAGGGTGCAGCAACTGGCGAGACATTCAACGTAAATGGCAAGACCGATATCCTCTTAAGGGCCAATGACAGAAACGTATTCATCGGTGAGTGCAAGTATTGGAAGGGGCCAAAGGTCTATCGTGAAACGATTGACCAGTTACTTGGTTACACTGCTTGGCGAGATACCAAGACAGCCATCCTCATCTTCAATCGCGGAACCTCGATGTCCACTGTGCTTGCCGGGGTTGAGGCAGAGACAGCAGGTCACGGAAATTTCAAGCGCAAGGCCGATTGGAAGCATGAATCCGGTTTCCGATATGTCCTTCACCACCCAAACGATGCAAACCGTGAATTTCTTCTGACGGTGCTCGTGTTTGATGTGCCCGGTTTGTAAAAATGTTCATATCGAAAATAAAGATTGAGAATTTCCGCCTCTTCGGTTCGAGGCGACCATGCATTCAGCACGGCAAGTGTCATTTGAGCACAGTTCTAGTGCCGCGAAAGAAACAACATTTCTGGCAATATTATGCCGCATAAATCCTGAAATTTGTGGCAGTAGATTAACTCTATGGAAGATCGAGAAAAGCAAATACCAGCACCGAAATCCTGGACAACTTTCGAGGATCTGTGCCATTGCCTCTTCAAGGCAATATGGGGCGATCCGTTAGCCCAAAAGAATGGCCGGTCGGGTCAGCCTCAACACGGTGTCGATGTCTTCGGTTCTCCGGGGGGTAATTACGAAATCTATCAGGGTGTCCAGTGCAAGGGAAAGGAGACGCAATACGGCGCTAAGCCGAGTGTCAAAGAACTTGAATGTGAAATCTCCAAGGCCGAGCGCTTTGAGCCCAGCCTGCAGCACTGGATATTTGCAACGACGGCTCCCGTCGATGGTGCTTTGCAAGAGGCAGCGCGGAATATTTCTGCCGCGCGCAAGAAAGAAGGACTATTCACTGTAAGCGTGTTCGGATGGGGGCAAATTGAGAGCCTATTGTGCGAGAAGAAGGAAGTATTGCAAGCCTTCTACCCTGAATATGGTTCCGACTTTGCCAAGCTCCTTGAGGGCGTGCAGGCGATGCCTCACGGTTCGGAAGTCCGTGAACTTTTGGATATAGCCAAGCAAGCGCAATATTCTTCTGTCCGCTTGTGTCTTGCGCAGCTTACTTGGCAGCCAGTTGTGTTTGGCGAAGGCCGAGACTTAGGCCCGGCGCTAATGGGACGACCGCTCGGACCTGAAGATGTTGCTGCTTGCCCAAAATTGCAGGAGTCCGATGCAGCGGTCGCTGAATTACAACGAGCTTTCTCGGTTCGGATCGTGGGTGAGCCTGGAGCAGGAAAGTCGTTGTGTGCTTATCAGGCGGCGAAGCAATTTGCCGAATTGGGCTGGCACATCGTTCGGCTAAGCGATCCGCGTGCCGACATTATTAACCTGCGTCACCCCGATGATCACCATAAATTGCTCTTTCTCGTAGACGATGCCCACCTGACCAAACATGATGTGCTTCGAACCGCTGAGGAGGCTGCCGGACCGAACCGGCTATTGATCTCGACGCACAATGCTGTCGAACATGATGCCTCGTTCCGTGGCTCAATCATTATAGATGCCAAGCGCGCAGTTCGGACTATCGCCGAAGCCCTTAGAAGCGCACGTGATCGGACTCTGGAAGTCGTGCGCCGCGTGGACAATCATGTAGGTGACCAACTGCACGACACCGCCTTGGAAGACCGGATCGACCAGGCTGAACAGGAAGCCCAGCTCCCTTGGCAGTTTTGTTTCATCCTCGGCGGTGGCTGGCGTCGAGCAAAGTCGGCAGCGGACACAGCGCGGGCTGGTGGCGCCGACATTGCACTGGCTGGTGCGGCTATCCACCAGCTTGCATCCAGAGATGCGCGCCCGAGCCTTGCAGAGTTAATAGCACTTCTGAAGTGCGCCAATCTAGATGTGGCACAAGTGCAGCGAGCTGTAGAACTGCTGATTCGTCAACGTCTGCTCATTGGCTCACACGACCTGAGATGTCCTCACCAGAAGTTTGCCGCCGTCGTACTCGCGCAAATCTTGAAGGCGCAAAACACTGAAGGTCGTGAAAGTGTAGGCAGAACGCTGCAGCAGGTGATAGCAGACGTTGTTTTTCCTATTGCTGGCCTGCGGCTCCTACTTCACGAACTCTCCTTTGCGGGTGAAGGGCGGCAGTTTACATACTTGATTCCAGAACAGGCCTTGAAGCCTCTTGTCGAGAGGTGCTGGCGAGCGTCCGATCCTGAGGAGATAACTTTCGCCAGCCTACTTCTGAGTGAACTCGGCGCGTATGGTCAAAGCTGGCCGCAGGTACTGCTGATAGGTCACGAAGAGACCGTCGCTAGTTGGATCTCCGCCCCTCTTGAACCGAGTGGTTATGGATTGGCTAGGCTACTTCATGCCGTTCACAACAAAGACCAAGAGCTCGCCGCAGCTCTAGTGAACGCAGCGGATCCGCGCGCCGTCGCAGCGGCAATCTCCGCAGTGACACCGAAGACGGCCTTTCATCTCGGCGAACTCCTCTCTGCATTGAAGGCTGGTCAAGATACCCCCTGGAGTCGAGCCTTTCTATCGAGCCTTGACCGGCAAAAGCTAATTGGTTTCGCCACGGAATGGCCTGCGTCTGAGCCAGCTTGGGCCTTTGCGAATTTCTGTAAAGCGATGGCCTGGCCTGACGAGATTCTGGCTCTGGATATGGTTGAGAAGTTTGTTCCCATTGCACAGAAACTGCTCGCCGATGATCCAATTTCAGCGTTCCGAGATCTCGACGACATTGCTTGGCACGTGCTGCGCACGTTTGATCCGCTAGGTATCTACGTGGGGCGGCGGGCACCGAAGCAGCGACAACGCGAACTAGCCGCCAAGTTACTGCAGGCAATTAAACCATTGCGCCTTGCTGCTCAGCTATCATCCAGCCGGATTCGTGAATTTCAGCACACTTCATTTCTTCTTGCCTTCATGGCGCGAGCGGTGCCCGCCAAGTTTCGCTCGACGGTTGCACTCATGGACTGGATGCGCATCGCAGAGACAATCGGCTCAAACTGGCGGAATCTACCGCACGAAGCTGAAGTCCTCATTGGCGTTGCATACGGAGCGAAGCCTTCACGCAAGATGCTTGCGGAACTAATCAGCGCCAATCTTCATCGGATTGAAGCCTTTTCGCCCAGGCTTGTTATGGTGGCACCTACTGCAGCATACCAACACGTGTCGCGAGGTGGACAAATCCGGCTGACTCAGCATGACCATGTGGACTGGCGTTTCGGGACAGGAGCAATATCCTGCTTCGCTGACGAGCGACCGGATCTCTTGGAGTCTGTCTTGGCACCATCAGTGACTGCGACCGGGCGCGTGCTCTCGAACGCGCATCCTAGCTGGTATGACGAGGCAGCTGACTACCTCAGAGCCGTCGCTGGAGCTGCGCCACAGTGCCTCCAGCGCATCCTCGACTCTGTAGATGTGGCGGGCGCTGAGAAAGGCTGGGCTGCAGCGCTTGCTCATGGGTGTGGCCCCCGAAAGACAGCGGCTTTGCTCGTGCAATCAAGCCTCGGACGTACTGACGAATTGGGAGCCTTAGCCCAGCGACTTCGCGCACGGTTTCCGAAATCATCAACTCCTGCCGTTGACAGAAAATGACAAAAGCGATGATTTTTTTCGCGCTCGTTCGCAGATTATGGATTTGAGGCCGTGGCTTACACAGATTTCGGTTATCCACGAGTGGAAGTGCCCATGTTTAAGCAAGCATATCTCGAATGTCAGTTTCTCAATCCGGCCAACCAGTGTTGCAGAAAGATTGTCGGCTTCACATAGCGCGGAAGACACTCCAGTGTACCGGCTGCTCCTGCTGATGCTGGTTATGTGTTGCCGGGTTATCTGCCGGATATCTACAGGTAAGCATGGCTGTGCCTTTCTCTGACTCTCCGTCATTGCTTGGCAAACATTACTGCAAACTGATTTAAAGCATTCGATACCGCGCGTTCGAAACGTAGCCTAAAAAGACGCATTTCAGTCGCTATCACGATAGCGCCGATGTAAAAGTTGTGGCATGTATTTCTGTGCCGCAACATCCATTATTTTTCTCCAGCTCCTGCGAGTTCCGGTTTGCTCGTTCGCACTCAGAGGAGCCGCGTCATGACTGGCCCTTCGCGCGTCGGCAAGCTGATCGCGCTGGCTTCCGATATCAACGATGTCGAGGTTGATGCTGGATCGCTCGCCTTCATGGGGCAGGCACTCGTCCAGACAACCCTACCCCATAGCGATCCCGGCGTTCCATTCTTCGAGCGAACAAGCGGTGCAGTATCTCTGTCCATCATTGCCAACCCCAGAATCGGCCTCCCGTTCGGCACTGTTCCCAGACTTCTTCTGGCGTGGATATGCACTGAGGCGGTGAAGACCAAGTCCCCATTGCTCGGTCTTGGGAAGAGTCAGAACGAGTTCCTGCGCAAGCTCGGGATGCGAACGGATGGCCGGGATTGCCAGCGACTTCGCGCCCAGTCCCTGAAGCTATTCTCGTCAATGCTGTCCATCACTTATCAAAGCCAAGGCCGGTTCGGTCTGAAAAACATGCCCATTGCCGATGAAGCATTTGTGCTTTGGGATCCTCATCGTCCAGATGACCGGATGCTTTGGGAAAGCTCGCTGAAATTGTCGGCTGAGTTTTTCCGGAACGTCACCGAGTCGCCCGTGCCGATTGATATGCGCGTGTTGCATGCGCTCTCAAAATCACCGCTGGCGATGGATGTCTATTCGTGGCTGGTCTACCGGATATTTCTCCTGCGTGTTACCAATCGCTCCAGCGTACTCATTCCTTGGCAGGCATTGAAGCTTCAGTTCGGTGCCGACTATGGAAATACGCCGCGCGGTCTGCTTGATTTCAAGAAGCGCTTTCTCCAGAGGCTCAAGGAAGCGTTGCTGTTTTACCCGGAGGCCAACGTCACTGCGCAGGACACGGGACTTTTTGTGGTGGCCAGCCGACTGCGTATTCGTCATACAGGTGGGGCCAAACTTTCTCCGCTGTAGTTCAGTGCTCAGCTTTCATCATG
>Ga0209000_1000815_pt1 | contig 23974 bp, 23 predicted proteins | sample RifGroD2_FD_183998 | JGI IMG/M metagenome (GOLD analysis project Ga0209000, IMG submission 183998) | Groundwater microbial communities from Rifle, Colorado, USA - Groundwater D2 (SPAdes) (version 2) | ecosystem: Environmental > Aquatic > Deep subsurface > Groundwater | place: Rifle, Colorado... | reverse complement strand
TCCTTCAGCAATATTTTGTCTGCCACTGCGTGCCGCTTGATCCATCTGATCGCGAGTCCTGCTTTTATAATCAATGTATCTTTTTGTAAATTCAACAGTCAAATCATAGACCAGCGTCGACATCTGAAAAGATTTCAGATCACGATAACCACCATGTGTGAACATTAAATTTTCATCAGTCCTATTTGTCATATTCGTCCTATTTGATTTTTGTTTTTATTGTATCACAAAAGAGTCCCGAAAAAATCGGGACTCTTTTTGATGATTATTTTTTCTCCTCGCCTGCCTCGGCACCAGCCGGGTCTTTTTTCTCCTCAGTTGACTCACCTTCTTTTGGGTCGACTTCAGCCTCTTTGACTGGGGCGCCTTCGGCGCCGGCGTTGGCTTCTTTGGTTGCTTTTTCTGCTTCTTGTGCAGCAGCGTAAAGTTTTTCGCCAATCTTTTGAGCAGCTTGTGAAAGCGTTTCGGTTTTGGCTTTGATGTCATTCAAGTCCTCGCCGTTTTTAACCTTGTTAAGTTCTTCAATTGCCTCTTTGACTGGCTTGGTTTCTTCTTCAGTTACTTTGTCGCCAGCATCCTTGATGGCTTTTTCTGTGGTGTAGACAAGTGTGTCAGCCATGTTGCGAGCTTCGACGAGTTCTTTCTTTTGTTTGTCTTCCTCTGCATGCATCTCAGCATCTTTTTTCATTTTCTCAATTTCTTCTTTTGAAAGACCGGACGATGCTTCGATTTTGATTGATTGTGATTTGCCAGTTGCTTTGTCTTTGGCGGTCACATTCAAAATTCCGTTTGCATCGATGTCAAATTCAACTTCAATCTGTGGAACTCCACGTGGTGCTGGTGGAATGCCATCAAGCAAGAATTTTCCAAGTGTCTTGTTTCCTGAAGCCACTTCGCGTTCTCCTTGCAGCACATGGATTTCTACTCCTGGTTGATTGTCAGCTGCGGTTGAGAATGTTTGAGTTTTTGAAGTTGGCACCGTTGTGTTTCTTTCAATAAGCGGTGTTGAAATTCCTCCCATGGTTTCAATTCCCAATGTAAGCGGTGTCACATCCAAAAGCAAAACATCTTTTACTGATCCTTCAAGCACGCCTCCTTGAATTGCAGCTCCGAGTGCCACAACTTCATCAGGATTTACTGAGATGTTTGGTTTTTTGCCAAAGAATTTTTCAACAGTTTGCAAAACCAATGGCATTCTTGTCATTCCTCCAACCATCACAACTTCATTGATGTCAGAAACGGAAAGTTTTGAATCAGCAAGTGCCTTCTTTACTGGCTCTAATGTTTTTTGAACCAAATCGCCAACCAATTCTTCCAATTTTGCACGACTCATTTTCATTACTAAATGCTTTGGACCTGATGCATCAGAAGTGATGAACGGTTGATTAATTTCAGTGTCAGCAGCTGTTGAAAGTTCAATCTTAGCTTTTTCAGCAGCTTCTTTGATTCGTTGCAGTGAAAGAGGATCTTTTGAAAGATCAATTCCCTCTTGTTTTTTAAATTCATCGATAATCCATTGAATGATGATTTGATCAAAATCGTCTCCACCAAGATGAGTGTCACCGTTTGTTGATTTCACTTCCACAGTGTCTCCTCCAACTTCCAAAATTGAGATGTCGAATGTTCCACCACCCAAATCGTATACTGCAATTTTTTCATCAGCTTTTTTGTCAAAACCGTAAGCTAGTGCTGCAGCTGTTGGTTCATTAATAACTCGACGAACATTAAACCCTGCAATTTCACCAGCTTCCTTGGTTGCCTTTCTTTGAGCATCATCGAAATATGCAGGAACTGTGATCACAGCATCAGTGATTTTTTCTCCAAGTTTTTCTTCTGCATCAGCTTTCAATTTTCCCAAAATCATTGCTGAAATTTCTTGCGGAGAATAATCTTTATCCCCCATTGTAATTTTGACATTTTCACCAGCGTGCACAATTTTGTATGGCATCAATTTTTCATCGCGCTGTACTTCAGCGTCATGATAAGCTCGTCCAATCAAGCGTTTGATTGAATACAGAGTGTTAGCAGGGTTTGTTACTGATTGACGTTTCGCTAAAAGACCAGCTAATCGTTCACCAGTTTTTGAAATTGCTACCATTGAAGGTGTTGTGCGGTTTCCTTCTTTGTTTTCAAGGATTTCCGGCTTACCACCAGTCACGATAGCCATTGCACTGTTTGTTGTTCCTAAATCGATTCCTAAAATTTTACTCATAATTACTACAGTGATCAGTGAGCAGTGAACAGTAATCAAAATTCATTGCGCACGAACACATTTTTTATTAAATTTTTATAAAAAATTAAATTTATTATTCTCTAGACTATGCTTGCTGATTGTGTTACAATTGTATTAGAGTTTGATACATCGCTATCTGCTTCGCCCTACGGGATATTTAACTTATGCCCGTATGGGCTTTTTTATTTGCCCATTTTGCATTTCCAGCTTTATGAACTTTATAACTTTATAACTTTTTACTCCACCACCACTCTTGCTGCACGAATTACTTTTTCACCAATTTTATATCCCTTAGTCAAAACCTTTTTAATTTTGTTCTTATATTTGTGATCAACTTTGCAATCCACACATTCATGATCTTCAATTGCTTCGTGATAAATTGGATCAAAATTGTCCCCAACCTTTACTTCAATTTCCTCTACTCCATTTTCCGTCACAATATTTTCTAATTGTTTTTGAATATACATAATTCCAGTTACCCAGGAATTGTCTTTTTGCTCTTCCGGAATATGATCAGTTGAAGCATGAAAGTTATCAATTACTGGCAGAATCTCCAAAATGATGCTTTGCGTGGCGTATTTGATCAAATCTTTTTGTGACTCTGCACTTCTCTTTTTGTAATTTTCAAAGTCCGCTTGGCAACGTTGCCACCCATCGAGATTTTCTTGAGCTTTTTTTGCAAGCTGCTCAATCTCACTCTCCTGCTCCACCACAATTTCTTCTTCGATATCTTTTATTTCTTTTTCTGATTTCTTTTTTTTATTTTCTTGCCCCGTCAAATTGCGGTAATCCGCACTATTTGACTGGGGTTTTTTGTGTTCTTTTGACATAGGATTTTTATTAATTTTCAATTTCTAATTTTCAATTTTCAAACAATGCTCAATTTTTAAATGTCTTAATGTTTTAAATATTAAAAAATTATTTCATTGAAAATTGTTTAGAAATTAGAAATTAATATACAATATTATTACCATGCTCGCTCCTAAAAGTTTCTTGACGTATTCAATCATGGATTTGTTTTTGGCATATTCCATTCTCTTGGGACCAATTAGCGCTAGGATTCCTTTTTCACCAGAACTTAATCTGTACGGCGACACAATCATTGAACAATTTGCTGTGCCATCAATGGGATTTTCTTTACCAATAAAAATTCTTGTTTCTCCTTCTTTAATATTCTTTGTGAGTTGATCAAATTTTTCATCAACATAATCCAGCATTTCAACCAAACGGCACATTTCACCCAACTCCTTGAATTCAGGTTCTTCCATCAATTCTCGCATTCCAAAATCTGAAAAATCATCCTTTTCAACCATTCCGCTGATAGCAAAGTTTCCACTCACGTGAGAAAGCAATTTTGCAGTTGTGCGGGTCAAACGAGTGTTCTGTGCCTTTAGTTTCAAAAATTCTCTCTGCATTTTTTGTTGATCCTCTTTTGAAAGCTCTTTGTCTTTCATCACTTCTTCCACAAAATATCGATAACCCTTGTCAGTTGGAATTCTGCCAGCGCTTATGTGCGGTTGATACAAATATCCATCTTCTTCCAACGCAGTCATGTCATTTCGGATTGTTGCGGGACTAACTTTAAACTTATATTTTTGAGCCAAAATACTACTACCAACTGGAATAGCAGTTTGAGTATATTCTTCAATCACAGCTGATAATATTTTTTCTTGCCTTGGATTCATATAAAATAGCTTATAAAGTTATAAAGTTTATAAAGTTTTTAAAGCAATACGAGCCCAAACATTACCTTATGAACTTTTAACTTTATGAACCTTAAGAACTTATGCATTCATTATATTCCATCAATTAGCAGTCGTCAAGTCCGAGTGCTAATTTTTCAAATAATCTCTTTTTTGACATAGAAAAAAGCCCCAACTCTCAGATGAGAATCGGGACTTTATAAAATACTATCCAAAAAAAAATTACAATTTGCAAGCCTCGCAACACACATTGAAACAGGTGTGTGCCCTGGCGGCATCCAAATGTTCAGTAAAGAGAGGTCCCTGCCCAGGAGCAACATACGCTCCACCCTTGTTTGGACACGAGGGATGGACTGTGACTTTTATTTCATCAGCTCGCGGTGGGGCAATTATTGTTGTTGTTGTCCTTACAGACAAACCTCTTCCACAATTTTTTCCGAATAGCGACATATTAAACCTCCAAGCAACGAGATCAGCGCACAATGTGCGCTGTGAAAAACTAAATTTTTTAATTGACGCAAAATTGTTGTTGATCAAAAACATCGGGCACTGGATTAGCCATAAGCAATTCCAGCTTGGTCCTTCCTCTGATTTTTTTGGCCGTACAATTCTGACCAAGACAAGCAGTTGTAAATTGACACCCCTTGCATTTCCTCTTAGTCATTTTTCCATCACACTTTTTTGCCATTTTACACCTCCAAGCACGTTAAGTTATTGATAATCAAACAAAGAAAACAGCTCTGTAAAAAACCCAGGCTCATCCTCTTCGTCTACACTACTCCGCACTACACTCCTAAATTCTTCGTCTTCATAAACACCAAAACATCCACCAGATGAAATGCACATTTACACCTCCATTTTTATTAAATTTTTAAGTCTACTGCTTTTTATATCTAAAATTCCCAAAATTCAAATTTATTCACATCCCGCATCCCCTAAAAAGCTAAAGCCTAATAAGCTATGAAGCTATTTTTTAGGAACTGGATCATATCCACCATCATTCCAAGGATGACAATGCACAAATCTCTTGATTCCTAGCCAGATTCCTTTCAGAACCCCAAATCTTTCCACAGCCTGATATGTGTAATGGCTACAGGATGGATGAAAACGACAAATCCTACCTCCCCAAAACCAAGAAGGAATGCCGTGATCAAGCGAAAAAACCTTCTGATAAATCAATATTAAAAATAATATAACTTTTTTCATTTATTTGCAATACTACACCATAAAACGTCTTTTGTCAATATTGAAAAAATAGTCTATAATTAACAAGAAATGAAGTAATAAAATACTCTTATGATAAAACGTAGAAAAACTAGAAAAATAAAAGTTGGAAATATCTTCGTTGGAGGAAACGCTCCAGTCGTTATTCAGTCTATGTGCACGACTGATACGCGAGATGTTAAAGCAACAGTAAAACAAATCAGACAGCTCCAAATGGCTGGCTGTGAAATTATCCGCGTAGCAGTTCCAGATATGATTGCAGCAAAAGCTCTTGGCGAAATCAAAAAACAAATTTCTATTCCGCTAGTAGCTGATATTCATTTTTCTGCTGAATTTGCAATGGAGGCAATGCGCCAAGGCATAGATAAATTAAGAATTAATCCTGGAAATATTGGTAACGAAGAAAAAATTAAGATGGTTGTGCTTGAAGCTAAGAAAAGAAAAATTCCGATACGCATTGGTGTTAATGGAGGATCACTGGAAAAAGACATTCTTGCAAAATACAAAGGCAAGGTAACTGCCAAGGCAATGGTTGAATCAGCAATGCGTCATATAAAAATCTTAGAAAAATACAATTTTAAAGATATAATAGTTTCGCTCAAGGCTTCAGACATTGAAAGAACTATCGAGGCATACCGTATTCTCAGTAAAAAAGTTGACTATCCCTTACATATCGGCATCACAGAAGCTGGAACTATTTTTCGCGGAACAGTTGTCTCGTCCATCGGTTTAGGTATTTTGCTGTATGAAGGAATTGGAGATACAATGAGAGTATCCTTAACTGCTGATCCTGTAGAAGAAATTCGTGTTGCATGGGAAATTTGCAAATCACTTGGCGTGCGTAAACGAGGAATCACAGTAACAAGCTGCCCAACTTGCGGACGAACAGAAATAAATTTAATTGCGCTTGCTGGCAAAGTTGAAAAAGCTCTTATTGGAATTGATAAAGATATTCATGTTGCCGTTATGGGATGCGTGGTAAATGGTCCTGGCGAAGCTCGCGAAGCAGATTTGGCAATTATTGGCGGAAAAGGAGTTGGACTTATTATGAAAAAAGGTGAAATAATACGCAAAATTGATGAAAAAGATTTGTTAGAAGAGTTCATCAAAGAAGTCAAAAAATTCTAAAACTAAAATAAAAATGAAAACTGTTGAATTTAAAAATATTACTTGGATTGATTTTGTTGATCCGAGTGCGGATGATGTTTTGTATCTCCAAGAAAATTTTGATATTCATCCATTGGCAATCGAAGAGTTTGTCACTCCGACATATCGTCCAAAAGCCACACAATATGAAAATTGCATTTTTCTTACAATTCATATTCCCCTTTTCAATGTGGCAACACGAACAACTTATCCAGGAGAATTAGACATTGTTCTTACCAAGGATCATTTAATAACAGGACAAGCAAAAGAAATCTATCAGCTTGATGACTTTTTTGCAAAATTGGCAAACAACGAAGGACAACGGAGATTGTACATGAACAAAACTCCTGCACATCTTTTATACAGTATTCTTGAAATGCTTTTGGAGTCATGCTTTCCGCGCATTGATCATATTCACAAGAAGCTTGAAAATATTGAGGAGCAAGTTTTTAATGGAAAAGAAAAAGAAATGGTTTTTGAAATTTCTGTCGTCAAGCGTGATATTCTTAATTTCCGTCGAACACTCAAACCTCAGCGTCATATTATTGAATCTCTTTCTCAGATGAAGTCGCCATTGATTGTCCCGGAACTTTCTGCATATTTTCAAGATCTTACAGGCACAAACATCCGTCTTTGGAATGCATTGGAAAGTAACAAAGAAACAATTGAGTCTATGGAAGAAACCAATAATTCCCTTCTTTCCAATAAGTTGGATTTCACAATGAAAGTGCTCACTGTTTTTTCTGCCATTATGATGCCAATGACAGTATATTCAAATATTCTTGCCATGAGCGCCGATATTCCTTTTGGAAAAAGTCCCCATGCTTTTGCCATTCATACTTCCATAATGCTTTTCATTTCACTTTGCACTATCGTTGTTTTTAAGATGAGAAAATGGCTATAATAAACAGCTTATTGGGCTTTAGCTAGACAATATACAAAAGTCAATATACAGTAACTATTATAATCTTGTATTGAAAAAAAATGCTAAGTCTTTATAATACCCTCTCTAAAAGTAAAGAAGAATTTAAACCATTAAATCCCGGTAAAGTCGGGATGTATACTTGTGGACCAACAGTTTACAGCTATTTGCACATCGGAAACATTCGCGCATATCTCTTATCTGACACTATTAGACGCTATTTGGAATATATTGGATATGAAGTTCGATTAATCAAAAACATCACGGATGTTGGACATCTGACCGATGATGATGTTGCCCAGGGGGATTCCGGAGAAGACAAAATGATTAGAGCTGCCGAGCGTGAGAAAAAAACTCCTGAAGAAATTGCCAGATTCTATGAAGAATATTTCAAACAAACAGAAAAAGAATTAAACATAATTACCGCTCATTTCTTTCCACGTGCCACAGCGCATGTTCCACAGATGATCAAAATTATTGAAGGACTTTTTGAAAAAGGATATGCCTACGAAAAAAATGGCAACGTTTTTTTTGATGTTACAAAATTTGAAGATTATGGAAAACTCTCTGGAAATACTCTTGAAAATTTGAAAGTTGGAGCCAGAATCGAAGAACATCCTGACAAAAAAAATCCCTGGGACTTTGCACTTTGGATCAAAGCCCCGAAAGAGCACGCAATGAAATGGGAGTCTCCTTGGTCAATTGGATATCCCGGTTGGCACATTGAATGCTCAGCCATGAGCACAGAATACCTTGGCAACACAATTGATATTCACACTGGGGGAGAAGATAATATTTTTCCTCATCAAGAAGCAGAGATTGCTCAAACGGAATGTTATACTGGTCAAAAATTTGTAAATTTTTGGGTGCATACCAGACATTTACTTATAGATGGCAAAAAAATGAGCAAATCAAAAGGCAATTTGTTCACGCTAGAAGATATTAAAGAGAAAGGATTTTCTGCCATGGATTTGCGTTTATTGTTTCTCTCTTCTCATTATCGCAGTCAAACAAATTTTTCCTGGGATTCGCTTGAGCAGGCTCATAAAAATATCCAAAGAATTAATGATTTTATTCTAAATTTGGAAGCTATTGCTTCTAGGGAAATTGAATCAACTGAAAATTTTAACATTTCTTTATACCAAGAAAAATTTGATGCTGCAATGGATGATGATCTCAACACTCCACTGGCACTTAGCGTTATATATGAAATAATTACCGAAGGCAACAAAAATATTGCTGATGGCGCACTATCCTCAGAAGATGCAAAGAAAATATCAGCGCGCTGGAAAAAAATGAACTCAGTTTTTGGCTTTATCCTTTCCGGACAAGCTGAAATTCCTCAGGAAATAAAAGATCTTATGCACAAACGTGAACAAGCACGCAAGAACAAGGATTTTGGGGCTTCCGATGAAATAAGAGCCTTGATTGAAAAACACGGATTTGTTGTTGAGGACACCGCCAATGGACCAATTATAAAGCCAGCCTCCTAAAATAAACTACCAGAAAAAAAAGGGTCACGCGCAATACATGGTTCTTTTGAAATTTTTGCTTTGTCTGTTTCCTTTTTCGGCACGCTTCGCAATCGAAGAGCTATGATTGCTCGCTAAGAGTTCACTGTCACTCTCTGTTGCCTCAAAAGAAAACGGGCAAAGCAAAAGGCAAACTCTTACTTCTTGAAACCATATATTGCGTGTGATCCAAAAAAAACAGAGTTTTTGAAAACTCTGTTTTTTATTTCTGTTGGGCTCTATTTAATTTCAAGTTCATTGCTTTTGCAAATCTTGGCATATTCATAAAAACTTTTTCTTGGTTTTCGTTCCAGTGTTTTGTAATCCATTTCAATCAAGCCAAATTTCGGTTCATATCCATACAGCCATTCAAGATTGTCCATGAGTGACCAAAAATTATATCCACGAACATCCACACCTTCAGAAATCGCCTTGTGCACCATTGCCAAATGACTTTTAATAAATCTTATTCTATCACCATCATCAAGTCCCTCTCGCGTGGGACCACCATTTTCGGTGATATAAATTGGGAGTTTGAATTTATCACTAGCCTCTTTCAAAACTTTTAACATTCCTTGCGGATATGAAATCCACTTCATCACATTTCCCAAATCTTCTTCAATAGTAAATCCAAGATATGTTTGATTTCGCGAATCCATTCTAAAATCTTTCAAATTAAATTTAATTTTTCCTAAGCGATAATAATTGATGCCAACGTAGTCCTGATATCCCTTGATTTTATTGCCAAGCAAATCAATGCGATACCATTGAGCAATTCTATTGATCGTATTTAGCAAAATTCCAAATCCTTCTGATTCATACCAATTATACAAATATGTAATACCTACTTGTTTATTGGGATACTTTTCATGGATACTTTCGTATGATTTTTTATATGCCTTAGAAATATTGTTAATTGCACTTAAAAATTTGAATGGGTTTTTATATCCTGGAGGAAAAGCCCCAGCCAAAAATCCTTGCCCTAATGGAACCATTGGCTCATTCAAAATCGTAAAAATATCAATCAAATCCCCAAGCTCGTCTGTGACTTTTTTTACATATCTTGCAAAAATCTCAATTGATTCTTTTTTGTGAAAACCATATTTTTCTTGAAACCAAATTGGGCTTGTCCACCACCAAAGAGTAACCTGGGTTTTGATGCTTCTCTTTTTTAAATCTCCAAGAATTTCTCGATAATGAGCAAAGGCTTCCTCGTCAAAAACACCATCTTCATTTTCAACTCTCGCCCATTCGATTGAAGTTCGAAACATTTTCACTCCCAATTCAGAAAGCAACTCATGATCCTTTTTATACAGATTCCAATAATCACAGGCTCTACCTGACTCATTGTCAGCTTTCCCAAGTTTTTCCCATTGCCACCAATCAGAATTGGAATTTCCACCCTCAACCTGATACGACGAAGTCGCCACCCCCCATTGAAAACCTTTTGGAAATTTAAGTTTTTTCATAAATTTTTTATTTCAACTAATCCGTTAATGCATCCTTTTTGACATAAATCCCCTCGCTCTTATATTTTGAATTCAAACCAATTTTTTAAAACATTATACTGCGCTTCAACCAATTTCTTCTCATCTTCAAAAAATATTTTATCATTAAAATCTCGGTCAATCTTTTTTGTATTTTTTTCCAAAACTTCTGCAAAGCTCATGTTTGAATATTTACTTATCCAAAGATAAAATGGCGGAATAAAATGTGCCATCGCATCAGCTGAAGCGACAACCTTTTCTTCCAATGATTCTGGCGGGTAATTTTTACATCGATGTCGTAAAATTATATTTTTTACTTTCTGAGCAAAATTCTCGTCAAAACCCTTTTCAAGCAACATTTCATATCCTTTTTGAGATCCTATTTCATCATGCGGTTCTTCATCGGTAAGTCTAGCAACGTCATGCAAAATTGCACCAACCCAAACAGCGTCAACATCCGCTCCGTATTTCTCGGCCATTTGCTTACTATATTCAATGACTGGTTTTATGTGAATATCCCAAAACCAACAATAGAATTCTTTAGTTTCCACGTTCGAAAAACTATGCTTTAAATTTGTAGGCCTATAATGAAGATTTTTTATTTCTTCTTCAAGTTGTTGAATTTTTTCTTTATTCATACTTTTTGCATTTATACATCATACAAAATACAAGATACTTTATACTTTCAATTATTTTCTAGCGTAGTGAGTGAAATGAAAATTATTTTCATTTCCGAACAAGCGACGAAAACAAATCGGTACTCTGATTTATTTTTTAGGAAAAATAGTTGAAATCCCTCCTGGCATATATTTCCTTAGCACTTCCGGAATCACAACTGAGCCGTCAGCTTGTTGGAAGTTTTCCAAAATTGCGATGAATGGGCGCGGTGAAGGAAGCACGGTGTTGTTGAGCATGAAGACATGTTTTTTCTCACCATTTTTATCAACATATTTCACATTAAGTCTTCGTGCTTGCCAGTCCAGGAAATTTGAAGCTGAGCCTGTTTCGCCAAATCCGTCGCGACTTGGCATCCAAGCCTCAATATCATAGGCTCTGAATTTTCCAGCGCTCATGTCACCAGAACAAATTTTCAACACTCGATATGGAAGACCAAGTTCTTTGTGAACTTCTTTGGAAATTTCCAGCATATCATCATGCATTTTGATCGAAGCTTCTTCGTCAGCTGCCATCAAAACAACTTGTTCAACTTTCATAAATTCATGCACACGATAAAATCCCTTTGTATCTTTTCCATATGAACCAATTTCACTTCGATAGCATTGCGAATATCCCACAATCTTGATTGGCAATTGTTCTTCTTTCAAAACTTCATCTGCGTAATATGCCAAAAGTGATGGTTCGGCTGTTCCAACCAAAAATTTCTTTTCTCTGCTTGTTTCACCTGAAGATTCTTTGTCTTTGCTGGCAACTTGATAAACCTCATCAGTTTCTGGATCATATTCCCTGCCCTTAAAATATCCGGTTCCAAAAAGCGCAGAGCCTTTCACAAGCGTTGGTGGAATCATCGGAGCATATCCTTTTTCAATCAATTTATTCATCGCATACATCATCAGCGCCATCATCAAAGATGCTCCCTCGTTTTTCATGTAATATCCACGAAAACCAGCAACTTTGGTTCCTTTTTCCAAATCCAAAATATCCAAATCTTTTCCAAGCTGAACATGATCCTTGATTGGAAAATTAAAAGTTGGTATTTTCCCACTTCTTTCAATTTCCACATTATCTTCATCTGACTTTCCAACCGGAGTATCGACAGAAATAATATTTGGGACCTTGACCATCAATTCATCAAACTCTTCTTTTACTTTCTTGTATTGGGGTTCTATTTTTTCAATATCAGCCTTGATCTCCTTTCCCTTTTCGATAATCTCCTTGCGTTCTTCATCATCTTTTGCGGCTTTTATCATTTCATTTAAATCATTTTTGAGTGCCAACAATTGCTCAGTTTCTTGCAATAATTCCAAACGTTTTTTGTCCAAAATTAAAAGCTTATCGATATCCAAATCAATATTTTTTTTGATTACAGCATCTGCAACGGCCTCTTTGTGTTCCTTGATAAATTTAATATCCAACATTTATTCTGTTAAATAAGATTGATTCTCAACATGAAAATCAACTTATTTATTATAATTTTTATAATATGAGCGCTTTTTAATATCTAAATCTTAGCTTATTTCAAGCCTTTTTGCAAGAATTGCAAAAATTAGAATTATATACCTTTTTCTGATATAATAGACAGATAAAATAAAAGGTATTAAACCTTTTGGTATCGTCGCTCACTCGGAAATACTTGTCTGCTGACAATCATTTCGCTCGTTTCGCTAGATAATAAAAGTATATGCTTCAAGAATTTACAAACTATTTTGAAAGGCACATTGCACCACCCCAAAAGTCTTTGGAGGGCAATAATACCTCATTTGAGCAAAAAAAATTAAAACGTGATTTAAAGTGTAGAGCATTTGATGCACAATATAATGCAACCAAATTTGAACAACATCCTGCCATACAGGAAAGACTGACAGATCATCAACAATCCAAGAAGAAAAACGTGATAAAATCAAAAGTGGAATCGCCCAAAAACAACAACTTTATAGACAGTGAACAATTGGCGTTTTATTTTATGGAACTCTTGGAAAAACAACAAGATGACCTCTTGGTGGAACATGAAATTATCATGCCGGACATAATCAGAAAAGATCTCAATAAAATGTCCGAGTTTATTGAAAAAATTGGAAGTCAATTTGTTCCAATTGAAAAAATATACACATACCTAGAAAAAAATCAACTTGATACATAAATATAAAAACACATTTTGTAAATGTGTTTTTATGGACGGTTCGGCTAGATTCGAACTAGCGTACCATGCTATCAAACAGAGAGAGATTGGTCGACAAAATTTCCCCAGAAATTATGAACCAAAGCCTTTCCGCATCACCCTGATAGCCGCTCTGCCACTGAGCTACGAACCATAATAAATACTACATGCTTGTTTTGAAAATATTTCAAAAGAAAAGTATTATTCCATATTCCTCCCTCTCCTTAGATAAGGAGAGGGCTGGGGTGAGGAATAAAAAGAATAACTCCATGCTACTTCCTCCCCTTGGATAAGGGGAGGATTGAGGTGGGGTTGAGCTAGGCATCACTCAAACCTCTCTGTCCTACGGGCATCTCTCCTCATCTGAGGAGAGAAAAAATTGAATAAAAATATTTTAAGAAATATTTTTTCTTAATATTGATGATTTATATTTTTCTGGCTTGTAAGATTTTAATCTTATTATCCTTGTTCTATCCAAGCCAGTTTCATTTAATTTTCTGCGAAGCTCAGCAACTGATTGTTTTTGATCATATCCCAAACAAATAACGTCTGGCTTATACTCGCGCACAACTTCATATCGATCATTCAAACTTCCCAAAACAACCTCTTCAGCCAGCCCGCTTTTTTTAATCACAACAACTCTTTCCTGTTCGGAATATCTTGGCTGATGCCTTTTCACATTCAAAACCGTAACATCTCTCGCCACCACCACACGCAAAAACTCGCCATATTTGCGAGCCTGTTTCAAAAAGTCCCAATGACCTTCATGAAAAATATCAAATGTCCCAAACACCAAAACCTTACGCATATTATTTTTATTTTTTACCCCCAACTTCTTCCCAAAATCTCTCAAAAAAATCCTTCATAAATTTGTGACGTTCTTTTGCAATGTTTTTACCAGTATTTGTTAACATTCTATCTTTGATGTATTTCAAATTAATTTCATACTCCAGAATCGCAGAATCTTCTTTTGTGTAAGAATAATTAATCTTACTTTTTGCTAACTTTTTCTCATTACCAGTGTATAAACAATTCGAGCCTGCATTTCCAGCAAATAAAAAATCTCGAGCCACGCTCACTGCCCCTGACGAATCAAGCTTATCAGCATCAAAAAGTATTTTTGCCTCTAGTGATTCAGGTTTTTTAGTTGTGCGATTACGATGAGTAAAAATACAATGAATAATCTCTTTTTTCATTTCATTTTCGATGCAATATCTGTCCAAAATTTCAATTGCTAATTCAGCACCTTTTTCAGCGTGACAAAAAAGTCCTTTTGACTTCATTTCATCCCTGCGTCCAATATCATGAAGAAGCGACGCAATTTCCAACACTTGCACGTTTGCTTTTTCCAACTTTCCAACATGCAAAGCCATCTTTCTTACTCTTTCCACGTGCGACCAATCATGGCAGCCACTCGCATCTTGAAAAAATTCCCTGGCTTCTTTTTCAATTTTTCCAATCAATTCTTTCGTGATTTTCATACTATTATTTCTTAGCCATGCTGCATTTTTCAAATGGAGCATTTTTGTCAATTTCAAAAACTTCAACCACCTTATACTTTCCCTTTGTGCAAACAATACCATTCTCAAGAAAATGTGTTACTTCCAAAATATTAACATTGGCTCGAGCCTTGGAAAAACTTCCGCCAGCAGTCGTAGTTTCAATTAAAGAAACTTCTCCTAACAAATAGTAAATCCTTTGTTCTTTTTTAAAAAAATCATAAACTTTTCCAACCTCAAGATTTTCAGGAATACATTCTTCAATTTTTCTTCTTCCAGCTTTGAATTCGGAAATATCACGAAGTGCCAAGTCTGGATTAAATTCAACTGCAATACCCATATCATTATAATTTCAAATTAAAAATTAAAAATTTTAAATTTATTACCCTATCCTGCCCAATAATTATTTACCCACAAAATTATGTCAAGAGCAAAAAACAAGGTCGATAGCAAAATCCAAGCTTGCAAAACCATTTTATTTTTTATTTTCGAGAGAAGTATAAATAATGGAAACATCACCAGACTGTAACGACCGACGCTCATGAGTGTTCCAGAGGTAAAAGCAGCAATCAATGTTGTGGACATGAAAATTGCATAAAGCGGCGAAAGTTTTCGATACACAACCACCACAGCTGAGATAATAAAAACTGCCAGAAAAATATCTATACCCATGTTCGCAATTGACGGATGAGAGAAAAAAGAAAAATGTTCCCAGTTGATCGTGAACGATCTTCCCCATGCGCTTTGAATTTTGAAAAACAACATTGGATCGCCAAATTTCCACCAGTCATATCCCAAAAACAAAAATGATCCAATCGGTGCAAAGAAAACTGGAATCAAATATTTCCACTGACTCGGTGAAAGCATGTTTTTCCAACCCATGTTTTTCCAACCATTTAGTTCAACAATTTTCCAAAGTATTGGCAACGCCAAGAAAACGCCATTACTATGCGCCAGTGACCCCAAAAATGCAAAGAGCCCTGCTAGATAAAAGTTTTTGCGAAAAGCGTAATAAAAAGTCGCAATAGTGAGAAAAAGAAATATTGATTCAGTGTAAACGACGTTGAAGAAAAAAGCGGTTGGGAAAATAAGCATCAGTAAAATCGGTAGCTCAGGATCAATGTCTGGATGAAATTCTTTCACAAATTTATACAAATACACACAAGAAGCCAACAAAAATGACATGCTCAAAATCCAACCAGCCAGCACAAAGTTCCCTAGTAACACGGTTCCAAGAATTTTTATCAAGGCTGGATAGAGTGGAAAGAAAACCACATTTGCCAAGGTATTGTTGGCATTTAAATGATATCCATTATTAACAATGTCCAAATACCAAAACGTGTCCCATCGATTGTGCATATCGATAAGGTTGGAATTTTTTGCCACTGGAAAACTTTCCGGTGTGATCCAAGTGTACGCCGTGTCCGGCGTCAAATTGAAACGATTAAGCGCCACAAACCCAAAAAGATTAACGATAAAAAGCCAAACTAAAACTATAAGTACTATTCTTTTCATTTAAGTTTTATAAATATTTATACATTTGTCATCCTCAGCTTGACTGGCCTGCCTGCCGGTAGGCAGGGGATCCAGAGCGATGCCTAGCCCTGGATTCCCGTTTTCACGGGAATGACAAAAGACAATTATTCCTTACTTTTCATCCCTGGGAAAATCACACATTCACGAACTGATTTATCCAGGAGAAATGAGAAGAGGCGTTCAGAAAGACCAAAGCCAAAAGCGTTTGGCATTCCATATTCAAGAGCCTCCACAAAATCATCATCGATCATCTGCGCTTCGTTGTCCCCTGCTTCGCGCAGCTTCATTTGATCTTCAAAGCGAGCTTTCTGATCAATTGGATCGTTCAATTCTGCAAAAGCGTTGCAAAGTTCAGCTTTTCCTGCCACCACTTGAAATCTAAGAACTTTTTTAGGATTGTTTGGATCTTTTTTGGCCAGCGGAGAAACTTCAATAGGATGCCCAACCAAAAAGCATGGCTGAATCATTTTCTGACGCACTGTTTTTTTATACACAGTGTCAATCATTCTTCCTTTGCCATATGATTTTTCATATTTAATTCCAAGTTCATCTGCCTTTGCCATCAAAGTTTCAACAGAAATATCCTCAGACAAATCGATACCAGTTTCTTTTTTGAATGCATCAAAATAATCAACGACTGGAAATTTCTTTGACCAATCAATCGTGGCTCCTTCATATTGTGTAATCATGCCTCCTGTGACATTTTTCACAACCTCCTTATACAAGTTTTCTGAAAATTCAATTCCCTTTTGCAAATCCCAATATGCTGCATAGAATTCCATTGCATCATATTCCTGCAAATGGTGACGATCAATTCCTTCATTTCGAAAAACGCGGCCGATTTCAAAAACTTTTTCATATCCACCAACCAACAATCTTTTTAATGCTAATTCAAGTGAAATTCGCATATAGAAATCTTGATCCAGTGCATTGTGATGAGTTGTGAACGGCTCAGCGTCAGCTCCACCCGGAGTGTGTTCGAACACTGGGTTTTGTACTTCTAAAAATCCATTGCTAGCCAAAAATGTTCGAATTGTTTGCCAAAAAATATTCTTTTTGCGAAAAAGTTCTCGTGTTTCAGGATTTGTCATCAAGTCCAAATATCGTTTTCGCAAAAGTTCTTCCTCATCTTTAATTCCAAAATGTTCAGTCGGAATTGGACGAATATTTTTGGAAAGCATTTTCCAATCAATAACCTTAAGTGATTTTTCTTCAGTTTTTGTCAAAAAAAGTTCTCCTGTCACTTGCACAAAATCACCAAGCTCCACATTTTTTGTGAAAAGCAAAAAAAGTTCTTCTGGCATGTTCGCCTTGTTCAAAAAAAGTTGCATCTTGCCAGATTCATCTTCAATATTAGCAAAGGCGCTTCCACCCATCGGTCTCATAGAACGCACTCGTCCTGCCAGCGTGATTACTCGTCCAGCAAACTCTTCAAATTTTTCCGAAGCATTTGCATTCCTAAAATTACGCTCAGACTTTTCCGGATATGGATCCATACCATATTCACGAATTCTAGCTAATTTTTCTAATTTAGTTTGTTGTATGTCTTCGCGCATAAGATTAACTTTCAGCTTTCAGCTTTTAGCTTTTAGCTCTGGATTCATAAAAAATTTAAATACGAGTTTAGATTAGTCTATTTCAGGCTTTATGGCAATTTAAGATTATAAAAATTATGAAGTTTTAGCGTATAAGCGTTCATAAACATCGATTGCTTTTTTAATCACGGTCTTTCTTTGTTCCATAAAAAAATCATCCAGCTTAAAATATTCATCATATAAATTACCGTGATCAATCCTATCAACCACAAAAGGATCTATATGATGTTTAATACTTAGCATGTATTGATACTTTATTGCAGCCTCTTCAATAAAAGTTTCATCGAACTTTTTGCCAAGATTGGCACCCTCGAAAACTACACTAAGTGCATCATTAGCTGAAGACAAGACTTCCTCTTTCCAGTCATCTGGCAAATTATCAAAACTAACAATTTCAACATCAATTCCATAGCATTTATTCTCCCTCAACCAAAAATTATCATCTGTTGGCGCATCAAGCTTTAACAAATATTCGTCAATTGGTTTTCCATCATTTTCATTTATAAGTTTCTTTCTCATCTCAATCGCTGTAGCTTTTTTTTGATTCTCATAAACAAACTCCGCCATTTCATCTAGCATAGCTTCAATTTCCACCTTTTGTTCAATATTTATATTTTTTGTTTCTATATATTTTTTAATCTCCGAGTATTTCATTTTAATTGGCCATATTAAATCGCCTTGCGTATTATAAATTGGCACTGCATTTTTTATTTCATTAACTGAAAGCTTATTAATATTTTTAATTACATCCATTTGTTCATTTTCAATTGCCACGCCAGCAATAGGATTCCCTTGAAAATTATTGAGATTAATATTATCAAAGTCTATAACTATCTCTCCATCATGAGGTTTACTATTATTACCAAAAGCATTGTGATAAAATCTATTTTCCAGTGGTCTCATATAGGCATAGGCAAAGCATTCCCTATCGAAAACCTTGATTTCTTTTATTTTATCTATATATGGATCTCCCGTTTTTTCAAAATGGCCTTTTTTCTCATGCCATTTTTTAGTTTCTTCAAAATTAATTCTTGCTTCAGTAATCCAACCCAATCGTTCGGCCTCGTCAAGCATTTTCTCTATCATTGACCCTTGCGTATGAGAATACCCATTCTTGTGAAAATACTCACCTACAAATTTTATCAACTCTTTCTCTCTTGGTGGCTTACCATCTAAATCAGTTCTTATCTGATCAAAAAACGATGAATCATTTCTAAATATATGTTTTAAAAATTCATTATCTAAATAATAATTAAACTCACCTCCGCAATGATTACGAGATGCGCAAGAAACATGATGCCTGAATACTGTATCATGACAATATCCTCCTTTAAATTTACCTTCTCTCTGTAGTCTAGTTCTTGATTTTAATCCATTTGGCAAAACATCATCTGGTAATGCCTTATGTGATGCATGTGATATTGACCCATCTCGTCTTATATCCTGAATTTTACTAATAACTCTTTCAAAAACTTCGTACACATTTTCTGGTGTTTGCTCCCTTGTAATCACCTTGGACAAAAATTGTGCATCAATCTTGTCCCTTTTTAGTAAATCATTAAATATATTTCCTTCTTCCTGTGCTGATTCAATAATTTCTTCAGCCTCAATAGGATTTTCATTTTGTATTTCCTTAAATTCTTTTTGCTTTTCTGGTGTTGGATAATATTCAAATTTTTCTGACATAAGTTTGACGTAAGTTTATTGAAAAAATTATATTATTTTAAATTTTCCCTTAACTTGCTTAGCTCAATCTTCTCTTCTTCATTTAATAACTGATTCACAAAATTACTCTCATGCAAAAGAACTGCACTATGAGCCTGTGCTCCTGGCGCTAATCCAAATTTTTCCACAAAATAAATTTCCAAAGCCTCATGAAATAATAGAACTTTTTGTATCTTTTCTCTCAAATCATCCCACAAATAAATTACCCATTTATCAATCTGTTTTCTATATTCTGCTGGTTGCCCATTTCTTTCGCCATATTTTGAAATTGAGGGACACAATCGCAGTGTATATTTAATATTTTCAATTGAAAAATCATTGTCATTTATTGGCATATTCAAAATAAGATTTTTAATCTTTTCTAAGTCCTCTATTGGAATTTCATACTGTATTGTTTGACTTTCAAAAATATTATTCATTATTAGACATAGTTTAAAATATTTCTTACTTTATACTAGCCTATTTTAGGCATTTTGGCAATTCTTACTGCGCCTTCACGCAAAATTTTAAGCTTGCCATCTTTTCCAAATTCAACCAAGGTCGATGGTTTAGATTTGAGCTTTCCGCAGTCAACATAGAAATCAACATCTTCTCCAAAATATTTTTTAGCTTCAAGATATGTTTCGGCAGGCTTTTTTCCTGACAAATTGGCGCTTGGTGCAACAAGCGGACCTACTTTTTTCAAAAGACTAACAAGCTCCTCATCAGCTGGAAAGCGAAATGCTAACGTTTTTTGCCCGCGGTGCAAATATTCCCATTTTTTCAATTTACATTCAAAAATAACACTCACTTTTGCCGGCCAAACTTCACCAAGGATTTTCTTTTGCGATGAGCTTAGAATAATTCCAAACTTTTTCAAATCACTCAAAGATGGAATCAGAATAATCATGGGCTTGGATAATTCCCTTTTCCGAAGCTGATAAACACGCTCAACGGTTTTTTTGTCGAGTGCGCTGCCAACAATTCCATACAAAGTGTCAGTTGGAATAACACCAACACCACCCAATTTTAAAATTGGCGCGATGTCTTTTTGAATTTGAGTCCAGTCTTCTTTTTCCATGCGCATATTGTCATTCCAGGTTTGCCGTGCCCGCCCTTGGAGGGACCCGGAATCCAGCCCTTAACTAGTCTCGATTATATTTTTTATTACAGCAATATAGTAGCAATTAGTGTCGAACCTGGATTCCCGTTTTTACGGGAATGACAAGAAGTTTCATACGATTGTCTGTCGACTTTTTGAGTTTGAAGAAAATTGAGACTGGCGAACTTGAACATCATTTTCAGTGCTTTCTTCTTGCTGAAATCTTGTCCATTTAGATTTTATTTCTGGAATCTTATCTTCCTCCTGCTTTTTCTCTTTTCCTAATCTACTGAAAATAAAAATATATAGGATGTCCAAAATACCGAGAGTATTCAAAATTATAATCGTCAAAAACCAGCCAACATGACCCCTACGCGCACTTCTCCAAAGAGCTGCTGCTTTCCAAGGAAGTGTCCAAAGAAGAATCAAAATAATAATCCAAGGATTTTCCAGTAATATTTTTTCCATATTTGATGTTTTTAATATTAAATCTCTCCTATTCAATATATCACAGAATTAATCAGGAAAACATATTGCAGGTTTTTGATATATGCTGTATAATTTTAATGTAAAACAAAACCTGTCATTCACGAATGACGGGTAAAAAACAAAAATAAAAAATACGGGTGGTGCTTGAGGAAAAATATTAACCTTAAGTTCTTCTTGTTAAAAACAAAAATGACAAACAATCTGCAAACCAGTGATGAAATGAGCGACAATGAAAAAGCTCACAAAATAGAAATGCTTCGACAGATGATGTTGCAAGCTGAAAAAACAATGCAAAGCGCCAAAGCCATGCTTTTGCAATTGGAAGGAAAGAAAAAGACAGGAAGAAAAAGAAAGATTGATGAGGACAGCGAGGGTGATGTGGTTGAGGGAACGTTTGACGGACAAATAATGATAGGAACTGATGGGAAGCAATACCCAGTTCCTGCAAATTATGCTTCGAAATCAAAACTCGTCGAAGGAGATATGTTGAAATTAACAATAACTCCCGACGGATCTTTTATATACAAACAAATCGGCCCTGCTGACAGAAAAAGCGTGATTGGTATTGTTAGTCAAGATGAAAAAGGCAATTATTTCATTTTTTCAGAAGGAAAACCATACAAGGTTCTTCTTGCATCAGTGACATATTTCAAAGCAGAACCAGGAGACGAGGTTGTTATTATGCTCCCTCGGGACATTGAGGCAACTTGGGCTGCAATTGAAAATGTTTTACAAAAGGGTCATGACACAGCAATGTCAATGTCCAAGCACATGCCAGAAAAAGAACCAAATTCAACTCCAAAAAGAAAATTTCCAGCTGATGGAGAATTAAATTCATGGAAAGATGACTTGCAATCAACACAAAAAGAAACAAAACAAGAACTTATCAAAGATGATTTTGTTGATGAATGGACTTCCGACATTGAAGAATTAGAAAAAGAAATCAAAGCCCAACAAATCTAAATAACTAACAACTAGCAACTAACTACAAACAACTGACAACAAAATACCCTGCATTAATTTTAATTTGTTGTAGGTTGTAAGTTGTAGATTAATATTTATGGAAAATACAACCGGAATTAGAATAACCAAACGTGATTATGAATTTGCAATTGTCGCAGGACTCTTGATTGGATTTCTCCTTTTGCCAGTACTAAAAACAGCCAAGCCTGAACTTTTTTCAAAATTTGCAATCGCAATTGTTCCATTTTTTTTGCTAGCCACACCATTGGGACTTCGCATTGCATTCATGATGGGAAAGAAGGTTGCCATCATATATCAAATTGCAAAATTTGGCCTGATTGGTCTGCTCAACACGCTTGTTGATCTTGGAGTTTTAGCTCTCATTACCCTGCTGTTCAGTGCATATTTTCAAATTGAAGCCAAGAGTGCACTAATCGGAACAATAACATTCTATTCAATATATAAATCTGTTTCATTCATTGTCGCAAACATCAGCAGTTATTTCTGGAACAAATATTGGACATTTGATCAAGGTGCAAAAAAGCAGACAAAATCAGAATTCATTCAATTTTTCGGGGTCAGCGTTATCGGCTTCCTGATCAATGTATTTGTAGCCTCATTTGTTTTCAAAACCATTTTAGGTTCAGCTACCAGCCTGGACGATGGACAACTTGGACTTCTCGGTGCAGCTGCCGGCTCAATTGCTGGACTTGCTTGGAATTTCATCGGCTACAAACTTTGGGTGTTTAAAAAGTAACAAATAACCCACAACTTACAACAAACAACACACCACTTACTACAACACGAACTCCTCACTTTGGGGAGTTTTGTTTTTATCATATTGATGATAGAATTTAAAAATACATTGTGTGAATTTATTTTTAATTATATATTTATAAGTTGTAAGTTGTAAGTTTTTATATTATGTCATTATCACTCTATCGCAAATATCGCCCACTTACCTTTTCAGATGTTATTGGACAAGGACACATCGTGCAAACACTTTCCAATGCAATTTTGCATAATAGAATTGGTCATGCCTATCTTTTTACTGGCCCGCGAGGAACAGGAAAAACAACCATGGCCAGAATTTTTGCCAGAGCGGTGAACTGCCAAAATCCAAAAGGCGCTGATCCATGTTTGGAATGCGACGTTTGCAAAAACATCACACAAGGAACATCATTGGACATTTTTGAAATTGATGCAGCTTCAAACACTGGTGTGGACAACATCCGCGAGCTGCGCGAAAACGTGAAGTTCCCACCGTCTCAAGCAAAATTCAAAGTATACATAATCGATGAAGTGCACATGCTTTCAACTGGAGCATTTAATGCACTGCTTAAAACTCTTGAAGAACCACCTGCTCATGTTATTTTCATCTTGGCCACCACTGAAATTCACAAAGTTCCAGAAACAATCATCTCGCGTTGCCAACGCTATGATTTCACGCGCCTTTCACTGGAACATATTATTGAAAAACTTTCCACGATCGCCAAAAGTGAAAAAATTTCTGTTGAAAAAAATGCGCTTGAAATGATTGCTATTGCTGCTGAAGGTGGAATGCGCGACGCTGAATCCTTGCTCTCTCAAGTCATGTCACTTGAAGACAAAAAAATCACAGCCAAAGAAGTTGAAGAAATTTTGGGCACAACGCAAAGACAATCATTGGAAGCCATGGTTTCATATTTGCTTGGCAAAAATGCAGCCAGCGCCATCACGCTTGTCAATGAGCTTTCCAGAGATGGATATGACTTGGATGTTTTCAATAAATCTTTTCTGAATTATTTGAGGCAAGTGATGTTGGTGTGCGTCGATGAAAAATTGGCAAAAATATTTTCCTACGAATTAACCAAAGAGCAATCATTGGCCCTGGTTGAGCAATCAAAAAATCATTCCTCAAAAGAATTGTTGCATATAATTTCTTGCTTTAGTGAAATTCAGGGCAAAATAAAGTCAGCCTTTATCCCGCAACTCCCATTGGAGATGGCCATCATCAAGGCTGTTTCGCCAGCCCAAACACAGGC
>Ga0209000_1000810_pt1 | contig 24062 bp, 31 predicted proteins | sample RifGroD2_FD_183998 | JGI IMG/M metagenome (GOLD analysis project Ga0209000, IMG submission 183998) | Groundwater microbial communities from Rifle, Colorado, USA - Groundwater D2 (SPAdes) (version 2) | ecosystem: Environmental > Aquatic > Deep subsurface > Groundwater | place: Rifle, Colorado... | reverse complement strand
AATCTTGCAATGGCTATTACAGATCATGAATGTCTTAGTTCTCATGTAAAATTTTTAAATACAGTAGAAAAATTAAAATCTAAAGAAAAAATACATAAAGAATTTAAACCAATATTAGGGAATGAAATTTATTTAGTTGATGAAGAAATAATGTATGAAGAAATGAAAGAACAAGGAAAAACTCAATTTTATCATTTTTTAATATTAGCTAAAGATAATATTGGTCATGAACAAATTAGAAAATTATCTACAAAAGCATGGAAACGAATGTTTAATTATAAAGGTATAGAAAGAGTTCCTACTTTTTATACTGATATAGAAGAGATTATTAATGAATGCAGAGGACATTTGATAGCCTCAAGTGCCTGCTTCTTAAAAGGTACAGATGTATTGACACAAGAAGGAATAAAAAACATAGAAGATATAAAACCCAACGACTTAGTATTTACTCATACAGGGAGTTGGGAAAAAGTAAATTATCCTACAACAAGAGAATATAATGGGAATATACACACAATCCAATCTTCAGGAGGAACATTACCTATCCAAAGTACAGAGAATCATAAGTTTTTAGTTTTAACAAACGAAGATTTTAAAAATTATGTTAAATTCACAAGAGGTGAACAATATGAAAACCTATTAGCAAATAAAGCAATCCCCAAAAAATATCAACAACATTTTAAGAGAAATTCAATGAATTATATACCTAAATGGGTAGAGGCAAAGGATTTAAAAATTGGAGATTTTCTCTTGACTCCTATAAATGATACCATAAATGACATTATTGAATTAGATTATACACATATTTCAAAGATTAAAAAGGGAAAATATGATAGAAACAGTAAAGAATTAAAAAAATATACATTTGAAGTTAATGATAGTTTTCTAGAATTATTAGGATTATTTTGTGCAGAGGGGCATTTAGGAACACATAGCAATTCTGTTAATTGGACTTTTCATACGGAAGAGAAAGACTTACATCAAAAAGTAATAGATTTCCTTAATAAATACTCAAATCAAAAAATATATTCTCGTAAAAAAAGTAAAAGTTTGGGTCATGATATATGCGTGATTGATAAAAATTTATATGCTGTATTCAATGATATTTTTAAACATTGCTCTCATAATTATAATAAAAAAACACCCGATTTTGTTAAATTATTGCCACCCGATAAACAAATGTACTTTATTAAAGGATTGTTTTTAGGTGACGGATACTACCAACATAGAACTGATAAAAGAAACATAGAAAGTGACAGAATTATTTTTGCAACAACGAGCAAACAGTTAGCTTATGAAACAGTTGAAATACTTATGAGAAATAATATAAATCCCTTAATGAATATTAGAAAAGAGCATATGGGAAGAGATGGAGTTTTTCATCGAGAAAGTTATGAAATAAGTATCAATGGTAAAACCGCAAAGGCAATATATAATTTTATTTGGAATGATGAACCATTAATAATTCTTCCAACTGAATTGAAGGGTAAGGATATATCTTTCACATGGAATGGTATTAAATACATGAAAAATAAAATAATAAAAAATACATACGAATATCGAAACACAAGTGTACATTGTTTAAATGTTGACATTGATAATTCATTTTTGGCTAATGGGGTAATTGTACACAATTGTCTTGGGGGTAGACTGCCAAATTTAATATTAAATCTATTACAAGAAGAAAATGAAGAAAAACAAGAGCAAATAAAAGACGAAATAGATTATTTTATTAATTGGTGTCTTGATTTATTTGGAGAAGATTTCTACATCGAAATACAACCATCTTTACAACAAGAACAGATAGATTTTAATAAAATGGCAGTAAAAATAGCAAAAGCATATGGGATTAAATGGATTATTACCACTGACGCACACTATTTAAAAGAAGAAGATAGATCTATACATAAATCTTTTTTAACTTCTGAAGATGATGAAAATAATAACAGGGAAATAGACGATTTTTATAGCACAACTTATTTCTTTACTGTAGAGAAAATATTTATTAATATGGATTATTTAGACCCCGAAGATATAAAAAGGGGAATATTAAATACAAAGGAAATCAGTGATAAAGTTGAAGGATATAACTTCAAACATAAACAAATAATTCCTAAAATTAAGTTACCAAATGAATCCAATTGGTATAAAAATGAAAAATTATATCAATACGCTATTGATTATCCAAATATTATTAACATGATAAATTCAAATGAGATTTACGATAGATATTTAATTAGTTTAATATTCAAAGGTATTAGCAATAGAATTAAGAAAGAAGATTACAAAGAAACCTTTGAAAGAATTGACGTTGAATGTAAAGAAATTATGGGATCAAGTAAAGCAAAAGATGAACCATTAAGTAGTTACTTCATTACTATGGAGAAAAACATTGAAATTATTTGGGAAGAAGCAAAAAGCATTGTTGCTCCTGGTCGTGGCTCTGCTGGAGGATTTATAATAGATTATTTAATAGGTATTACTCAAATTAATCCATTAAAACAGGGTATTGAAATGCCTCATTGGAGATTTATTTCTGCAGAACGTCCAGATTACCCTAAAAGATATTGGGGATTGATGGTGAACCTCATCCGAGGGTGTGCAGTGATTTAACACTGTGCTAACGGTATCAGTTGAATAAGACTGTGTATCAAAGCCTACAGGCAGATATACACTTAAAACAAGACGAAGTAGCTGACTAAGAGAACCTACGGTCTTTCGCAAGATAGCAGGTAATACCGTGCCAAGTCTTTCTTTACTCCTTAATAAAAAGGAGGAAATATAAACAATAAATCCAATAGGATATATATACATAACTACGAATAAAACAAATAATAAAAAATATATTGGTCAACACACAAATCTAAACGATAATTACTTAGGAAGTGGGAAAATATTATTTAGAGCAATTAAAAAATATGGGAAGGAGAATTTTAAAAAGAAAATAATTGAATACTGTTACTCTCAAGAAGAATTAGACGAAAAAGAAAAATATTGGATAAAATATTACAATGCTGTAAAAAACAGAAACTTTTATAATATACACGTTGGAGGTCGTGGTGGAGATACTTATACTGGCAGGAGTGAAGAAGAAAAAATAGCTTACAAAGAATTAATGAGCAATATTACAACTGGAGAAAGAAATGGAATGTATGGTAAAAATCATAGTATAGAATCAAAAGAAAAAATGTCTAAAACCAGAAAACAAAATCCTTCACCTAAATTTCAAAGTAAAGAATTTAAAGAAAAAATTAGTAAATTAACCACAGGAGAAAATAATCCTATGTTTAGAAAAAATCATACAAAAGAAAGCAAAAGAAAAATGAGTGTTAACAGTAAAGGAAAAACATATGGAGAAAGAAATGGGATGTATGGCAAATCAGGAGAAGATTGTTTAAATGGTAAAAAAGTATTCCAATATTTAGATGAAGAAATGTCTATGTTAATTAGAGAGTTTAACAGTGTCTCAAGTGTGTTGATAGAATATAAATTAAAAGGACATAAAGCTATGAAACTAAATAAAAAATACAAAGGATTCTATTGGAGTAAAGAAAGAAAGGTTTAGAGACTATTCCGCAAGGAAGTAGGGATGGATATAGATACCATCCCGAAGTGCCATCACTATTCTAATTAGAATAGAAGATATAGTCCAATCCCACTTTTAAATAAGTGTTAAAGTATGCTGAAAAGCAGGGTAAAATGGATATTGATATTGATATAAGTTCACATAAAAAAGATATCGTATTTCAAAAAGTACAAAATTACTATAATTCAATAGGTGGAGATATAGTAAGAGTTGCAACATTTGGTACTGAAACAAGTAAATCAGCTATTCAAACTGCAGCAAGGGGATTAAAAATAAACGGTGATGTAGCATTATATCTTTCCAGTTTAGTTCCTGTTGAAAGAGGTAAAGTATGGAGTATTCATGATTGTTTTTATGGCAATGAAGAAAAAGGAAGAAAACCTATTACTGAATTTAAAAACATGGTAAGTGAATATAATGATAAGAATCTATTACATGTTATATTGGGAATTGAAGGATTAGTAAACAAAAGGTCTAGTCATGCATGTGGAATTATTATAGTCAATGAAGAATTTACTAAACATAATTCAATAATGAAGACATCAGGTGGAGAATTAATTTCAGCCTATGAATTAAATGATTCTGAATATTGTGGAAATCTTAAATATGATTTTCTTAATACAAAAACTTGTTCAATGATACAACTAACTTTAGAAATGCTGGTTAACAATAATAAAATTGAATGGCAAGGTAGTTTAAGAAAGACATACGATAAATATCTTCATCCAGATATTATAGATAAAGAATCTCTTGAAATGTGGAATATTTTAAATAATGGAGAATTAATATCAGCTTTTCAATTTGATTCTCCTGTAGGTGAAAAAGCAATAAAATTAATTCAACCAGTTAATTTACTACAGGCCACAGATGCTAACAACCTTATGAGACTTATGGGAGAAGAAGGTAAGGAGCAACCTTTAGATATGTATGTAAGATATAAAACAGATATCAATGAATGGTATAAAGATATGAAGAAATGTAAATTAACTGATACTGAAATAAAAATTATCGAAAAGCACTTATTAAAAAATTATGGTGTGTGTTCAACTCAAGAAAGTATGATGATGTTATCTATGGACAAGGATATTGCGAATTTCAATGTAATTGAAAGTAATATCCTTCGTAAAGGAGTAGCTAAAAAAATTGGCGAAACATTTGAAAAAGCACATAATTTACTATATGAAAAAGGAAATAAACTAGAAACTTCAAAAAATTTATTAGATTATATATGGGATATCCAAATTGCCATGCAAAGAGGCTATGGATTTAGTTTGTTACATGGCATTGAATATACATACATTCTTATTCAACAATTAAATTTAGTACATTATTATCCCTCAATTTATTGGAATACAGCAGTTTTACTTGTTGAATCTGGAGCAGTGGAAAAAGAACAGAGTGAAGAGACTGAAGATAAAGGTAAAGAAAAAACTACTAACTATGGAGAAATCGCAAAAGCAATAGGTAAACTACAAACTAATAAAATAAAAATATCTTTGCCATACATCAATAATGCCGAACAAGGTTTTATGCCTGATGAACAAAATAATGAAATTATTTTCGGATTCAAAGGTATTATGAAAATTAATAACGAAACAGCACAAACCATTATGCAGAATAGACCATATAAAAATTTAAAAGATTTTCATGAACGATTAGTATTGATAAAAAAAGAAACAACATTGAAAACTGGCAAATCACAAATGAGATCATTGGTAGCAGAAGGTCAGACTATTATGTTAATTAAAGCAGGAGCATTTGACAAAATTGAAAACAAAACAAGAGAAGAAATATTAGAGGATTATTTACGATTATTAAATCCATCTAAAACAAAACTAAATTCTAAAGATATTGGTAAAATTGCTGAATTAGGAATTATACCAATTGAATTAAAAGACGAATTAAGATTTTATAATTTTAGAGAATATTTAACAAGTATGAAGAAAATAGCAGATGAACAATCTAAAACAATTTCTTGGTATAAAATTAAAAATCAATACAATGATGAAGATACAGAGTATGCAAATAATTTTTTCTTAGAACATTTTGCAAATGATATGCAGGAAGATAAAGATTATAAATATGATGATGAAGGATATTTACTTATAGCATTAGGAACATCACGTAAAGGTTCGTTTGAATCTGTTTATAAAAATAAAATTATTCAGTTAAATAAATGGATAACTACGGAGGAATGTATAAAAACATATACTAATATTGTTTTTCAAAATATCAAAAATCAATATATGCAAGGCAATATCAGTTCATGGGAAATGGAAAGTATGAGTTTTTATAGTAAAGAATCTGGACATGAATTAACTAATGTTAACAAAGAAAAATATGGAATAGTCGATTTTTATTCTTTACCTGAAGAACCTATAGTAATTGGTTTTACAAAATATAAAGGATTACAATATCCCAAGTTTCAATTGGACAGAATTATAGGAACTGTTTTAGATAGAGATAAAAATAAACATTCAGTAACTATACTAACTCCTGAAGGTGTTGTAACCTTGAAGTTTTATTCAGGACAATTTTCTTTTTATGATAAAACAATTTCTAAAGACAATGGTATAGATGATAAAGGAAAAACTAAAAAAATAATATTAGAAAACGGATGGTTTAAAAGATCAGAATTGTTGTTGGTAACTGGATTTAGAAGAGGAGATATATTTAAACCAAAGAGATATAAAAATTCTATTTATCAACATAGTATTCAAAGAATAATAGAAGTTAAAGAAGACGGAAGTTTAATTTTACAAAGTGATAGAGTCCAATTAGTAGAATAAAAGGAGGTAGAGTTTTTGAAACAAAATCAAGATGATATAATGATTAAATGTAAATGTCGTTTATCTAAACAAATGTTTCCTAAAAATAAGATTGTTGGTAACGGAGATTTTGGTATAATTTCCGTTACCGTATTAGATACATTGCAAGGAGAACCACAAATAAATAAATGGGGAACTATTACATTAACTGGATGTATGTGTGAAATAAATGATGATGAAATTTATGTGATTATAGGCAAAGAAATTGAAAATGAAAAATATGGAATACAATATCAAATAATATTTATGTGTGTAGATGTAAAATTAACAAATAGAGACGATCAGTTTATATTTTTGGAAAAAGTATTGCCTGAAAAACAATGTGTAGAACTTTTTAAAGCATTTGAAAATCCCATAGAAATATTAGAAAATAAAGACATTCAAGCATTGACTTCAGTAAAAGGCATTGGTGTTCCTACAGCGGTAAAACTGATAGAAAGATATGAAAATAGTAAAGATTATTCTGAGGCGTATGTTAAATTAGATAGATTTGGTCTTACTAAAAATAAAATTGATAAATTAGTAGATTATTATGGAAGTCCTCATATTGTAATTTCAAAAATAGAAGAAAATCCATATATACTTATTGATGAAGTGGATGGTATCGGATGGGATACAGCAGATGATATGGCTTTACAAGGAGGATTAGGTGAATACTCTCTTGTTAGAACCAAAGCATATGTTAAATATTATTTATATGAACAAGCTAACATGGGTAATACTTGGGTAGATATAGATGATTTATTAAGTGCAGTTGATGGAATAATTGGTTATGATTTACCTCAAGAAACTTTATCTCAAGCATTGAAAGAAATGAATGAAAGTAATATTATTTGGACGAATGAAGATAGAGATAAGGTAGGTTTATTGAGATATTATAATCTTGAAAACAATATAGCAAAAGAATTGATAAGATTAAATGAAGCGGAAAATTGTTTTAAATTTGAAGGTTGGCAAGATAAAATTAAGAAACTTGAAGAAAGACAAAAATGGGAATTCACTGAAGAACAAATTAAAGGTATTCAAGCAATATTAGAAAATCAAGTAGTAATGATTATTGGTGGGGCAGGTTGCGTAGATTGTGATACAGAATATTTTAATGGTATAGAATGGAAAAAAATATCTGATTATAAAAATGGAGATAAAGTTTTACAATATAATAAAAATGGAGATTCTGAATTAGTTAATCCGTTAAAGTATCATAAATATACTTCTGAATATCTATGGCATTTTGAAACGAAGTATGGATTAGATCAATGTTTATGTGATGAACACAATGTATATTACATAACTTCAAAAAATAATTTATATCATAAAACATTTAAGGAAGTTAGGGAAAATCATGAACAAACAGGATTTAAAGGTAGATTTATTACTACATTTAATTATCAAGGAGAAGGATTACCATATAATGAATGGGAAATGAGGTTAAAAATAGCAATAAAAGCAGATGGTAGTTTTAGTAGTTTCAATCCTTCAATTTGCTATATAAATGTAAAAAAACAAAGAAAAAAAGATAGAATTGAATTTTTACTTAAAAAGAATAATATAGAGTATGATTTAATCAAAGGAACAGAAGGATATAAAAGATATAAATTTACATATTTAGATAATGAAAAAACATTCACAGATAAGTGGTATAATTGTAACAAAGAGCAATTTGAAATTATTTATGATGAAATATTTTATTGGGATGGAGCATTTAAAGATAGAGATAGATATTTTACTTCAATAAAATCTGATGCTGATTTTATTCAATTTGTAGGTACAGTATGTGGTTATAAATCAACTATTCAAACTCAAGATAGATTAAATCAAGAATATAAAACAGCGGGAAAAATATATATTAGGAAATCAATTGATTATATAGTTAATTTCACAAAAAGAAATTTAATAGGTTTATGTCGTGATAAAAGAGAAGATCATACGAAAACACCAATAACCAAATATAAAACATTAGATGGATTTAAATATTGTTTCACTGTACCTTCAGGAATGTTAGTGTTGAGAAGGAATAATAAAATATTTGTAACAGGTAATTGTGGAAAAAGTAGCACTGTATTAGGAATGTTGGAGATTTTTAAACAAGATTATTCTTTTGCACAAACAGCATTATCAGGTAGAGCATCATGTAATTTAAGTGAAATAACTGGAGAAGATGGATACACAATTCATAGATTATTAGGATATAATCCTGAAAGTGGATTCGTTTATAATAAAGATAATCCTTTACATATTGATATATGTATTCTCGATGAGATATCTATGGTTGGCGCTGATATTTATTATAAGTTAATTCAAGCATTAAAAACTGGATCAAAATTAGTTATGTTAGGAGATAAACATCAGTTAGAAGCTATTGGTATAGGAAATATTATGTTTGATATGATAGAAAGTGATTGTATTAAAGTTGTAGAATTAACCAAAATACATAGGCAAGCTGAAAAGTCAGCTATTATTACTAACAGTATTAAAATTAAAGATAAAGAACATATTGTTGATAAAAATTTCACTGGTACGGAAATAAGAGGAGAATTACAAGATTTAGAATTAGATATATATAAAAACAAAGATACAACACATAGAAGGATTGTAGAACATTTTAAAGAATTATTACCTCAAACAGAAAATATTTTTGATATTCAAGTAATTGTCCCTATGAAAGAACGAGGAAAAGCAAGTGCATATTATTTGAATAATTTATTGCAAGAAATTGTTATTAATACAAATACCAATCAATATATATCAGTAGGTGAAAATTCAAAATATCCCTTCAAAATTTATATTGGAGATAAAGTATTAAACAATAAAAATAATTATAAAACACTGGACAACAATGCTAATGAAACTCCTATCTTTAATGGAGATTTGGGCATAGTAGTGGATATGGATATTTATAGAAGAACATTAATTGTTGATTTTAATAATAAAGGTATTATATATATACCTAAATCTCATCTCAAAAAAATAACATTAGGCTATGTAGCGACATGTCATAAGATACAGGGCATGGGTATAAAATATGTGATAGCAGGATTAGATTATTCTCACTATAAATTATTGACAAAAGAAATGGTTTACACTATGTTAACTAGAGCAAAAGAATATTGCGTACTATGTGCTGAAAACAAAGCCTTAAGATATGCAACAAAACAAACCAGTGTTTCAACAAAACAAACTCATTTAAAAGATATCTTGATAAAATTAAATAATATTAAAATTGCTTAACAAAACATAAAAATAATTGTTGACATTCACTTAACAAACAATTATACTATACTCAGTGGAAGAGATAAATATCAATAAACATCAATCAAAATTATCTCTTCCTAATCACCTTAACACTATCTTAACATTAATTTAACATACCTTAACATGAAAATCAAAGCATACACTCGAAAACAGAAGAAAAACAAAGTTTAGTTTTCAAAAATCTGCACCAAATCGAGGTTTTGTTAACTGTTAAAATATGAAAATTAACAAAGGAGATTAATATGAATATAAGTGAAAATAATTTTAAAAAATTAAAAACAATAATTAATGAGTTAATGGAATTATCTAATAAACTGCCTGATATAGCAAATAATATAGTTAATACAAATATTAATTATCGTGCTTTTATATTAAATCAATGGATCATAAATCCTAACAAAGATATTAATTATTATATTAATACTAAAGAATTAGATGAATACAAATCATGTGCCGACTGTGGCAAACTTTTAAAATTATCAAATTTAAAACCACATAATAAATACGAACAATATAATGATGTTTTTTGTGATGAGTGTTTAGAACATTGCCCAGTATGTGGAGTATTATTTGCTGATTATACTGAATCAGGTAAATGTGATAAGTGTGCAGATTAAAATGAGGAAGAAAGAATAAAAATATTCTAACAACATAACTTCACAAAATAGGGTATAATAAAAACAAATAACCGCAAAAACAAAAATTCAGAAAGAAGGTATTCCACACATGCAAAAATTAGAAATTGGCAAACCCTACACCCTATTCACAGGTAAAAATATGAAAAATCAAACGGCTTGCATCTTTGAGTGTACAGAAGATGGCACATTATTTCTTAATATTTACATTAATAATATGACAAGCACAGAAAAACAATCACTCAGATTCAATAAAATAGAAGTACGCATAATTGAAGAAAACAACTTCCTTTACACTCTATTAAATTTTGGTAATAATTTTATATTTGAGTTAGATATCGATCCCACACTCTACAAAGACGATAGAATCATTAATATTATCAAAAGCAATCTCGTACATGTAATAAGCATAGAAAGCAACAATAATCTAATTCAAACATTAAGATTAGTAAATGCACCATTAAAACTATTCACAAAATGGCATACTATTTGGATTAATGCTAAAGAGATAAATGATTATAGTAAAAAATATAAGAATTGGATATTAGATTTACAAAATAGATATTCACCAACTCAATTATGGGAATATGGAAAATATGTTGGGAAGATGGGAGAGTGATGTATGTGACTATTTACTCACCCTAAGAGAATATAAAAATAAAAACCCTTGAAATATAAGGGTTTGCGAATATCTAAAACAACACCAAAGATTCGTTTTATCACAATATTGGAAATAAAGAATTACATACTTATTAATAATGGTCGATTGAGATTCCCCACTAATTAATTAGTTAATATATTAGAAATATAATTGTGGAGGGCAAAGGATTGGGATTGATAACTAAAACCGTAATAATGAAATGGCATTATAAAAATAAAGAACATTATATCTCAAAAGGATATCTTTTTACTAAAATTGGCGATGAATTTGAAGTAAAAGTAGAGGATTTAACAAATAATAGTAATATAAAAGTTAATGTTAAATGTGATAGTGAAGATTGTAATAATCCTTATTTAAAACCTATACATTGGCAAACTTATTTAAAATGTGTTAAAAATGATGGGAAATATTATTGTCATAAATGTGCAATTCCGCAAAGAATTATTAATGCCACTGCAACAAAACTTAAAAATGGTAGATCATTTGAACAATGGTGTATAGAGAATGATAATCAAGATGTATTAGATAGATGGGATTATGTGTTAAATATTTTAAAACCAAGCGAAATTCTATATGGTACACCTAAAAAATATTATTTCAAATGTCCAAGAGGAATACATAAAAGTGAATTGAAATGTATTAATAGTTTTACAAATGGTCATCAAGGAACTATGAATTGCAATCAATGTAACTCTTTTGCACAATATAATATAGATAATATAGGTGATGATTTTCTTGAAAAGTACTGGGATTATGAAAATAATAATAAATTAGGTAATAATCCTTGGGGAATAAGTTATGCTTCTAATAAATATGTATATATCTATTGCCAAGAAAAAGATTATCATGATTCATATTATACAAATTGTTTTGAATTTTCTATAAATAATACTAGATGTCCTTATTGTGATAGTAAAAAAATACATCCAAGAGATTCTTTTGCTCAATATCATATAAATAACACAGATATAAATTTTCTTGATAAGTATTGGGATTGGGATAAAAATATTGTAAATCCATGGGGAATTAGTCGTAGTAATAATACACAAATAATTTATATTAAATGTCAAAAGGAAAATTATCATGATAGTTATAAAACTATGTGTAATGATTTTACAAATGGTCATAGATGTTCTTATTGTAATTCAAATAGTGGGAAAGTACATCCGTTAGATTCTTTAGGTAAAGTTTTAGAAGATAAGGGATTATTAAATTTATGGTCTGATAAAAACAAAAAATCTCCATATGAATATCCTCCATATAGCCATCAACAAGTTTATTGGAAATGCCCTGAAGGTAAACATGATGATTATCCAAGAGAAATTAGTTCTTCTAATTGTAAATATTTTTATTGTCCAAAATGTATACGAGAAAATAATGAATCAATATTACAAAATAAAATAAGAAAATATATAAATACTTTAAATTATATAATATTACATGAACATAATTGTAGTATATTACCTATAAATCCTAAATTAAAGGGTGCAAATAATACATTGCCTTATGATAATGAAATAAAAGAATTAAAATTAATTATAGAATGCCATGGAGAACAACATTATAAAATAACTGGATTCCATAAATTACATGCAAAACGTAATAATACAACACCTGAATATGAATTACACTATCAAAAAGTTAAAGATAGATATAAACGTATGTTTGCAAAATCGCAAGGACATTTTTATTTAGAGATTCCTTATTTTTTGGACGATAAAGAAGAGACTTGGAAGAAATTAATTAATGATAAGATAAAATACATAGAAGAACAAAATAATATTGCTTAATATTTGAATAAATCATCGCTTTTGTTCAATGTACATTTCTTACATATTTCACTTAAAAAATATATTGACAGATTATAAAAATAATAGTATACTAAATTATAGAAAGAAGGAATTAATCATACACAAACCTAAAAATAGTCAATTAGATGATAAACATAAAGATGATGAAGAGATAGAATTAGAAAAACAATACATAGAAAATGAGAATGATGATAACTTAAATGATGAAGGTTCTATAAATCAAAACAATTGTCCAAATCTAATACGTGAAATTATCAAACAAGAATGGATTTCAAAAGACGGATATAAAATGTATATAGAATATCCTAAATATAGTTGTAAAGACAAGAGTGTAAAAGGTAAAGTTGGTTGTTGCGGAGTATTAAAATGGTGTGATAAGAAACTAAATAAAGATAAGAAAGAAAAAAGTAAAGATGAAAATAATAGTAAACTTGCAATAGAGATTGAAAAAGTTAAGAAAAAACAAAAAAATAAAGGAGATAATAATGAAAATTAAAGAATTAAGAAATGAATTATATGAATTATTAATATTCATTAATGAATATTATTTAGATGAAGATGATACATCATCTACTGGTATTGTATTTAAAATATTCAATATTACAGATAAATGTTGATTTAAATTATCCAATTTATAAAAATAAAGGAGATTAAATATCATGAATAATTATCTACAAACAATAATCAATAAATACACTGAATTTAATACATATCTTAAAGAAATTAACATTAATGAATTTAAGCAATTCACAAGAGAAGAGTTATCCGAATTCACTAAAATATTACCTTCATATTTTTCATTTAGATATTTAACATCAGAAATCAATGATATTATAGAAAATAAAAAATTACAAGAATATCCAGAATTATTAGGCGTTCATCATTACCCTGAGATTAAAGAATTAGATTACATATCTGAAGAAGATAAGATTAAATTAGATAATTTCTTAGTAGAATGGGGATTTGGTTCATATCTATATGAATATACTCCTAAATTAACTGGATTATTTAAAAATTGGTCAAATTTAAGTAATATATTAGAATTTCTAGCATCAAAACAAATATTAGAAAGATATTATAAAATGTATATCTGCTGTGATTATATTATTATGGATGAAGAAAAAATAAATAAATATCTAAGATATTTTGAATTGTATAAAAATAATGATGAATTATCAAAAAAAGAATGGGAAGAGTTTGATAAATTGCAAGATGAATTACATTATAATTATGAATATTGTTCAGAATGTGACAATGAAATAGAAATTACAGAAAAAATGATTATGGATACAATTAATAAACCTAATTATCTATATAAGATTATTAAAGAAAGAGATAAGACATTTGATAATATTTAAATAAATAAACCCTAAATATAAATATAATACAGAAAGGGGTGATAATCGAAGAAAGGAGAATATAAATATTGATTAACATGGATAACTTAAAAGAACTTTTACTTGATAAACTCAATATAGAAATAGATAACTATAATCAATCTTGTTATGATTGGTCTAATGGTTATAAAAAAGCTATTTTAGATATTTTAGAATATATAGAAGTCATAGAATATATCAGAAATAATAAAGATAAGGAGTAATAATAAAGGAGAATAATATGTGTTTTGAATGTGAATATTCTATTAAAAATTGGGTAAGATACTGGGTTGAATATAGATGTAAATTACATAATAATGAAATTTCAGAAATAGTTGATACATATTTTAATGAACGTGAAGAAATGATTGAATGTCCTTTATTAAGGAATATGAAATATAGAATTACAAAATAAAGGAGAAATTATTATGAGAAAAATATCAACAATTATTAAGAATGAAGAACAATTAAAGAATCCAGCAATAGTTTATTCTGTTATTATACAGTGGATGCGTGAAGTAGGAGAAGATTTAATAGATACCAATGAAAGTTTTATTGATGGAAAAGATATTCTTGATTGGACGCTTAATAAAAATATTGTAACTAAAGAAAAATATGATTATATTATTGAAAATAATGAAACTTGGATACAAGATTTATTATTAGGATATGAAACTGGATTGTTAAATGGAGAATGTAATTTTCCTTCTAATAATAAAGCATATCAAATTATTTCTGAATATATATCAGAATCTAAAGAATTAAGAGAAAAATTCATTTATTATTTCTGTACAAGTTTTAATGAAGATAATGGTGATGAAAGTAGAGGTGGAATGGGTGGAAGTTATGATGCAGAAGATGGATATCCAATTTGTTCTCATATTTTAGAATATGATTTACAAACAAACACAATGATAAAAGAAGAATGGTTAAAACAAAAATGGAATGCAGATATTTCATTTACTGATGAATATAATTATTTGAAAGAAATGAGTTTTGAAGAAACAGACAGATTGAGTGAAGAATTGGATAAATAAAAAAAGGAGAATCTACGAAATTAACAAAAACGACACTTTTATAATGATATTAGAGGAGATTGGTAATAATACTTAATTAATATAAAATTCTCTCCGAAGGATTATATATAAATCATATATTACTGCTTCTCTCACCAACTCCTCTGATAGAAATTATAACCTTAAGTAGTATAAAATATTCTGGTAAATAAAGGAGAATAATATGGAAATTAAAAACTATTCAAAAGAAAAAGATGAAGAATTTATTAAATTACTTGAAGAATCATATCGTGAAAATTCTAATTTTGATGAACAAATGGTAGAGAAATTATCACATGTATCTTGGGAGGTTGATAATATGGAAAACTAAATATATAATAAATAATATAATATTAATAAAATGAAATTTATGAAGAAAGGAGATTAAGTATATGGATGAATATGTTTGTATTTATGATCAAGAATGGGTAATGAGTCATTGTGTAAGAACTGAAGCAAATAATGTTGACGAGGCAAAAGATAAATTTATTAAGTATTTACAATCTAAACACCATATTAATTATATAAATACTAATAAATTATATTTAATTAATTATTCTTATTTAGGTAAGATATAATAGAATAGAATAGAATAGAATAGAATGTTTGTTTTATCATAATATAAAAAATGAGGTATTAAATATGACAGATCAAGAAAAATTAAATTTTAAAGAGAAATATAAAAATAATCCTGTCGCTTTTTGTGAAGATATTTTAAATGTTAAACTACATTCTTGGCAGAAACAATTTTTAGAAGAATCTTTCTGTAAAGATAAGCATGTAACACATTTTAATCCACATAGACATATGAAAACATTTACTCATAATTTATGGTTAGAATATACTAAAGCAATGGAAATGGATTTTATTATATGGAATAAAGAAGGTATTGATATTTATGAAAAAGGTGTATTAGTTAAAACAATTAAACATGATAATTTAAAGGAGGATAAATAATATGTCCAAAGATACAGAATACACACCTACATTACAATTTCAATATAAAAATTGGTTAGGTAAAGTAAGTATAAGAACAGTAATACCATATGAAATTTGGTTTGGGAGTACAGAATTTCATAAAAAAGAACAATATTTATTACGTGCTTTTGATGTGGATAAGAAAGCAGAAAGAAACTTTGCATTAAGAGATATTAAGTTTTTGTAAAATAATATTTATAAAAGGAGATATAATAATATGAAAACAGGTAAGGAAATAATATTAGATTATTGTGATAATATTAAAACAGGTGATATAGAACATCTTCAAGGATGTATAAATATTAGAGAATCATTGAGAAGATATGAAAATGATAGAAATTATTTAATAAGTTATTGTCCTAGTGCGTTTGGATTAGATGATTTTACTGGAGATTGTGAAATAGAAAATGTGGGAATAGATTTTAAAGAACAATTAAAACAATGTGAAAAATGTTGGGATAGAGCATTGAATGTGATTGAAAGTTAATATTATAAAAAAGGAGATAACTATGAAAACAATTCTTGAAATTGGAGATAAAGTTAGAGTAAAACAATCTTTTGATTCAGATGCTTATGCTGATGAAGTAAGAAAATTAGCAGGACAATATGTAACAATTAGAGACAAATGTGGGGATTGGGGATATTATATTAAGGAAACTGAAGGTTTGTATTGTGATGGAGAATGGGAAATTGAAGATTTTGATTTGTAAAATAATCAAAAAAGGAGATAATATAATATGAAGACAATAAAGGAACATAATGATAATATATTAAATATTATACAACAAGCACGATTAATGAATACTAATATTGATTATGTATTAGCATAAAAATAAACATAATTAGTTATAAGGAGAAATAAATATGTATTGTTTAATATGTGAACCATTAGTCGAATTAATAGAACAAGAATTAGACGAAAATGAAGGTTTGTTGTATCAGTATTATATATGCCCTGAATGTAATATTAAACATTATTGTACTTCACAGTCTGGAGATATGATTCAAGAGTATTTGAATTTATGTGAATGTTAAAGGAGTAGATTATGGCAAATTGTAATATATGTTTAAATAAAAATAAGGCATGTCATATTTGTGGAATAGGTTATTATTGGATAATGTATTTAAAACCAAATAATTATAAAGAGAGGAGTAATCATTATGGAAAATGAATTAAGAAAAATTTTACAATATGTTTTAGCAGAATATGATGGAAATTTATTTTGTAAAAATTCTAAAGATACAGGTTATGGTTATAGAGAATGTATTTTAAATTTAAATAATTGTAAAACATGTCCAAAATGTGAATTAAATTTAGAATTAATAAAAATAGATTATGGAATGGAATTATAAATAATTATAAATAAATATAAAGTGAGGTGATATACATACTCCTAAACGAAAATTATAATAAAAATGAATCAAGAGAACACTACGAGCTTAAACAGATAGCAAAATACATATTATTTTCAAAAGGTTTCAATTGTATTGCCACTGAAGTACAATTCTCTAAATACTCACAATATCTAAAAGATTATGAATGGTTTAATGGTAAAGCAACAACTAAAAATACTATAGATGTTGTAGGAATTAAAGGTAATATGTTAAATTTAAGAAAAAATTCAGTAGATAAATACAAAGTTATGGGAATCGAAGCAAAGGCAAGTTATTTAGATTTTCTAAATGGATTCTGTTGTCAATGTGAATACACATACATAATCGCTCCGATAGGGACTATACCTATAGACAAATTGCCAAATCGTATAGGGTTAATAGAGATCGACTTAGAAAAATATTCAATTAAACAAAATGGAATAGGTAAATTTGAATTCAAAGGTATTGAAACAGTTAAACAATGCTCTAGTAGAAGAAAAGAGATGTATAAACGTAATGACATTTATCTTGTAGATACTTTTAATGTTTTAAGAAAAATAGCATATCGTAATACGGTTAATGATTTATTTAAGAAAAATGAGATTGAAATTGATGGTTTATAAGAAAGGAGCAAAAAGTATTATGTGGACTATAAATGATATTATAAATATTTTTAATAAAATAAAAGAAGAAAATGGAAATGTTGAAATATTAGATATGTGGTTCGATAATGAGAATAAGATAAAATATTTAAATATAGTATATATAAATAAATATGGTTCTGATGTGTTAGGTGCATTTAAAAAATAAAGGAGAATTAATATGAACATTGGATATAAATGTCCAAAATATAAACTTGATGCGTGGGGAATATGCGAATATAAAATTAATTATCAAATTGAAGATTGTGAAAATAATTGTGCTATTAAAATGGATAAAGTTGAAAATAAAAAATAAAATACATATAAAATACAAAGGAGAGTAATTAACATGAATACAATTATAATTAATGGAACAAAAATACAAACTAGTGGTAAAAGTATTTCAGTAAATGGTAATTCAATATATGTAGATGATAATCTCATAGTAGATAACTTAAAAGGTACTGTAGATATTAAATTTGAAGGGGATTTAGCAAGTTTAAAATGTCAAGGTAGTGCAACTATTTATGGTAATATTAAAGGAAATGTTGATATTGGAAGTTCTTTGAATTGTAAAGATATAATTGGCAATGTTATGATGATGGAGAATATGCGGAAGTTAATAGGGATGTGTTTAGAGAGAAATTAAGTTTATTAAATTTTGAGATAAATAAAAGGAAATAATAATAAATATTTTAAAGGAGAATTATTATGGCAAAATTACACAAAGTAGAGTTATATATTATAGATGTAAATGACAACTATAGCAATTTAAAAGAAATTATGCATAACATAGGGAATTTTACAGATTGTAGTCTAATTCCTTTTAATAGTAAAGAAGTTGAAATAGACTGGCATGATGAGATAGATATAAATTATTCTAATTGTTCAGTTGAAAATTATAGAGAATATTTTAGAGGAGATGAAGTAGTAGTAGAAGAAGAATTAGGGAAATGTGTATATACAGAAGGTGAGTATATAAATTACGAATGTGAATTATTAAGATACAATAAATGTTATATTGGCAATAAAGATGATTTTTATTTAGGTGAAGATAATTATTGGCGTTTTAATGGTAATTGGTGCTGTAACTATTATAATCCAGAATGTGGTTGTTGTAGACCGAAAGAAGAATAGAAAGGAGAATTAATATGAGAATAGAATCGCCATGCTGTTGTTTTAGTTCGACTGGTACATATGAAGTACATGTATTGTTATCTGAATGTCCAATTAAAAGAGAATTAGGCAAACGTACAGTTAAAGATAGAAAAACTAAAAATGATCGTGAAGAAGTAACATGTATTTATAATAGTGCTTTTGATGGTGAAGTCATTCCTGCATGTGAATATTATGATGGAATTAAAGAAGATAAGAAAACTCATAAATATATTGTTGATTATAGTTATTATAAATGGTAAATTTATAGAATAATAAAATAAATATATAAAAGAAAAGCTTGACAAGTTATCATTAAAATGTTAAAATAATATCAGTTGAAGGAGGTGAAAATTATCTGTGATTTAACTTTATGTAAAAATGATAATTGCAAGAAAGCACAAAATTGTTTTAAGATTCTTAGCAAAACCAGATAAATATCAAAGTTACATGAATGGGAAAGATGATTGTGATGAAGATAATGGTTATGAATATTTTTTAGAGGTTAAAATGTTGAAAAGGTGTTAGAAAGTAAAAATAAATATATAAAGGTGGTGATAATTTGCCTAATGTTGCACTTTGTCTAAATAGTAGTTGTGTGAAAATTAATGAGTGTTTTAGATATTTAGCAAAACCTGATGCTGAACAACTTTATAATATGAGAATGGATATAATTTGTAATAAAAATAATGACTATGGAGAGTTTATCAAGGTGAAGAAAGGTGATAAATTGAATAAAAGTTTGGGTAAGGTTAAAAATTAAAAATATTTATAAAATGAAAATTTGCATAGTCAACAAACCATTGATTTTATTGGGTTTGTAAAATCGAAAATCATAATAAAAGGAGGTGAAAATTAATATATTAATTTATAAAACAATAACTATTCCAGTTAAATGTAATAAATCAGATTATAATTATCTAATGCAATGTAATAAATATTCAGCAATAATATGGAATAATTGTGTAAAAGCAGATCAAGAAAGTAAAGAAAAATATAATAAATATCTTACACGTTCTGAATTACAATTAATGATGAAAAAATCAGTTCCATATATCACAGCAAATAGTATTTGTATAATTATTTTAAAATATATAACAGCTAGAGATGCAATGTTTAGGTCTATCAAAACAAAACATGAAAATAGTAATAAAGTTAAATTGCCTTACAAAGAAAAGAAATTTTATAATACAGGATGGAATTATCCTGTAATAAAAATAAACAAAGAAAATAATTATTTAACTTTATCAAAACCATTATTGCCAGATAATAGAAAACAAAAACCTATAAAATGCCATATAAAAAATATACCAAACAATATAGTAGAGATTGAATTGATTTATCGTGATGGTTTAAAGTTAGCAATTAAAACCAAACAAGAGAACGATAATGTTTTAATTCAATCCAACAATGAGGCAAGCATTGACTTAGGTGAAATACATAGTATTACTTCAATAGATAATAATGAAAATGCAATTATAATTACAGGTAAGAAACTAAGAGAAATAAAACAATTAAGAAATAAACATTTAGGCAAATTAAAAAGTAGAAGAAGCAAGTGTGTAAAGGACAGTAGGCAATATAAAAAATATAGTAAAGCGATATGGAGATTAAAATATGTTACTGATAAAAAGATATTAGATATAGTACATAAAACTACTAAATTGTATTTAGATTACTGTATTAAAAATAATATTAGTAAGGTATACTATGGAGATTTAGATAGCTGTACTAGAAATACCAGAAAAGAAAAACGAGGTGGTAAATTTGTACATCAAAAATTAAGTCAATGGAATTATGGGTTTTTAGTTAGAGAATTAATTAATAAGTTAACTAGATATGGTATTCAATTAATTAAAGTAAAAGAATACTATACATCAAAGAAATGCCCTGTTTGCGGTATATTAAATATTCCAAAAGGCAGGAATTACATATGTGAATGTGGGTATGTGATGCATAGAGACATTAATGGTGCAATCAATATTTTAAATGATAATTCAAAATTTAATATTAATAAATATAATAATTTAAAGTATCTACAAATTGCTTAATAATAAGTATGAGTAGTAAATGTTACGGAACATAACCTAGTTTAAAGACTGGTAGTTTATTGATGTTTAATAAGAAAGGTTAAATGTAAATATTTAACCATGTTCCGAAGGAGGGTTTCGTTATTATGTATTAATAAATATTAAAAATAATTAACTAAAAGGAAGGTGGTTATATTATTATATTTTTAATAAAGTGTATAATATAAATTTTATAGATAATTATAAAAATAATATAATAAATAGGAGGAAAATTATTTTGAAATATACATTATCAGAAGAATTTTTAGAAAAATATAAAGATAAGCAACCAAATTGGGGTGTTTTAGGTTTTATAACTTATAAACGTACATATGCAAGAAGAGTAGAAAATGAAAATAGAACAGAAAATTGGTGGGAAACAATAAGAAGAGTGGTAGAAGGAAATTATAATTTACCTGTTAATGATCCAAGACCACATCATGAAATTATCAAAGAAATGGAATTAACTTATGATTTAATGTTTAATTTTGCTTTTATTGCACCAGGAAGAGGATTGTGGATTTCTGGAACTGATATTGGAATGAAAAATGGTTCTGCATTAGTTAATTGCTGGAATATTGCATGTAAACCCATATGTTACATAGAAGGAAAAGCAAAGAAAGTAAGTATGCCATTTTGTTTTTCGTTTGATCAGGCAATGCTTGGTGGAGGTATTGGTTTTAATGTAATGAAACAAAATGTTAATAAAATACCTACAGTAAAAAATATAGTTGATCTAACTATAGTATGTGATTATGACCATAAAGATTTTAATATGATTTCTGATATAGTTGTTACTAAAAAACCAGAAAAATATGATATATATTATAAATGTGAAGATTCTAGGCAAGGTTGGGTAGAAGCATTAAAACAAACAATAGATTCACATTGGTTAAAAAAGAAAGTAATTAAATTAGTTATAGATATTTCTGATATTCGTCCTAAAGGTGAATTAATTAACGGATTTGGTGGGGTTGCAAGCGGCCCAAAACCATTAGCAGAACTTTTAAAATTTGCTAATAATTTAATTAATAATAGAGTAACTGGTAAATTATCACCTGTTGATTGTTCTGATTTAATAAATTATGTAGGTCGTACAGTTGTTGCAGGTAATGTTCGCAGAACAGCTATATTGATATTTTGTGATGCTGATAATATGGAATTTATAAATATGAAAAATTATTTAATTCCAGAAAAATTAGATATTCCCGAAGAAAGAGAAAAATTAACAGAAGATCAAATTGCTTATTTAGAAGTTATGAGAGAATTTCAAGTAAGTCATCGTTGGTCTGCAAATATAAGTGTTGTAATTGATGAAAATTTTAAAGACTATGATCAATTTATAGATTCATTAGCAACAAACGGAGAGCCAGGTTTAGTCAACTTGGATTTAGCAAGAAAATATGGCAGATTAGTAGACATAGATAAATACATTGATAAATTAGCAGATCCAGATGTTGAAGGATTCAATGCATGTGGTGAGATAAGTTTGGCATCTGGAGAACCATGTAATGTTGTAGAAATATTCCCATACATATGTAATAAATTAAATATTGATATTAATTTAGCATTGGATTTAGCAACAAAATATGCCAAACGTGTAACATTTGCTAAATATGATTGGGAAATTACAAAGAAAATAATTGAAAAAAATCGTAGAATTGGTGCATCTTTAAGTGGTATCCAAGATTGGGTAATGAATTATTTTGACAATTATAATGATTTAAAAAATACTCTCGATGAAATGTATAATATAGTAGAAAAATCAGATATAGAATATTCTAAACTACTTAATTGTAATCCTTCAATTAAATTAACTACCGTTAAACCTAGTGGTTGCTGGAAATCAAATAGTTTAATATCCACAGAAAATGGAATTTATCGTTTTAATGAATTAGTATCTGAGAATACAGAAGGATGGCAAGAAATTGAAAATATTAATGTGCAAACCAGATATGATAATAAAAAAATATTAAAAGGTTTTAACAATGGTGTTGTTGATACAAAAAAAATTATAACGCAAGATGGTTTTGAATTAGAAATTAGTTTAAATCATCCATTGTTAATAAGTGATAATAATAGATTAGAATGGAAAAAAGCAAATGAATTAAAAGTGGGAGATAAATTAATAGCAAAATTAGATCAATATAATAAATTAGAAGAATCCGTGTTAATACCATTATATGTAAATAAAAATAGTATAACAAACGGATTAAAAACACCTGATAAAATGTCACCTGAACTAGCATGGTTTCTAGGATTATTTTGGGGCGATGGAAGTGTTCATGAAAAAGGAATAAGAATAAGTTTTAATAGAAAAGAATCTGGATTAGTTAATTGGATAAATGATTATATAGAAAATACGTTTGGAATTAAACCTATTGTAGATAATGATCATTCTATTTATATTAATTCAGTACATTTATTAGAATGGTTAAAAATGAATAATTTGCTTAAAAATTATTCAACAGATTTAATTATGCCATTTGCAATAAGAACAGCATCAAAAGAAAGTATAAAATCATTTATTACAGGAGTTTGGAGAGCAGATGGAGGAACACATAATTTAAGCAATTGGACTATTTGTACAGTATCAAAACAATTTGCACAAGAATTAGGAGTTTTATGTCGTGCAGTTGGA
>Ga0209000_1000803_pt1 | contig 24315 bp, 24 predicted proteins | sample RifGroD2_FD_183998 | JGI IMG/M metagenome (GOLD analysis project Ga0209000, IMG submission 183998) | Groundwater microbial communities from Rifle, Colorado, USA - Groundwater D2 (SPAdes) (version 2) | ecosystem: Environmental > Aquatic > Deep subsurface > Groundwater | place: Rifle, Colorado... | reverse complement strand
GATGGCGGTATCTCTCAAGGTGTCGCATACGGATATCTTGAAGTGATGGAACATAAACAAGGAAAAATCAGACAAAAGAATATGACAGATTATATCATCCCCACGTCAGTCGATATGGCGAATACAAAAACTGTCATTATGGATAATCCTTACGCGCTTGGACCTTATGGTGCGAAGGGTATCGGTGAGTTGACATTGGTTGGAGGAGCGCCGGCAGTCGCTTTGGCGATTGAACAGGCGATAAAAAGAGAAGTGCATCAAATACCAGCAACACCAGAATATATCATGGAGTTGATGAATCATGACATTGATTAAGTTCAAACTGAATGGAATTGATTGTGAAATTGAATCTGATCCAAGCTTGAGATTGCTCGATGTGTTACGCAATCATTTCAAGCTGACCGGTCCTAAAGAAGGATGCGGAGAAGGCGAGTGCGGAGCATGCGCCGTCCTTTTGGATGGAAAAATTGTCAATAGCTGCATCACGCCGTTGGCGAATGTGCATATGAAGGAAGTCACAACCATCGAGGGATACAGAGAAACAAACAAATATCAAGTTTTGAAGGAAGCGATGGAGTTTGAAAATGGATTCCAGTGCGGTATTTGCACACCCGGAATGATGATTGCTGCAGAAAGCTTGTTATCAAAAAACCCTCATCCGACTGAAGAAGAAGTGAGAATCGGCATATCCGGTAATCTTTGCAGATGCACCGGATACAACATGATTGTCAAGGCAGTCTTGAGAGCTTCTAAAAAGGGGGAAGGCATATGGTAAATCATGTCATTCCCAATACTTATTTGGATGCTTTAAGATATCTATCAGATCAAACATTCAAGGTCATTGCTGGCGGAACAGATCTGATGATTCAAAAAAGAGGAACGAGAGAAACTCCTCCGAATTTCGATTCGAACATGCTTTATTGTTTCAATTTGAAAGAATTGAACTATGTCCATAAGGAAAAACTACACATTCATATCGGATCGATGACGCCTCTGGAAGTATTGCTACATCATCAAGATATTCCAGAAATCATGAAACAGGTGATTGCAGAAATGGCTTCACCCGCCATACGGAATGTCGCGACCCTTTCAGGAAACATCGCCAATGCATCTCCTGCTGGTGACAGCTTGCTCTCGCTATATCTTTTAAATGCGGAAATCGTTTTAGAAAGTTTGAATGGCAAACGTGTATTACCAATTGATCAAGTGATTACAGGACCGAGACAAACAGTGATAAGTAAGGATGAAATCATCAAAGAAATCATCATTGAAAATCCGAAATTTTCAAAGATTCAGTGGACAAAAGTCGGAGGCAGAAGAGCGGATGCGATTTCGAAGATATCCTGCTTAAGCGCAGTCCAAATCAAAAACAATAAAGTCATTGACTTCAGGTTGACGCTTGGAGCAGTCTACAAGACAGTCATCAGATCTAGAGAGATTGAATCCAAGTGCATCGGTTTAACCTTGGATCAACTTAAGGAAAATAAAAACACCATACTATCGCTTTATGAAGGACTTATTCAACCGATTGACGATCAAAGATCCAATCGGATTTATCGCAAGAAAGTTGCATTGAATATCATCGAAAAATGGATTGCTGACTTATAAAAAGAGAAGGTGACTTATGAATTATAAATCAATAATGAAAAAAGCGAGAGGAGAACAGAAAGCAAGTCTCGTTTTGAAAAACGGAAGAATCATCAATGTTTATAGCGGTGAAATCGAAGAGCTCGATATCGCTATTGAAGATGGAAAAATCATCGGAATCGGAACGTATAACGGCATCAAGGAAATTGATTTGAAGAAGATGTATGTTGCTCCCGGATTGATTGATGGACACGTTCATATTGAATCATCGATGCTCACCCCTCCGCAATTCGCGAAGATTGTTCTACCCAAAGGAACAACGACAATCATTGCAGATCCGCATGAAATCGCCAATGTATCAGGCGTGCCTGGTATTGAGTTCATGTTAAAGAGCAGCGAGCACATCCCTCTATCTGTTTATATGATGATCCCATCCTGTGTTCCAGCGACGATCGATGAAAATGCTGGAGCGATGATTACTGCGCATGATATTAAAAAACTGAAAAAACATCCTCGTGTTTTAGGACTTGGAGAAGTGATGGATTATCCATCAGTGATTCAAGGAAACACAATGATTTTTGAGAAAATCAAAGTCATGAATCACCACATGATCGACGGTCACGCTCCGGATGTCATCGGTAATGATCTGAATGCCTATATTACTGCCGGTGTGATGACCGATCATGAGTGCACCATGGTTATATCGATGCAGGAGCGTATCAAAAGAGGCATGTATGTTCATTTGCGCGAGGGTTCAGCAACCAGAAATACGAAAACACTCCTTAAGGGATTGAATAAAAATAATATCCATAGAGTTCTGTTTTGTACGGATGACAAACACCCCGAAGATATTAAAAATGAAGGCCATATCAATTACAATGTCAATTTAGCGATTGAACATGGAATTGATCCGATTGACGCCATCCGCATGGCGACAATCAATGCAGCAAACTGCTATCATCTTCCAAACATTGGAGGAATCGCTCCCGGCAAAGATGCTGACCTGATCATTTTTGATAGTTTGAAGAAGATTGAACCATTGTTTGTTTATAAGAAAGGCGTTCTTGTAGCTTCACATGGAAAAGCTTTATTTGAAGCCTCGACAGAAGTACCTGACGCTGTATTAAATACAGTTCATCTGGATCTTGACCAACTATCTTTTTCCCTTCAGTTAAAGAGTAATCAAGTCAAGGTCATCGGTTTAATTCAAAATAATATAACAACGCATTTATTAAATAGAACAGTTAACGTTACGAATAATCAATTTGTTTATGACAAGCATGCAGATATCTTAAAACTTGCTGTGATAGAAAGACACCACAACAAGAAATTGATAGGAATTGGCCTTGTTGAAGGATTTGGATTCAAGAATGGTGCGCTCGCAATGACGATTGCGCACGATTCTCATAATCTGATTATCGTTGGATCTTCAGATGATGACATGAGGCTTGCTGCAGAAAAAATCAATGAAATCCAAGGTGGAATCGTTCTTGTCAGAAATGGAAAAGTGGTTCACTTCTTGAAGCTCGAAGTTGGTGGAATCATGACCAATGCAGAAAGTATCGTCGTATCTGAATCACTCAAATATATGAAAAAAGAAATTAAGGATATGGGGCTTGATCAGGATATTGATGATCCATTCATCTCGCTCGCTTTTCTCGCGCTCCCAGTTATTCCCACATTGAAACTGACTGACAGAGGATTGTTCGATGTCAATCAATTCAAAATCGTACCTATAGAAAACCAATAGAGGTGAAATGATGAACAAGTTTGTCAAACAATACCGCTGTACGTTATGCAATCAGACATTTTCACCTCCCGAAATAGAGTATACCTGTCCAAAATGCGGAGAAAAGGGAATTTTAGATATCGAGTATGATTATGAAGCGATGAAGAAGGTTGTTAACTTAGCATATTTCAAGGATAACCATGATTATTCCATGTGGCGATATCAACCGATGATGACCATCGATACAACCCATATCAAGAAGATGCTTCATATCGGATGGACTCCACTCTATGAATCCAATCAACTTGCTAAAAGATTAGGACTTAAATCATTATGGATCAAGGATGAAGGACTTAATCCGAGCGCTTCCTTAAAGGATCGCGCAAGCGGAGTTGCAGTTTTAAAGGCAATTGAAGAAAAAGCTACCATCATTTCATGCAGTTCGACAGGAAATGCTGCTTCAAGTCTTGCTGCAAGTGCTGCAAGGATGGGATTAAAGACAGTCATCTTTGTACCAAAACGCGCACCCATCGGAAAGCTCACCCAATTGATGATTTATGGTTCCAATCTGATTTGTGTGGATGGAGACTACAAGTCCGCATTTAATTTATCAAAGGAAGCTATTGATCACTACGGATGGTATAACCGGAATGCAGCCATCAATCCGCATCTAGTTGAAGGTAAGAAGACAGTCGCTTTGGAGATTGCGGAACAACTGGACTTTAAACTGACCGACTGGGTTGCTGTTTCGGTTGGAGACGGATGCACCATTGCTGGTGTTTATAAGGGATTTTATGATTTGCTGCATCTCGGCTTGATTCCTAAGATTCCGAAGTTATTAGGTGTTCAAAGCTCAGGATGTTCGCCATTCGTGAAAGCAGCCAGACTGAACAAACCGCTTGAAGAAGCGGAAGAAAATACGATTGCCGACAGCATTTCTGTCGGCATTCCAAGAAACCCAATCAAAGCGCTTCGTGCAGTCAAAGATTCAAAAGGAGCTTGGATAGAAGTAACAGATGCACATATTTTAAGAAGTATGAAGATGCTTGGAAGTCTTGAAGGTATCTTTGGAGAACCTGCTGGAGTCACTGCTTTATCCGGTGTGGAACAAGCATTAACCGATCAAATCATCAAGCATGATGAAACCGTGACAGTCATCATGACAGGTAATGGATTAAAGGATCCCAATAACGCCCAAAAAGCGATTGATCAACCAGTCATCCTTCAACCCAAACTCACATCATTAATCAGTTATTTGAAAGAAAAAGGAGATATAGATCATGCCTAAGGTACCATTTGGACCAACTTACAATGAAATGCTTCACCCAAACACAATCGACCCTAAAATCAGAAAGGCCGCGCTTGAAGCGAAGGATCATGAATTAGATCCAGTCAATTTATTTAATATCAACTGGAGAAACGAGAAGAATGAAGTGAATAAGATTGTCCTTCCGAAAAAGATGACTGGCGTTGACGCCAACATCATCGTCCTTTTGGGTAAATATTTTCCATCGGGATCCCATAAGGTCGGGCCTGCATATTCAACATTGATTGAAGGATGTGTCGACCGTGAAATTATTCCGGGCGAACACACCATATTAGGACCATCCACAGGTAACTTTGGAATCGGTGTATCCTATATTTGTAACTTGATGAAGTATGATGCCATCGTCATCATGCCGGATAACATGAGCAAGGAACGCTATGACAGAATCCAACGCTATGGAGCAAAATTAGATTTGACTCCAGGCACGGAATCGGACGTTATCCTCACCTTGGAAAGAACCTATGAGCTCAAGAAGAATCCAAAGAATAGAGCGCTTGCTCAATTTGAATTATTTCCGAACTACAGATTCCACAGACATGTTACAGGTAACAGCGCCATAGAAGCGGTAAAGGGCATAGGTAACGGAAGAATTGCTTGTTTCACATCTGCTCCAGGAAGTGCTGGAACACTGGCTGCAGGAGATCAGATCAAACAGGTTTTCCCTGAAGCGAAGATTGCTGCATTAGAACCTTATGAATGCTCAACCCTCATGAACGGCGGAAGAGGTCAACATAGGATTGAAGGCATCGGAGATAAGATGTGCACGTTGATTCATAACATTTTAACCACTGACTTTATCACGCTCATCAAGGACGATGATTCCGTGAGAGGTCTCAAGGTCGTTCATGACGCACCGCATATTTTGGCAGAATATGGAGTTGATCTCGAACTTGCGAAATGTATGACGGATCTGTTTGGAGTATCTGGTATCTGCAATATCATCGGTGCGATCAAGATGGCGAAATACTTGAGATTAAGCGAACAGGATAATGTCGTGACGATCGCGACAGATGGTTTTGACAGATATGATTCCGTCATCACGGATTTGAATCGTCGTGTCTTGGAGACTGAAGATTTTGTATTAAGACGCTGGTTCAAGGATATTTTCTTAAGAGCCGATATTGAAGACATCAAGGATGTTCGAGGAAAAGAAGCCAAGGAAATCTTATTCAAGCAGAAAGAAAATGATTGGCTGAAATTTAATTATCCTCTTAGCTACTTGAATGAAATGAAACAAATGAAGTTTTGGGATCATGAATATCATAAGATAGAACATTACGACAAAGTCATAACTGAAATGAGAGGTAAGGATTTAAAATGAAAATTCCATTTGAAGAGATTGTTATAAAAGCGAAATTCTATGAAAAGGATATCACGAAATTTTTAAGAGACATGATTGCCATCCCCAGTGAATCCTGTGAAGAAAAGAAAGTCATTGAACGAATCAAACAAGAAATGATCAAAGTAGGTTTTGATCATGTTTCCACAGATCCGATGGGAAACCTATTTGGTAAAATCGGACACGGCAAGCATCTGATTGCCATGGACGGACATATCGACACAGTCGGTATCGGAGAAATCAAGAACTGGAAATTTGATCCTTATATCGGATTTGAAGATGACAAGCTGATTGGAGGACGCGGAGGAAGCGACCAAGAAGGCGGAATGGCTTCCATGGTTTATGCGGGTAAGATCATTAAAGATTTGAAACTTGAAGGTGACTATACCTTACTCGTTACCGCGACCGTTCAAGAAGAAGACTGTGACGGATTATGCTGGCAGTACATCATTGAAGAAGATAAGATCAAACCTGAGTTTGTTGTCATTACAGAACCAACCTCATGCCGGATTTATAGAGGGCACAGAGGCCGTATGGAAATCAAAGTTATGACATCCGGCATCAGCTGCCATGGCAGCGCGCCTGAAAGAGGAGACAATGCGATCTATAAGATGGCACCTATCCTATTAGAAGTTGAACAGCTCAACAAGAAACTTAAAGATGATCCATTCTTAGGAAAAGGAACGATGACTGTTTCTCAGATTTATCATACTTCACCATCCAGATGCGCGGTTGCAGACGGATGCTGGATTTCAATTGATCGAAGACTGACGCATGGTGAAACCTATGAATCCGCTTTAGATGAAATCAGAAGACTTCCTTCTGTCATCAAGGCGAAAGCGACAGTTGAAATGTATACCTATGAAAGACCTTCTTATACAGGACTCTTATATCCAACACAATCCTACTTCCCGACTTGGGTTCTCCCTTCTGATCATGTAGTATGTGAATCCGCAGTGGATGCTTATCAAGGTTTATTTAAGAAAAATCCTGTTGTTGACAAATGGACATTTTCTACCAATGGGGTATCAATCATGGGAAGACACAACATTCCATGTATCGGCTTCGGTCCTGGACATGAAGACCAAGCACACGCTCCAAATGAAATTACGTTTAAAGAAGAATTGGTTACTGCTTGCGCAATGTATGCAGCAATACCCCTGATGTATATGGAACATTTGAAAAAAGGAGATAAACAATCATGATTCCGCTTTATAAAGGAAGACATTTCATTACCCTAGAGGAATGGAAGAAAGAAGAGATTGACAAATTATTAGAAGTATCGAAGGAATTGAAGAGAAAGTTTTTGAATAACGAACCAACTCCTTATTTAACCAACAAAACAGCATTTTTAATGTTCTTTGAACAATCCACACGTACAAGAAATTCAATGGAAGCCGGTATTGCCCATTTGGGTGGTCATGGAACATTCTTGGATACTTCCATGATGCAAATCTCTCATGGTGAAAGTGCGAAGGATACAGCAATCATCTTATCCAGTTATGGTCATGGTATTGCCTGCAGAAACTGTTTTTGGGGAATAGGGAACAAATACCTGCGTGAGCTTGCAAAGTGGTCTACAGTGCCAATCATGAACCTTCAAGATGACTTATATCATCCTATGCAGGCTTTGGCTGACTTGATGACGATTCAAGAAGTCAGCAAGACAACGAAGAAGTTAAAAATATCGATCATTTGGGCATATGCGAAGAGCCATAAAAAGCCAATCAGTGTTCCACTTTCTCAAATCTTGTTATTCCCAAGATATGGTATGGATGTGACGTTGGCTTATCCAGAAGGATATGATCTTCCAGACTGGGCGATTGAAAAAGCGAAGTTGAATGCTAAGGAAAATGGCGGAACCTTTAGGATCACGCATGACATGAAGAAAGCTTATCAGAATGCAGATATCGTGATTCCTAAGAATTGGGGTAGCTGGGTCAATAATCAATCCACAGAGGTGGTTGATGATTTACTAGAATCTTATAAGGGATGGAAGTGCACGGAAGAAATGATTGCTCTTGCAAGTCCTAATGTATATTATATGCATGCTCTCCCCGCAGATCGAGGAAACGAAGTTGAAGATTCAGTCATTGATGGAAAGCATTCGATTGTTTATCAGGAAGCTGAAAACAGATTGCATACCGCAAAGGCTGTCATGGCGATGACCATGGGCGATAAATAATAAAAGAAGAATAAGAAAAGAGAACCTGGATGCATGATGAAAATCCGGGTTCTCTCTCTTTATTTAGAATATTTACGAATTTTGGATATATCCTTGATTAAGTCAGATAGATAACTTATAATGGGGTTAATTGAATATGACCATTCGGTGTATTTTACATAACAGGGAATTAAGTTACATTCTTAAGCTGTCCCAGCAACCGTGAAACGGACGAAATGCAAATAAGCCACTGCCAAAAGCGGGAAGGTGCAAAGTAGGATGATGTTAAGCCGGGAGACCTACCGAAAAAGTCAAATCAAGTCATCTTCTGGGGTTGAGACGGGCAAAAGTTTCTTTTTTGTCTATTTCCGTATCCCCAGATATGGAATTTTTATTTTCTAAAGGAGAAAAGACATGAAAAAGATTTGGTTGGCAGTTTTAGTTTCCCTTAGTTTTGTGATACTTGCTGGATGTCAAGATCAGGAACTATTAAATGATGGTCCATCATTTACTGTAGAGGTTGTGTCTATTGAAGGCGTAACATTATTGAGCGAAGACATCATTTTCGTTGAAAATGATGACAGGACGACAGTTGAAATCCTTGATGAAGCTGTTGATCTGGATTATTCCACATCACAATACGGTAATTACGTGAATGGTGTTGGAGGTTTTTATCCAACGGAATACGGAGTCACTTATAATTATTACTTTTATCTTTTGGTGAATGGTGTAGGATCTGAAGTGGGAATTGATCAAATTGTCATCACTGAGGATATGGTTATCACCTTTCAGGAAACAAGCGGTTTTGATGAAGTGGATTTAAGAGTTGATGAATTGATCTATGAATATGTGGATCAATATAAAGAGATGTATATCACAGATGCTGCGATCAATCATTATGTTGTTGCAGCATTGGGACACTTGGTGGATAGGGGATATATAGATCCGCTCACTCCTCCAGCCTATCAGGCGAATGTGACAACAATTCAAGAAGCTTTTAAAACAGCAGTCTTTCAAAAAACATTTGATTTAGATTTTTCAGCAACCCTAACGGCATTGAATGGATTCATATCAACAGATTCTTACTCAGCGGTGTCCCATCTTTCTGCTTTATCCTTATTAGAAGGAGATGAACAGAAGATTAATGACCTATTGGATATGCTCACTCAGCTAACCATCGATGATGCAGAATATGCAGGCATGCTGATGCAAGCATTCTCACCCTATGAACAGGATGTTAACTCTGTCAACACAGCAATCAATCTGCTTGTCCCTGTCATTCAAAATAACTTAACAACGTCAGGCATCACATCCTGGGGATCTCCAAGCTCTTCAGCGACCGCGATGGTCGTGATCGGGTTGATTGCGAAAGGCATCAATCCAAGAGGGGAAGATTATAGCGTTGAAAACGTCGATTTGATCGAAGCTTTATTGCTTTATGAAACTGATGGTTTTTTCAAGTGGCAGTTATCCAACGAATCTGTTGACATGTTGTTCTCATCTCCTCAGGTATTCGCAGCGCTCGTTACTTATAAGGTATTTAGAGATGTATGGGGAACACCGGCATTCGATCTATTCAATATCTAAAAGAGGTTAATCATGAAGGGTATTGCACTTAAAGTCATTGTCAGTTTAATCGTCTTATCAATAGCTGCTTTTTTAGTGCATTATTTTTTCATACAAAATCAAGCTTCAAATGATGGAACTTTTCACTTAGTCATCATGGACGCATCCGAAACAATCGTTTATGAGGGTGATCTTGAGTTTTTTGAAGGAGATACATTTTATGATGTGTTGGACCGTAATTTTGAGTTAACCACGCAGCCTCCGACATTTTTGGGGATTGTTATTATTGGAATTGAGAATGATGAGTTCACCATTCTCACCAATTTCACAGATGATTTTCTAGCCATTGAAGTTTATGAAGATGGTGCATATAGAAAAACAGCAGAAGGTGCTGTTTTAATTGAACCTGAAGATGGACAATTATACCGGCTGCGTGTCGAACAAGTATCGGAGGGACCATCCTCATGAGCTTAAAACACCAAGCGATTAAAGATGCTGCATTGATTGCAGTTTTAGCTTCCATTCTTTTTGTTCAACAGCTTGCATTATCATTTCTACCGAATATTCAGTTTTCCATGCTTTTAGTCGTTTTATATACGAAGGTCTTGGGATTCAAGAAGACAAGTTTGATTGTGATCATTCATGTGATGGTGATCAATATCCTTTCGCCATTCGGTCCGGTCATACCCATGCACATCCCATCGATGCTCGTTGCTTGGCTGATTGTTCCAATCCTGCTGACAACTGTTTTTAAGAAGGTTGAACGTGTATTCACCCTTGCAAGCTTAGGACTCTTATTTGGATTCATCTACGGATGGGCATTCATCCCTGTTTCAGTTTTGGTTACAGGAATTCCCTTTTGGGAATATCTTTACATGGATTTGATTTTCGAACTGATCATGGGTATCAGCAATTTCTTAACCATCTACTGGCTTTATGAGCCATTAAAGAAAATGCTCATTTCTCAACGAGACAAATACTATCACGATTTCAAGGCATAAAAAAAGCGATCTTCCAAATCATGGATGATCGCTTTTTAATTGAATAAGTTAAGCGAAGAACGTTACTTCTTTTGTGGTTAACAACGTGAACATATCGATAATCCAGAAAAGGAAAAATCCTACAAACAGCCAAATGATCCCAACAATAATCATAACTCCGTTATTTGTTGAAACACCCTTGGCGATTCTGTAAATACCCCATGCAATACCGTCAATTCCTGGTAATGCTAGAATAAGTTTAACTATCCATGGCAATCCGTCAAAAGCTCTTACAATGTCATTCATGTTTATACCTCCTTTTGGTTGATACAGTACAAGTATACTACCAATTACATACATTTTAACACATAGCATCAATTTGTGTGAATCATAATATAAAATATTATAGGGATTATCTTTTCTATCATCATTGGTAGAAAATCCATTGACAGCGCTTTCACAAATCGTTTATAATGGATATGGAAACGATACAGAGGTGCGATGTGTTGGGTACCTAGCTTGTTAGAGGTTTTGGACGACCTATGAGCTGGAGAAGGTACATGTCGCCGAAAGACTAATTAGGTCCATAATTACTCTTGGTGGTTGAAGGTACACGTCACCCACTGCCATTTAAACGAAAATGGAGAGCTGTCTTTAATAGCAGGTCTCTTTTATTTTCTAAAAACGGAGGAAAATATGATTAGAAAAATCAAAATTGGTGATGAAACCAGATATTTTAGAACCATTACAAGTGAGGATGTCAGGAAGTTTGGAGAGTTATCGGGAGATATGAATAAAGCGCATTTTGATCCAGAGTTCGCCAAAACGACAGTCTTTAAGACACCAATAGTTCATGGAATGTTGGTAGGTTCACTCTTCTCAAGAATATTTGGTACGGATTTTATCGGAGAAGGCATGATTTACTGCAATCAATCCCTGAAGTTCTTAAAGCCGGTGTATCCGGATATGTTACTTGAAGTGGTGGCAAAGGTTATCAATATCGATTATGATCGAAACAGAGTTATCTTTTCAACAGAGATATTCAATGAAAACCATGAATGCATGGTGACCGGTGAAGCCATGCTGATGCCGAGAAAAGTAAAGGACCAACTATAAAAAATAAAATAATAATCATGACTTCAATGTCTAGGGAGGTATAAATAATGGAAAAAGTAATTCATCGTTTACGCTTGAGTCAAGCGGATGCGCATTATGGTGGGAACTTAGTGGATGGAGCTAAAGTCGTCGCTCTTTTCGGTGACGTCGCGACGGAACTATTGATTATCCATGATGGGGATGAAGGCTTGTTTAGAGCCTATGAAAAGATTGATTTTTTAGCACCGCTCTATGCTGGAGATTTTATCGAGGTTATCGGGGAAATCATTGAAAAGGGAAACACTTCCAGAAAAATGCATTTCTGGTGCTATAAGGTGATTGCAGCAAGACCAGAGGTCAATCCTTCCGCAGCAGATCTTTTGGATCACAAAATACTAACCACAGAAGCGATTGGAACTTGTATTGTATTAAAGGATAAAAAAAGAGTGCACCATGAATAAGCTGATTATTACCTGTGCGATTTCAGGCGCAGAAGTTACAAAAAAAGATAATCCTTATGTTCCTTACACTGTGGAAGAAACCATTGAAGAGGCATATCAGGCTTACAAAGCGGGGGCTTCCATCATTCATCTTCACGTGAGAAATGATGATGGATCACCAACTCAAAGCAAACTAAGATATCAAAAAATCATGAAGGGGATCAGGAAGAGATGTCCTGATGTTATCATCCAACCTACAACAGGCGGCGCTGTCGGCATGAACAGGGATACCAGATTAAAACCAACTGAACTCAATATCGAAATGGCGACTTTGGATTGCGGGACGTTGAATTTCGGTGGAGATGATATCTTTGTCAATACGGAAAATGATATCAAATATTTCGCAGAAAGAATGAAGGAAAGACATATACTGCCAGAATTGGAATGCTTCGAAAAAGGGCATGTCGATATGGTTTTGCGTTTGCATAAAAAGGGATTCATGATTGAACCCCTGCATTTTAGTTTCGTTTTAGGTGTCAATGGGGGAATGACGGGAGAAGAAAGAGACTTTCATTTCATGAGGGAGAGCATTCCTAAGCATTGTACATACAGTGTTGCCGGAATTGGAAGATTTGAGTTTTCTCTTGCTGAACTCGCCATTCGGTATGGCGGTCATGTCCGTGTCGGACTTGAAGATAATATTTATCTTGAAAAAGGATTACTCGCGAAGGGAAATAAGGAACTTGTTGAAAAGGTTGTTTCACTCGCAAAAAAATACAATAGAGAAATAGCGACCCCCAAGGAAGCTAGAGAAATACTAGGCATGAAGGAGTTCAACCATGAAAACATTATCTAGATATGGAACACACCGTGTGATTGAGCCTGTTGGAGTTCTTCCACAGGCAGCACTAAAAATAGACTCAACTCCTGTTTGTCAGGATAATGAAATGATGATCGATGTTGATGTTTTAAATATTGATTCGGCATCTTTTCATCAGATCAAACAAGTCTGCAATCAAAATGAACAGTTGATGAAACAAATGATTCTTGAAATCGTCAAAAAACAAGGGAAAATGCAGAACCCGGTTACAAAAAGCGGGGGAATGCTGATTGGTTCCGTGCTTGAAATTGGTAAGGATTTCCATGATCAGAAGATCAAGGTTGGAACGAAGGTTGCTACTCTGGTTTCCTTATCGCTCACCCCTCTACATATTGAAGAGATTATCTCGATCAATATGAGTAACGAGCAAGTCAAGATTAAAGGACAAGCCATCTTGTTTGATTCTGGAATCTATTCGATCATTCCAGAAGATTTGAACGAAAAACTGGTTTTAGCTGCTCTTGATGTATGCGGAGCTCCTGCGCAAGTGAAGAAATTAGCTAAAAAGGGACAAACTGTGTTCATCATCGGCGCAGCAGGCAAATCTGGAATGTTATGTGCTTATCAGGCAAAAAAAGAAGTCGGACCCACTGGCAGGGTGATCGGACTTGTCAATGAAGAAAAACAGATTGATTTATTGAAATCATTGAATCTTTGTGATGATATCATTTTAGAAAGTGCATTGAACAGCATCGCAGTTTACGAAAAAGTATCATTATTAACAAATAACAAGCTTGCAGATTTAACCATCAATGTTGTGAATGTGGAGAACACGGAAATGACTTCCATATTATCGACTAAAGATAACGGCATCGTCTATTTCTTCTCGATGGCAACCTCGTTCACCAAAGCTGCACTCGGTGCAGAAGGAATTTCTAAAGATGTTAACATGATGATTGGAAATGGGTATACGGTAAACCACGCAAAGATCACCTTAGACTTACTGAGAGAAAACAAAACGCTACGCGACTTTTTCATGAAGCGATACGCTTAGGGAGAAAAAATATGAAACTAACACTGAACAACACGTATCTGGAAAGAAGAGCCTTATATTTCAAGAATGTCACAGATGAACAGTGGAATGATTGGAAATGGCAGACTTCAAACCGGATCACTTCAACAACAGCACTCAAAAAATATATACAAATCACACAAGATGAAGAAAAAATGATTCAAGAGGTCTTAGGTCATTTAAGAATGGCGATTACACCTTATTATTTGACGTTGATTGATCCATTGAACCCGAATTGTCCAATCAGAAAACAAGCCATACCTTTTGGAAGCGAACTGATTGTTGGGAAAAATGATTTACTAGATCCTTTAGCTGAAGACCATGATTCACCAGTTCCAGGATTGACGCATCGATATCCTGATCGCGTTCTCTTTTTAATCACGGACATGTGCAGCATGTATTGCAGACATTGTACAAGAAGACGTTTTGCTGGCCAGAAGGATGCTGAAATGAAGATTGATCAAATCGATAAAGCGATTGATTATATTAGAAATCATCCTGAAGTCAATGACGTTTTATTGAGCGGTGGAGACGCCTTTATGGCAAGTGATGAAAGAATCGAATATATCTTAAAGAAACTTAGAGAAATCGATCATGTCCAAGTGATTCGTTTTGGTACGAGAACTCCTGTCGTGATGCCGCAGCGCATCACGGAAAAACTTGTCGATATGCTGAAAAAATATCATCCAATCTGGGTCAATACGCATTTCAATCATCCAGATGAATTAACACTGGAAAGCAAAAAAGCGATTGACAGGCTTGCAGATGCTGGAATACCGGTTGGCAATCAAAGCGTTCTATTACGGGGAGTGAATGACTGCGTGCATGTCATGAGACAGCTGGTCAAAGGCTTGATTGCAATCCGTGTCAGACCTTATTATATTTACCAATGTGATTTATCTGTCGGTATTGAACATTTCAGAACGACTGTTTCAAAAGGCATTGAAATTATTGAAGGATTAAGAGGACATATTTCAGGATTTGCAGTTCCTACGTTTGTTGTTGACGCCCCGGGCGGCGGAGGAAAGATTCCTGTGATGCCGAATTATATCATTTCACAGGCTCCAGGAAAGATTGTTTTGCGCAATTTTGAAGGTGTGATTACGACGTATAGCGAACCTGCGCATTATGAATCGAATTGCGATTGTGATGCATGCAAGAGTCAAAAGAAACTAGACGGAGTCGCTGGACTTCTGCATGGAGATAGATTGTCGCTCGAACCGGAATCATTGGTTCGGAAAGAGAGAATCACGCGTGAAAAAAATCATTAATGGTGTGGAAACGCTGGGCATTATCGGCTTGGCTAAAAACACAGGAAAAACGACAACGCTGAATTATCTGATTGATTTATATCCGAATATCACTTTGGGGCTGACTAGCATCGGTCTTGATGGAGAGGATTTGGATCAGGTCAATTTTTTACCGAAGCCAAAAATCGTTGTACATCCCGGCATGATGGTTGCTACTGCACAAGCATGTTTGGATTCTTCAGAGCTTGAATTCAGAGTGATTGAGCCAACAGGACTTTTTACAGCATTGGGTGAAGTCCAAATCATTGAAGTTCTAAGAGAAGGTACGATTGTTGTTGCAGGTCCGACCACGAATCATGATTTAAATATATTGATTCACAAATTGAAGCATTATACAGATAAAGTCTTCGTGGATGGAGCATTCAATAGAATGACATTTGCGAGCATTGAATTGATGGATGCGATTGTTTTAGCGACTGGAGCATCTGTTCATCCAGTGATGGATAAGACAATTGAAAAGACGGTGAAGACTGTTGAATCGTTCAATCTTCCTAAAACAGAGTATTTTGAATTTGCTCCTGAATATCCATTGATTGTGAAAACGAAGAATGAGACTTATCATTTCTTCGATAAGAAGATTGATACCATTAGAACATTGGTTGAGAAGATTGATGAACCTATTATCTATATGTATATCCAAGGCGCGATTACGCCGAGGCTGATTGATTATTTGGTTCAGTCTTCAACAAGAGATTTTGAGTTGATCTCAGATGATCCAACCAAGTATCTGATTACTGAGGATCATTTTACCTATTTGAGTAAATTAAACATCAAATTGAGTATCATTCATCCTTGTCCTTTGTTATTTGTAACGATGAATCCATTCAGTCCGGCAGGACTTCATTACGATTCAGACTTATTTTTATCAGAATTGAAGAAAAAAATCAGCATCCCTGTTTATAATGTCAAGAGAATGGAGTGAAAACATGTCAAAATTAAACTTAAATAAAAATATCATTCAAGAATGCAGGATGGATGCAAGAGTTATTGCAACTGACATTCAAAGCTTTATTGATTTATATACAACGGTATCGGTTGAACGTTCAGTTTTAAGACTATTAGGAGTCGATGGCGTGAATGATTTCAATGTGCCGATGGTGAATGTGGTGGTGGATCATATTCAATCTAAAGGAAATCTAGCAAAAGGTGTTTCGCATTACATGTCTTATGCGATGTATGATTTGATGAAGACACCACAGGAAATTGCGGAGTTGGTGTCAAAGAAAAAGCTTGATTTATCGGTTTATAAGGATAAGGAAAGAAGTCCTTATTTAGAGCTGCTCACCCCTCATTTTGAAAAGGTATTATGTAGAATTGAAGAAATGACGAAGACAAGAAACGATTGGTTGAAGAAGGTTGAACATAAATCAACACCATCCAAATATGTCATTGTAGCTACCGGCAATATCTATGAAGATATCAAGCAAGCGGTATCTGCAGCCAAAAAAGGTGCGGATATCATCGCGGTCATCAGATCTACAGGACAGTCATTGCTAGACTTCGTACCTTTTGGTGCGACGACTGAAGGATTTGGCGGAACCTTCGCTACTCAGGAAAACTTTAGATTGATGAGAAAAGCATTGGATGAAGTTTCATTGGAAGAAAATAGATACATCAAACTTGTCAATTACGCTTCAGGGTTATGCATGCCTGAAATTGTTGCCATGGGTGCGATCGAACGTCTTGATATGATGCTGAATGACTCTTTATACGGCATCATCTTTAGAGATATCAATATGAAGAGAACTTTGATTGATCAATATTTCTCAAGAGTATTATCTTCTTATGCTGAAATCATCATCAATACGGGTGAAGATAATTATTTGACGACATCAGATGCATTTGATCATGCACATACAGTTTTAGCTTCACAATTCATCAATGAACAGTTCGCGAAAAAAGCGTTGATGGATGAATCGTTGATGGGTTTGGGTCATGCTTACGAAATCGATCCAAATATGGAAAACAGTTTTTTATATGAACTCGCACAAGCCGAAATGGCGCGTGAGATTTTTCCGAATCATCCATTGAAATATATGCCTCCGACAAAGCATATGACCGGGGATATATTTAAAGGGACCGTACAAAACGCATTATTTAATATCGCTGCTGTGACCTCCAAACAATCAATCCATCTTTTAGGCATGATGACGGAAGCCATTCATACGCCTTTTATCAGCGATAGAGCGCTTGCTTTGGATAATGCAGCATATATTGAAAAAGCATTTAAGAACTTTGGTGATGAAATCAGCTATAAGCCAGATGGCATCATTATGTATAGAGCGCATCAGGTGCTGACGCATGCGCATGCTTTACTTTCTGAAATTAAACAAGAAGGACTATTCAAAACACTTGAAAAAGGAACGTTTGCAGGCATATCCAGACATGAGAACTCAGGAAAAGGATTGTCTGGGGTCTATTTGAAGGATTCAAGTTATCAGAATCCGATCATGCAGCATATGATCATGAGATTGAAGGTGAAGAACCATGTCTAAAGAAATTAAAATGATTCGTCCTTATGGCGATACATTAAACGATGGAAAGATCCAGTTATCGTTCACACTTCCGATTCCATGCAATGCCCTTGGGGAAGAAGCTGCTAAGAAGTTCGCATCCAAGATGGGCATTCACGATCCAGCTGTCGTTCACAGTTCCTCACTATCCAATGACTTCAGTTATTATGTTGTTTATGGAACATCCAGCCAGCAGATCGATATCAATGATGTCACCGTCGTTGAAGTGGAATCCAAAGCGATGCATAAGGAAGAAGTTGAAGCATTCATTGAAGAAAACTTTAAAGAACCGATTGTTATCATTGGGGCTTCGACAGGAACAGACGCTCACACCGTCGGGATTGATGCCATCATGAACATGAAAGGTTATGCCGGACATTATGGTCTTGAGCGTTATAAAGGAATCAAAGCCATCAATTTAGGGGGACAGATCGAGAATGAAGTTCTCTTGGAAAAGGCTTTGGAATATAAAGCTGATGTCATTCTCATCAGCCAAACTGTCACGCAAAAGGATATCCATATCCAAAATTTGACAAGTTTCATCGAGCTTCTTGAAGCTGAGCATCAAAGGGATAAGTTCATTGTTATTATCGGAGGGGCGAGAATCAATCACGGACTTGCTAAAGAGCTTGGATATGACGCTGGATTCGGTCCTAAAAAGTATGCATTTGACGTTGCAAGCTTTGCAGTTACCCTCATGAAACAAAAAAATATAAAAACCAAGTAGGTTACACAACAAAAATATACCCTTTTATTATGGTATAATGGGTGTAACAAACCTAATGAGGTGAACCATGAAAATATACACAAAGCGCGGAGATCAAGGTCAAACGGATCTCATGACGAAGAGAGTTAGCAAGGCAGATTTACATATTTCAGTCAATGGAGTAATCGATGAAGCGATGGCATTTATTTTGATGTCAAAGCATTACATCATGAATCCTGATATTCTAAGTGATTTAGATCAAATTCATGATCACTTGTTTTCTATTTGTCATGAAATTGCACTAAATGATCAAACTAAGCATATTTCTAACTTCCCTCAAGTGACTTGGTTGGAAAGTAGAATCGATTATTTTGATTCATTGCTCGCCCCGCTCACTAAATTCATCAAGCTGGATCAGACGAAGGCTGCTTCCATGATCAACATTGCAAGAGTCACGGTCAGAAGGGCTGAACGTGAAATGGTCTTATTGAATGATCAGCAAGAACTGAATATTTTCACATTATCTTATTTAAACAGACTATCAGATTATCTTTTCACGTTGGGAAGATTTCTCGATGAGGTTAAGTCATAGTAATGTTGGAGGAACACATGGAAAAAGTTAAAGTTATCATTTGGGGATTTGGAGCAATGGGAAGAGGCATGGCAGACATGCTGCTTTCTAAAAAAGGTGTTCAAATCGTTGGTATTTGTGATCTAAACCCAAATTATGTGGGTAAAAGCATGAATGAGATTTTAGGTAGTAAGCTGGATCATGAAAAAGTCATGATTCAAACCAATATCGACCAGCTCTTGGGCACTACAAAAGCCGATATTGTTTTACTATGTACCGATAGTTTTGTCAAAGGCGCGTTCGAAAAGATTAAGACAATCGTCATGCATAAGATGAATTGTATTTCAACTGCTGAAGAAATGGCATATCCTTTCGCCAACGAACCTGAACTTGCAAGCCAAATTGATTATTTGGCGAAGCTATATGGAGTCACCGTGTTAGGAACAGGAATCAATCCTGGATTTATCATGGATCTATTGGTCGTAGCGATGACCGGCGTTATGAAGGATGTCACACATATCGAAGCGAAAAGAATCAACAGCCTTTCCCCATTCGGACCGACGGTCATGCATGAACAAGGTGTTGGTATTACCTTAAAGGATTATTATAAGCGCATCATGGATAACGAGCTTGCCGGACACGTTGGATTTAAGGAAAGCGTTCATATGATCAGTGACGCACTTGGTGTCAAACTCGATGGATTTAATCAACAAATGTCTCCAATCGTTACCACAGTAGATAGAGTCAGCCCGTATGGAGAAGCGAAGGCGGGAACACTTGCCGGCATCAACATGACAGGACAGGGTTTAGTCAACGGCTCCGTCTTTATTGATATGATTCACCCTCAACAGATTGAACCTGAGCTTGAAGGTACCCAAACAGGTGACTACATTACCATAACAGGTACTCCAAACGTCAATTTATCCATAACACCCGAAGTCAACGGAGGGGTAGGTACGATTGCAATGTGCGTCAATATGATTCCACATGTCATCAATGCCAGACCAGGTCTAAAGACCATGATTGACCTTCCGGTACCACGTGCTATCCTTGGTGATATGCGTGTATTGATTGAACGAGACAACAAATAGGAAATCTTTTTTGATTTCCTATTTTTTTCTTTCATTTTGGAGTATAGACTCTATACAAAAAGAGCCTAAAATGTTATCATATTTATGTAGTAAGCGCTTTCAGATTTTGACTCTTTTTTTCTATGACAAAGGAGAGTAAGCATATGATAGAGAAAAATACATTTGTACAAATTTACAAGGTTGTGCTGTCGAGCAGTGAACGATCATCGAATCTTCCTGATGATACGAAGAGACTTCCGTTCGAGATGCGAGTTAAGGGAAAACTCATGTCAAAAGCAAGCATTGGAGATGTTGTAGAAATCAAAACAGCAACGAACCGGGTCGAACAGGGTATCTTATTATCTGTTGAACCGTTTTTTACGCATACCTTCGGACATCATGTCCAAGCCCTTAAGGATGTCAGAGACATTATCCTTTCTGAAATGGAGGATGTGACTCATGAGTGAAAGCTATTTGGATGTGATGAATAGAAAATCAAAAATCATGAAGGATGCTCTCAACTTGGATTATGAAAAATTCGAAGCTGAAGGTATCGGTTTTTACTATGAACGATTGATGATGGATTCTGGATATTCGATTGATGATGTCAGAAAAATACAGTTGGACAATAACGTGGGGAATACTCCACTTATTGAATTGAAGAGACTTTCCGCATATGCGAGGAAGTTCGCGAAAGAGGGTTACGGAGCACGCATATTCCTGAAGGATGAAGCAGCTAATTTAAGCGGATCCTTCAAGGCGAGACGCGCAGCCATGGCGATCCATCAAGCAAAGAAACTCGGATATAAAGGCGTCATCGCTGCAACATCTGGAAATTATGGCGCTGCAGTTGCTGCGCTTGCAGCAAGAGCGGGCCTCAAATGCATCATCGTGCAAGAATGCTACGACTCCAATGGAATCGGACAGCCTGAAATCATTGAAAAGGCGAGAGCATGTGAAGCATATGGAGCAGAGGTTGTTCAACTTTCCGTCGGACCTGAACTGTTTTACCAGTTTTTACTGTTGTTGGAAGAAACCAAGTATTTCAACGCATCCTTGTATTCTCCTTATGGAATCATGGGAATTGAAACGTTGGGATTCGAAATTGCAAACGAACTTGTGAATAGGGAACACCAATATCCGAATGTGGTGATTTGTACGAATGCTGGTGGAGGAAACTTAACTGGAACTGCTCGAGGTTTGATTAAAGCAGGCTCTAAGGATACACAAATAATTGCAGCATCCGTAGATCTAACCGGTCTTCATATGGCAAGCGATGGTGATTTCAATAAGAAATCATTCACGACCGGTCATACAGGTTTCGGTATTCCATTTTCAACCTTCCCTGATCGAAGCGACGTTCCTAGAAGTGCAGCAAGGCCGTTAAGATATATGGACCGGTATGTACTGGTCAATCAAGGCAGTGTCTTCTTTATCACAGAAGCATTGGCTATATTGGAAGGTATGGAGCGCGGTCCTGCGGGTAATATCAGCTTGGCAGCTGCTTTCGCAATCGCTCAAGAGCTTCCGAAGGATCAAATCATTGTTGTTCAGGAAACTGAATACACAGGTGCTGGTAAGCATATGAATGCACAGGTATCCTTCGCATCTGATCGCGGTGTTGAAATGTTATTGGGAAACCCGTTGGATGAAAAAGCTGGAAAGAACATCATCTTTCCAAAAAGCGGCAAATTACTGAAATATAAAGAAATACCTATAGACCAGTTAAGGATATCTTATTTAAAGCATTATAGCGATCAACTACTATTTGATCTCGACTATGATTATCTTGCAGTTGAACTTAAAACCGACGTCAATCACGTCAAAGCGCTATTGGAGGGCATTCATGAAACAAAGAAATGATGATTTTAAAGAACGTAGAGACCATTTGGATTATTACAGCGATGAAGAATTAAAGACATATTTTTTTGAGTTGACGGATCAGCTTGTTCATCCCCTTCTCAACCTCGCATTCGATTATACATCTCCTGCGATTGAAAGAAGCGTCTTGATGCGGATGGGCTTTTCAAGTACGGAAGCCAAAACGATTACCGATAAGATTTTGGAAAACAATTTATTATCTCATGGAGCTGGTCATGTTGTTTTTCGTTATGCGAAAAAGAATAAGCTATCGATTAGAGAAGCTGGTTTGAGACTGCTCGAAGGCAAAGAAATCGATTTGATGGTTGAGGTGTTCAAACATGAATCCTAATCAAAAACTTGATATTAGAAATATCTTAAAGGACTTAGAAAATTACCATCCAAGAAGAAAGGGCTGGGTTTGGAGAACGAAGGGACCAGTTGATTTGGGTCCGTTTACCTATAACCAGGGAAGCCCTGTTTTAAAGAACTTTATACCGCTTCCAAGCGCTAGACATTTGAATAACATTGATCCACAACCAGATGCTACCATCACTACGGAAATCGCATCCGGAAGATTTGAAGACGATATTAGAAGAATGCGCATGGCAGCATGGCATGGCGCAGACCATATCATGGTGATCCGCACTGCTGGGCAATCTCATATGGACGGTTTGCTGGAGGGTACCCCTCAGGGTATCGGCGGCGTTCCGATTACAAGAAAACAAGTTAGAGCACAGAGAAAAGCTTTAGATATCATTGAAGATGAAGTCGGAAGACCCATCAACTACCATTCCTACGTGTCAGGTGTTGCTGGTCCGGAGATTGCAGTCATGTTCAATGAAGAAGGGGTGAACGGCGCGCACCAGGATCCTCAGTATAACGTTTTATACAGAAATATCAACATGATTAGAAGCTTCGTCGATGCTGCTGAAAGCAAGAAGATCATGGCACATGGCGGTCTCGCTCAAATTGATGGAGCACATAACGCCAATGCGACAGCCAGAGATGCATGGAAGGTAATGCCTGAATTGCTTGTTCAGCATGCCATCAACAGCAGAATGAGCGAGCTTGTCGGAATGGATAAGAACCTGATTTGTTTATCTACTGTTCCACCTGCAGCTGCACCTTCTCCGGATTTAAAATTGAATCTTCCTTATGCGCTTGCGCTTCGCGAGTTCTTTTCAGACTATAAGATGCGGGCTCAAATGAATACGAAATATATGGATTCTTCAACCAGAGAAGCGACGGTGACGCACGTTTTAAATCTCTTGATCTCCAGATTGACATCTGCGGATATTCAATCCACCATCACACCAGATGAAGGTAGGAACGTTCCATGGCATGTCTATAATATTGAAGCCTTGGATACTGCGAAACAAGCGATGATGGGGATGGATGATCTCATGTCGATGCTTGAATTTAAAAAAGATGGATACTTGGTTGAACAGAAGAGAGAACTTCAAGAACGCGCTGTCTTGATGATGGAAGAAATTCTTGAAATGGGTGGTTATTTCAATGCAGTGGAAGCTGGCATGTTTGTCGATAGCGGGTATTACCCGGAACGTTCAGGCGACGGTATCGCAAGAAAAATTAACGGCGGCATCGGTGCGAATACGCTTGTTAAAAGAGCGCAGGATTATCTCGCTCCTGTGACTGCGCATTATGGATATAACAATGTAAGTCAATATAATCCTAAATTCATTGATTACCCAGCCATGCTGATTGGCGGCTGTTCTTTGGAAAGACCAGAGATGATTCAATATATCGATGAACTGGATCCAGAAGACAACGTCAATGTCAGAATGGATGAAAATGAAAAATATAGAAGTCAACCGATACTGAAACCTGAAGTCCAATGGCTTGGTGATGGCGTGATTACTGTCGATTTATTCTTCCCGACGGATTCACTCACCGCAGAAGCTGCTGCGCTTGAGGTTGGAAAACAAATGAAGCTTTCCTCTGTCGAAATCATTCACAAGGAAGTATTGCACCCGAGCGAAGGAACAAGAATCCAATTAAAAGGAACTGTCAATTTTGATATCGATATGACGAAGCTTGTTTTGCCGAAGAAGGAAGTGACATTACCTGTAGAAGAAATCATGGAGTATGTTAAAAAACATGAAATCAAGGTTGTTGCAGGCACAGGCGGATCGGATGAGCATA
>Ga0209000_1000798_pt1 | contig 24436 bp, 25 predicted proteins | sample RifGroD2_FD_183998 | JGI IMG/M metagenome (GOLD analysis project Ga0209000, IMG submission 183998) | Groundwater microbial communities from Rifle, Colorado, USA - Groundwater D2 (SPAdes) (version 2) | ecosystem: Environmental > Aquatic > Deep subsurface > Groundwater | place: Rifle, Colorado... | reverse complement strand
TAGCAGGAATTAATGAGAAAATAGAAAAATAAATAAAAATTTAGAATTAGAAAAAATTGTGTTTTCACAAACCATTGATTTTATTGGGTTTGTGAAAACCAAAATCATTATAAAACATAAATTTTATCACAACTTAAAAGGAGGAAATATGAAAGGTAAATGTGCCAAACAAGAAACAATTGCTATTATATAAAATAATGGTCAGTATTGGATTGGTTCTAATTGTTGTAATAATGCTCAAGAAATATGTCCTAGAATTGGAATGGAAACAGGAATAGGTTATGAATTATGTAAAACAATATGTAAACAACAAAATCATGCAGAAATAGATGTTTGTATTAAGGCAGGAGAAAATGCCAGAGGTGGGACATTATATTTATTAGGACATACATATTGTTGTGATGATTGTAAAAAAGTTATGAATGAGTATGGAATTAAGAATATTATTATTGGTAAAATTCCTAATAGTATTTTAATTAAATTATAAATATAATAAAGGAGTTGATTTTGTTTATTGAAAGTATTAAGTTGTTTTTCAGGTATAGGTGCATTTGAGAAAGCATTACAAAGACAAAATATAAAATATGAATTAGTTAATTATTGTGAAATTGATAAATATGCAAGTAAAAGTTATTCCTTAATACATAATGTTTCAGAAGAATTAAATTTAGGTGATATTACAAAAGTAAATGAGAAAGAATTGTCTGATTTTGATTTAATAGTCGGAGGAAGTCCATGCCAAGATTTCAGCATTGCCGGAAAACAAGAAGGTGCTAAATGGACATGTGAAGATTGTAAGCATGAATATAATCCATTGGAAGCACATTATACTAATAGAAATAAATGTCCTAAATGCAATTCTACAAATATTGAAAAAACAAAATCATCTTTATTAGTTGAATGGTTAAGAATTTTAAAAGAGAAAAAACCTAAATACGGTATATATGAAAATGTAAAAAATATTGTAGGTAAAAAATTCAAACAAACTTTTGATTTATTTGAAAAAGAATTAAATGAGTATGGTTATAATACATACTGGAAAGTTTTAAATGCAAAAGATTATGGCATTCCACAAAATAGAGAACGCGTATATTTAATAATTATAAGAAAAGATATAGATTATTATAGTTTTCAATTCCCAGAAGGATTTGATAATGGAATTAGATTAAAAGATTTATTAGAAGAAAATGTGGAAGAAAAATATTACATAGAACAAAATAAAACTGACAAATTAATTGAAAAGTTAAAGGATAAAGAAATAAGTAATACTGTTCGTTCAAGTGGAAGAGGAAGTTTAGATAGACATTCTTGGGATATGGTTTGTGTTGATAGTAAAAATGAATTAAATATAATTGGTAATTTGAGTAATACTGGGCATCATGGATTAGATGTTTATTCAGAAATGGGGATTGCTCCAACTTTAAAATCTAGAGATTATAAAGACCCTATTAGAATTATGCAAATTGGATTATTAGACATTAAGGGTAATGAGCAAGTTAGGAGAGTAGACTCTCCTAACGGAATATCACCAACTTTAAATAGTATGCAGGGAGGTAATAGGCAGCCTAAAATACTTGAGGAAAACGAATTAATATTTGTAGGAGGAATAGATACTACAGAAAAATGGATTGATAATGATAAAAGTTTAAGTAGAAATTATAAAGAAGGTTATAGAGTTTATGATAGTGAAGGAATTGCTTGTTGTCAAAAAACTAATGGTGGAGGAATTGGTAGTTATACTGGATTATATTTAGAAAATACATATAGAATTAGAAAATTAACTCCGCTTGAGTGTATGCGATTGATGGGTTTCGATGATAAAGATTATTACATATTGAAAGATAATAAAATTTCAAATAGCCAAATTTATAAAATGGCTGGCAATAGTATTGTAGTTAATGTGCTTGAAGAAATATTTAATAAATTATTAAAATAAAAGTATTGACATTTGTAACCTACTTAATTTATAATACAGTTACTAGTAAAATTAATTTCAAAGAGGAAAATATCTATGATTATTTAATTTGATAAATTATTTCGCAAGTAGAAGAGATACTTATTTTAAATAAATATAATTTAGGAGGTAAAAATATGGGTTACAAAATTTACATTGGCAATTCAAAATGTACAAAATGTGGTAAGTCTCATAAGAAGGTTTTTGAAATTGATGGTAAACCTTATGGTTCTAGTTGTGCTAAAGACATTATAGAAAAAGATCTGAACGCACCTGTTTGGTTATATGAAATAGCTGAAAATTATGTTCAAAAGAAAATAGAAAAAAAAGACATAGAAGAAAATGTAGATGATTTTGAAGTTAATTTTTGGAATGAGTTGCCGAGTAGGAATGATACAAAATTAGGGAAAGAATGTGACGGTTGGTATGAAAGTTATGTCTATGAAAAAACTATAAAAATACAAGGAAAATCAGTTAAAGTAGATTGGCAATATGAGATAATTGATTATTTGCATAGCAGACATAAAGAAATAACTTCTAAATAACTTTCAATCAATGACGCATTTCATAAAGAAATAATACTTGACATACTAACAATATAATGTTAAAATAATAACAACAATTAAAAAGGAGGAAAATATTATGTCAAAATATAAAATATTCTATGGTTTAGGTGGAGGCTTTGGTGGAGTAAGTGAAGGAGAAATAGAAGAATTTGAAAATGAGGATATAGCAGAAGAATATGCTTTTTTCTTGTGCATGTGAAAAATATGATAATTATGCTGGATCATATGGATTAAGAGATATTCAACAAATTATGGAACAAGATGAAGTAGACGAGGATGAAGCAGAAGAAATATTCAATGGAGAAAGAGAAAGTTGGTTAGATTATTATGTTGAATTGGTTGAAGAATAAATTATAAAATTAAAGGAGAATATTAATATGAATAAACCTAAACTAGAAGAATTTATGGTGTTTGAAGATAAAAATGGAGAGATGGGAGTAATTATAAAAAGTAATTCAGAAAAATATAAGTGGAAGAAATGCTATAATAATTTAGATGTTGGTCAAATATTTAGCGAAGATTGTGATAATAAAATATATAATCAAATTATCAAATTATATATAATTGAAGATAAAGGAAGTAGAATATTTGGTGCTTTAAGATTTATGAATAATGGTGGATTACATAAGTATAAATGTGTTTATGAATATGTTGAACCTATTGAAGAAATTAAGGAAATTAAACCAGTAAATATTACTATTAATCTTACTTTAAATAGTCATAAAAATTTAGATGAGATTATGAATGAAATTAAGGTAGTTTTAGAAAAATCCAATTTTACAAACCATTGATTTATAAGGGTTTGTGAGTGTTTATAATGATAAAATAAATAATAGTAAATAATATTAACACAAAAGAAAGATTTGGTTTAAACTTTAATAAAAAGGAGTAAATTATGGACAAAGAATACATAAAGTTTCTAAAATTTAGGACAGAGTTAATTGAGTTATTAAAAAAGTATAAATATGAAATATCAGGAACAAATCTTGATGATGGTTCAATGAACATAGAAAATAAAAATGGTGTTGCATATATATTAAGAGATACTTATTCAGATTATAAAGCATTAGATTCTAATTGGAATGAATTATCCACAAATTATATATTAAATATGTTTCCAGAAGATAATACATCACCTATTGAAAATAATAATATTGGGATATTCACTAATAATTATGATAAAGCATATGCATTATTTAATAATTTACATAATAAGAATAAAGATAATGTAGAAAGATTTAGACAAAGTAAAGAAGAAATGAATTTATTATTAAAAGATGGCAGATATTTTGTATGGATTAAATTAAGAGATTCTTCAAGAGGTCGTAGATGTTCTAAGGTAGTTTATATTGATAGAAATTTAACCTTAAATGAATTGCAATATCATGTTAAACCTATTTGTTGTTATTGTAAAAGGGAAGATATAAGAGTATTTTAATAAAAGGGGAATATAAATTATGGATAATGATAAAACATTAGAAAGAATAAATAATACATATCAAAATAATTTAGAACATATTGAAAAAGTATTATTAAATGTTGGAATTAATATAAGAAAAGATAAATATGAATTAAAATCATTATCAGAAATACTTAAAAAAATATCTATGAAATGGGATGAATTATCTACAGAAGAAAATAAATTTATTAATAGATGGATTTGTATAAGTATAGCAGGAATAAAAGATGCAAATTATTTAAATGTTTTAATTAATAAAATAAGTAAAGGAGATAACTTGTGGAAATCAAAAACAAACAAGAAAAACAAAAATTCTTAGATTATCATATCAAAGAAAAAGATATTGGTTGTTATGCACTTGTAACTTATAATAATTATACTAAAGCTATTTATTTAGCTAATTTAGGAAAGTCAAATATTAAAAGTGATAATTGGTATTTAGAATATCCTTGTGAATTAAGAGAATTTATTTTAAATAATAAAAAGGATTTAAAATATCTTAAAGAACAGGGATATATTATTAAAGATGACAATGCATATGAAATTGATCCATATCAACAAACTGCTCCATTTTTACCAGAAGTGTTAGATGATTTGACATTAATTTCTGAGGAATATTGTTTAGAATGGATGTTAGAGAATAGGAAGTAAAATAATATAATTTAAAGGAGAGTATAAATTATGAACAATGATAAACTTATGAATGAATATTTCCAATGGTCAAAAGATACTGGTAGATTTAAGTATGAATTAACAGATGTAATTGTAAATGATAATGGAGAAATTAAAACAGAAAAGAAAATGGCATGGGTTACAAAAACTTCACCTGATGATTGGAGAGAATTTTGTAAGGATAGAGGTATAGAATACGAAGGTGAAATGAAATTATTGGCAATGTATTAATTGTTTTGAAATTCCTCTTTTATGTTAATATAAAGATATGGTATAATAAAAAGGGTGATAAAATATGTGGACAATAAAACCAGAAAGCATTAAACCAATAAAGAAATGGAATGTAGAAGGTAATGAGTATATCATAATTGTTCAACATATAGAAGAAGATGAAATTAAAGGTAAAATATTAAGTAATACAAAAACTACACAAAGATTTTGTAAAGCAAAAAAGAATGGAGATATTGTAATTAATTTTAATGGCCAGAAAATAAAAGCAAATATTAATCAAATAGAAGGAGATTGATGATTATAGTAGAACCATATTATAGAAATAATAATATTGAATTAAATCTATGTGATAATCTTGAATTACTTAAAGAATTACCTGATAATTATATAGATTTAATTTACTGTGATATTTTATATGGCACAGGAAGAAATTTTGGAGATTATCAAGATTTAAAACCTCAAAAAGAAATAATAGAAAAATTTTACATACCAAGAATTAAAGAAATGCATAAAACATTAAAAGAAACAGGAAATATTATTTTACATATGGATGATAGAATTAATCATTGGATTAGAAATATTTTAGATGATATTTTTGGCTATAAATATTTTAAGAATGAAATTGTATGGAATTATTTAAGTGGAGGATCAACTAGAAAATATCTTCCTAAAAAACATGAATATTTAATATGGTATTCTAAATCTAATGATTATACTTTTAATCCGATATTTAAAGAATATAGTGATAAAGTAAAAGTAAGAAATGGTTGCGGATTTGATAAACAATCTAAAGGATATGGGTGTAAAGAAGAAGGTACACCTATAGTAGATTGGTGGACTGATATAGAAAAAGTATTAAATTATAAAATGCCAGAATATACAGGTTATCCTACTCAAAAAAGCAAACAATTATTAGAAAGAGTGATTAATTTATTTAGCAATGAAGGAGATATTGTATGTGATTTATTTATGGGAAGTGGGACAACAGGAGTTGTCGCATTAGAATTAGGTAGAAAGTTTATTGGGTGTGATATTGGAGAAAAAGCATGTGAAATTAGTAAGAGTAGAATTGAAAAAGTTATAAAAAGTGTTTGATAAAATATAAAAGGAGAGGATATATATCATTACCAACTTACCATGTGGGTGCTCAACCGTCCCAATTAAAAAATTCATCAAAGTTAAAGAAAAATTATTAGCAGGTAAAGCAATTATAACTGATAATCCAGAAATCGAAGAATCTGAGATAGTTTTCTTTCAATTTAAAGACGAAAATGTATTTTCAGTAGTTATGCTTCCTGATGATACTCAGGGAACTGCAAATTTCAATATAAAGAGAGCAATTGAAATTTGCAAGGAATTATGGGATAGTGGATATGATTTTTGTTATGGGGAGCATATGAGTTTTAGTGTTAGTGAAGATGGGGAAGATAAAATAATAGTTGACAGAATCAAAATATAATGTTAAAATACATATGGAATGAAAATAAAATTTAAAAAGGAGAATGTATATGAATAATATGAATAATATGGTAGATAAAATTTTTGGAAAAGTAATAGTAGGAGAATCAATCTTATCAAACAATGAATATGATAATCCTATCAACACAATAGAAAAAGATAATAAAAAGTATTTGCAATATGAATTAATAGGATTAAATAGTAAACATATTAAAGTTGAAAAGAAATTTGTTAACAGAACTAGAGAGTTGTTTGTTATTGTAACTGGTAAATTCAAAGATGAAGTAACTGGATGGGAAAATGATATTAATATTAATTTAAGAGTAGATTGGAGAGTATATGATAAAGTTACATATAATATTCAAGATGGTATTTTAACTATTATATTGCATGAAATTATTAATGAAGAACCAGAAGTAGAATTATATTCTGATTATGGGTGGATGGAATAAATAATATTTTAAAATATAAAATTAGGGATTAGTGCTTGACAGAATATAAAAATAATGTTATAATTTGAATAGTTAAAAATTAATCTGTCAAGGAGGTAATAATTTATGAGTGAAAATACTTTCAAAGTTTGGATTACAAAATATGCTTTAACAGAAGGAATACGTGAGAAAGAAGTAGAAGGAAGTAGAAGGGATGGAGTAGTAGAAATTGTGGGAAGTAATGGTATATATTGTCATGGTGAAGGCAAGGAATGGCATAAAGATAAAGAATCTGCAATTAAACGTGCTGAAGAAATGAGAAACAAGGAAATTATTAAGTTAGAAAAGAAAATACAAAAGTTGAAGGATATGAAGTTTGAGTGATAAAAGTAAGGTTAATAAAAATAAAGGAGGTTACATATGGACAAGATTAAGAGGATTAAACAACTTGTAAAAGAATTAAATATCCACAGGCACAATTATTATAATCTTAATAAACCAACTATTTCGGATAAAGAATATGATAATATGATTGAGGAATTAACTAATCTTGAAAACGAATGTAATTTTATACTTAATAATTCACCAACTATTACTGTTGGATATGAAGTAATATCAAAACTACAAAAAGTAGAACATCCTATTCCACTTAAATCATTATCGAAGACCAAATCTATTGATGAAATTAATCAATGGAGAAAAAATCAAGATATTTTAGCAATGTTAAAGGCTGATGGATTAACAAATGAAATAGTGTATAATGAAGGAGTATTAATTGAAGGTTCAACCAGGGGCAATTCTATCGTTGGTGAATTAATCACTCATAATTGCAAGACATATAAAAATTTACCCAAAATAATACCATTTAAAGGATTTTTAAGAATAGCAGGAGAATCAATTATTCATAAAGATGATTTTGATAAAATTAATTCAAAGTTATTAGATGAAGATAAATATGCAACTCCACGGAATCTTGTTTCAGGTTCTTGCCGTCAATTAAGTAGTGAAATATGTTCTCAAAGAGAAGTTAATTTTTATGCTTTTGGGGTACTTGAATGTAATAAAGAATTATCTGATTCTAAATTTAAACAGTTTAAATGGTTAAATGAATTAGGATTTTCAACAATTAATCATGTTAAAATCAATAAAGGTGAAAATATTTATCAATATATTGATAAAATGTATCAAATTGCAGAAGAAACTAAAACTCCAATTGATGGATTAGTATTTACTATGGATTCAGTTAAATACTCTAAATCATTAGGTGAGACATCTCATCATCCTCACCACAGTATCGCTCTGAAAGCAATAGATTTAGCAGAAACCACAAAATTAACAGGAATTGAATGGTCTGTAGGAAGAACTGGAGTTATTACACCTGTTGCTTTATTCCAAACTGTTCTTTTGGATAATACCGAAGTATCAAGAGCAAGTCTTCATAATTTAAGTATTATTGAAGAATTAGAATTAGGGATTGGAGATTCTGTATCTATAATAAAAGCCAACCAAATTATTCCTCAAATCGAAGAAAACTTTACAAGAAGTAATAATATAGAAATCCCTAAAGTATGTCCTATATGTGGTGGCATTACAGTTATTGAACAATTAAATGAAAGTAAAGTATTAAAATGTACTAATGATAATTGTTCTGCTAAATTGTTAAAACGATTTTCTCATTTTGTTTCTAGAGATGCTTTAAATATTGAGGGATTATCTGAACAAACCTTAGAGAAATTTATTAATCAAGGTTGGTTAAAAACTTTTGATGATATTTATAATTTAGATAAATATAAAAGTCAAATCATTAAGATGGATGGTTTTGGAAGTAGAAGTTATTCTAAGTTAATGAATTCCATTGAAAAATCAAAAAAAGTTAAAATGCAAAATTTTTTATATGCTTTAGGTATTCCGCAAATTGGAAAAGGTTCAAGTAAAATCATTGCTAAACATTTTAATAACGATTGGTTTACATTTGGGAAAGCATTATTAAATGGTTTTGATTTTACTATATTAGATGACTTTGGCGATATTACTAATCAAAGTTTGTATAATTGGTATAAAAATGATAGTGAAATAAATATGTGGATTGGATTAATCAATATTATGGAATTTGAGAAGGAGGAAAAGAAAGTGGAATTAAGTCTTAAATCACTTGAAGGATTAACTTTTGTTGTTACTGGATCAGTAGAAACATTTAAAAATCGTAAAGAATTAGAAGAATTAATTACATCTCTATTGGGTAAATTGAGTTCTGGTGTTAGTTCTAAGACAAATTTTTTAATAAATAACGACATATCTTCAACCACTGGAAAAAATAAGAAAGCTAACGATTTAGGAATTGAGATTATATCCGAAACACAATTCAATGAAATGATTGGTAGAGTTGTTTGATTGAAGTGTTAGATGTTATGTGTTTTAGTGTTAATTAAGGTTTTGTTCAAGGGGAAATAAATTAAAAATAAATAAAATTTCCCCTTGACAGAATATAAAAATAAATATATAATAGTAAAGGATTAAGTTATGGAAGGGTAAGGAGTAAGGAAAGTAAGAAATAAGAAGTAAAAAACAAATCCAAAAAATTAATAAAGAAAAGGAGAAATGATTTATTTATGGTTAATGTTGAAAAAGTTCCGTACAAATCAATTGAAGTGGAGACAGAGGTAGGAATTCAGACTATTTCAAGTGGCAACAAAATTACTTTTATTGTTGAAGACACAGGAGAGTCAAAAGTTGGTATTGTGACAGGTTTTAAAGGTACTAAACCTGAGAAGGTGGAAATTGAATTTATCCCTAGTGATGGCAAGCATAAAGAAACATGGTCTGTGTTAGATATTAGTGAGGGTAGTTTAAGATTAGTTGAAGAAGATGATGGGGAAGATAGTATGGATGATAGTGGTAATGAGGATGAAGAATAGGATTTAATGGGTAAATTGGTTAGGAATTTGGCATATTGGTAAGTTAATTAAATAGTTACATAGCGAATCATAAATGGGAATAATAAAATAAAAAATATAAAATTTAAAGGAGATTAAATATACATATGGCAGAAAAACAAAAAAACAAAGGTTTAGGATTACCTCAAACTAAAGGTGGATTTCAAATTAAAGGTATCACTACAGGTACACAAAAAGAAAGTTTCTATAAGGAAACTTTAACTAAGAAAGCACAAAAACCTTGGAGAACAGTTAATTTTGGCATGAAGACAGATAAAGAATCAACTTTATACATAACTCTTTCTGATGGAGAAAAAGATAAAGTATATTTTTCAAAAACTGAAACAGTAGATGGTAAAAAGAAAACAGACGTTCAAGATGTTGCTTGGAAAGATAGACTTAAATTTAATAAAGAAGGTTATAGGATTATTGGTGTAAATATTGGTATTACTAAAAAGCAAGATGATAAAGGTAAGGAAGTTAACGATAAAAAAATGTTAACTGGATATGATGCTTGTAGAGAAATTTCTGAAAATTTAAAAGATGATTTAAATTTATTTATTCGTGGTAATATTGATTACAGTAGTTTTGAAGGTAAAAATGGCAAAGTTAGAGCAGTTAAATTTATTCCTAATCAAATTTCACTTTGTAAAGAAGTAGATTTTGATGCAGAAGGTTTTGAACCTACAGCAGATTTTACACAAATTATTGTATTTACAGGAATTGAACCAGAAGATGATACTAAAACTAGATTTATTGTTTCTGCAAAAATTGTAAATTATAATAATATTGAAGATGCAGAATTTATTATTGAAAAGAAAGAGTTAGCAACAACATTTAAGAAAAATCTTAAACCATATCATGCTCTTAAAGTATGGGGTATTATTAAAGTAAGTAAAGATATTGAAGAAGTAGAAGTGTCAGATGGTTGGGGAGAAGAAAATAAAATGGATAAAGTTAATTCTCCAACTAAAAGGGAATTGATTATTGTTGGTGCAGATCCTAAAACATTAGATAAGGAAACATATTCTGAGAAAGCGATTGAAGAAGCAATGGAAAAAATTAAATCTGACAAGAAAGCAGAAAATGAATTTGGTAATACTTCAGATGATTGGGGTAAGGGAGATTCAAAGAGTAGTGATTCTTCAGAAGATGATGATACTGCTTGGTAGAAATTAAATAAGTAGTTAATTTATAAGGGTGATTGATTTCACCCTTATAAAATATAAATATAATTAATAATAAAATATAAACAAATGGAGGAAAATTAATATGGCAATTGGTCGTGGAGGAAGTAAAGTACAGACAAAATGTGGCTTTTTAATTTTTGGAGAACAAGGTACTTGGAAATCATCTTTGTGTCTTGAATTAATGAAGTTTAAAAGAGAAGATGGCAAACCTTTTAGGGTATTATATATTGATCCAGAACAAGGTAGTATTGATAGTTATTTAGAAAATTATGAGAATGAAGGTTATGATTTAAGAAATATTTTTATCATTTATACCCAATCTGTTTCTGAAGTAAAACAATTTATTAAGAAAGCAAAAAATTATGAAGAATTTTATGAATTTGATGAAGAAGGAAATGAAACTGATATTGTATATCTTGATGCAGATGGTGAACCATTTAAACCTGATGCAATAGTAGTTGATGGAATTACTTTATTATATGTGGCAAAACAGCAAAGTATGTTGAATTTTAGTAAAAAAAGAGCGACTGTAAGAGCAAAGAAAAATGAATTAATTGGTATGGAAAAAGAAGTTGCTATTGATGGAGCAGGTATTGAAATTAAAGATTATCAAGGGTTAAAATTTGAAGGGCAAGATTTAATTCTTGATTTACTGGCTTGTGGTAAGCATTTTGCTATAACTTGTCGTGAAGATGATGAAAAAGAATCTTTTAGGGATAAGGCAACTGGAGAAATTAAATCAATGGCAACAGGTAGAAAAATTCCTAGTGGATTTAAAGATCTTCGTTATAATGTAAAAACAGTTATTCGTACATTTAAAGATGATGATGGTATTATAAAAGCAATTATAGAAAATAAAGATAGGACATTAGTACATAAGCAAGATGAAATACTTATAGAACCTACTTTAGTAGATTGGCAAGTAATAGTTGACAAAAATAAAGGTAAAAAAGATTTTGTTATTGCTAATAACTTAAATAAATCAGTAGATAAAGAAATGAAAGCAATTGAAAAAGAAAACTCTAGATTTGATGAAGAAATGAATAACTTCACTACTAATAAAAATGAAATTGAATTAAAAACCGTTGAAGATTATCATAATGCAATAGGGAACGCTGTTAAAAAATTATCAACAAATGATAAATCATTAAAACAAGCAAAAATATCTGAAGCAGGATTGCCAAAAGCATTCCAAAAACTTAATGATATTGAAGAATTGAAGAAATATCTAAACATTATAAATAATTAAATAAATATTTAGAAGGGAGTATTATCTCCCTTCTTTGTATAAGGTAAGGTGAAAAAAATAAATGACACTAAGTATAACTCGTAAGTGTTTTCATTGTAAAGAATATATTTATTTGGATAATGATAATTTTGTTTATATTAAAGATAAATATTATCATTTTGATTGTGCTGTAGAAAAGCAATTAAATAAAAAAAGAAATAAATTATCCGTTGAACAATTACTTGATATACAAAAGCAAAACAAAATAGATTTAGAATATAGAATCACTAAAGATAAATTATTTAGATGGTTACAAAATGCATATAATACTGTTGTTATTCCAAAATATTTTTACATAAAGATGGATGAAATTTTTAATGGAACATATAAAGGATTATCAAAAGGTATTCCTCCAGAAGATTTATTAGATATGTGGAAAAGAAAACAAGCAGAATTAGATAGAATAAATAATTCAAATAATAAAAAAGGTAAATGTTTGATTGGTTGTTCCAGAATACAATATGATTTAGCAGTTCTATTGAATAAGTATGATAGTTATTTAAAATGGAAGGAACAACAAAAATTATTAGAAAATGAAAAACAAAATATAATTGATAATTTGAATAAACCAAAAATAAACTATGGATTAATAAATAAATCTGTTGAAAAAAATATAGATGTAGACACAAACATAAATGACTTGTTAGATGAGGTATTTTAAATGACAGATATACTTAAAGAAAAAGAACCTAGAAATATTCAAAATGAAATTCTTCTTGTTGGATGTTTTTATAAAAATCCTGATTTATATGTATCTTGGGGACAATATATAAGAAGTAAATATGATTTTGATGATGAAGCAACAAAATTTTATTATGATTGTTTTGAATTAATGTATAAAACTTTTGCCCAAACTATTGATGAAAATAAAGTAAATACCTTTATGAGTCAAGATAAGGATAGATTAAAAACATATAAATTATTTGGTTCTTTTAAAATAATATCACAATGGATCTCATTAGCAGACATTGAAGATTTTAAAAATTATTTTAATATTGTTAAAAAGTTTTCTTTAGTTAGAGAATATCAAAGAAATGGGTATCCTGTTCAAAAAATATTACAACATAAAAAATTTAATGAATGGAATGCACAAGACATATATAAAATGATTCGTGCAAAAGCAGATAAAATAAATACAATTATTTTAGCAAATGAAGAAAGTGTTGTATTAAATGAAAAAACAAATGATACTATTCGTAAATATTTAATAAAACCTCAGATGGGGATGGAAATTCCTTGGAATTTAGTTAATGAAATGTTTAGAGGATGTAGATTGGGGAAAGTTGTTTTTGATGGTTTATTATCAAACGAAGGTAAAACTCGTAAATTAATGAAATTAATTGCTTATATTACATTAATAAAAAATGAAAAATTTTTATTAATAAGCAATGAAATGGATGAAGATGATTTACGTAGTGCATTAATTACCACTGTAGTAAATAATAAAGAATTTAAAGAGTTACATGGAATTGATATTATCAAACCAGAAAAAGAAATAGTTTTAGGTCAATATAAAGATGATAAAGGAAATTATATTACAAGAGAATGTGATGATGATGGGATACCAATAGAAAGTGAAGAAGATTATATTAAACGTGTACAAAAAAATTCAAATGAATTTAGAAAAATTATTGAAATAGGGAAATGGGTAGATAGTAAAAAAGATAAACAAATATTTTTTAAGGACGTAGGCTTAGATTATTCTGATAAGGCATTGGAATTTGAGTATAGAAAACATAATATTGTACATGGTGTAAAATATGCAGGATATGACACTTTAAAAGGTTTTGGTACTGATGATTGGATGAGTGTAAAACAAACAGGGACTAAATTAAAAGAATTAATGAAAGAAATCAAAATGTTTTTATGGGCAGTTTTCCAATTGACTGATGATACCGTATTTACAGATATATTTCAATTAAGTAGTAATAATATTGCTAATGCTAAACAATTAAAACACATAGCAGATATGTTAATGTTAGGTAAAAGAATACCGAAAGAAGATTATAATAAATATCAATATATAGATAATAGTTCATGGGGAACTCCAATTGCTCAAAATCTTAACTTATCTAAAACTTATATGGGAGCAAAGGTAGATAAAAATCGTGGTGGTAGTAAAGATGTTATACCTTTAATGGAAATTGATCTTGATTTAAATACATGGATAGAAATTGGATATTTAATAAGAAAAACATAATTTATATGGAAGTGTATTCATGGACATTAAACAATTAAAAACTTACATATTTGAAAATCATAAAATAGAAGATATTCTACAAGAAATAGGATGTCATTCAATAAAATATCATTCTATTGGTAATCCAGATCCATATTGGAGTGCAGCAAATATAGATGGCAATAATAGAACAGCAATAAATATTTATAATAAAGAATCGTTAAAATGTATTAATCATACAAGAGATATAAGAATTGGGAAGAATGAATTTACTGATTTAATATCTCTTGTATGTTTTAATAAAAAATTAGAATTATTTAATGGTATAAAATATATATGTGATATGTTAGGAATATCATACTACCATGATTTTGACGAAAATATTCCTGAAAGTATTCGTATTACAAAACTTATTTATGAAATGCAACAAGGCAATATTGACATTGAAGAAAAACCATTAAAACCTATTTCTAACCAAATACTTAAATATTATAAACCATATGTTAATGATATGTTTTTAAATGATGGAATATCATATGAAACACAACAAGAATTTCAAATAGGTTATGATGAGCAATCAAATAGAATTACTATTCCAATATTTTCAGAAATTAATGATTTATGTGGGGTTAAAGGAAGATTGTTTAAAAAAGAATTAGAAGAATGGGAACAAAAATATATCTATTTAGAACCTTGTGCAAGATCAAAAATATTATTTGGTTTAAATAAAACATACCCATATATAATGAAACATGGGGAAATATTTGTAGGAGAATCAGAAAAATTCCCTTTACAATTATGGTCTATGGGATATTATAATTCAATTGGAATAGGTGGTACAAAAGTAACTAATTATCAAATAGAAAAATTAACTAGACTTGGAGTGAATATAATATTTGCTTTTGATAAGGGTATTGAAAAAAAAGAAATTGAAGATATTGCGAATAGATTTGTTGATGGAATAAATATTTATTACCTTTATGATGATAAAAATATTTTAAATAATAAAGAATCTCCGTCAGACAATCAAGAAAAGTTTGAATATTTAATAAAAAATTGTTTATTTAAAATAAAATAAAAGGAGTAATTAATGAGATATAATTTAATTGAAAATAGTTTAAATGACATTTATAATCCTAAAGAAACTGTACTTAAAAATAGAGGAATTAAAAATACAAAAAAATATTTAAATCTAGATGATAGTTATTTATATCATTTTAGTGAATTAGATAATATTTATGATGCAGTTAAATGTTTATTATGGCATTTAGAAAATGATAGTGAAATACATATTATTGTAGATCCAGATGTAGATGGAAACACTTCTGCTAGTATGATGTATAAATATTTAAAATTAATTAAACCAAACATTAAATTAACATATTCTATACATTCAAAAAAACAACATGGTATTTCAGATGATATTAATATTCCTGAAAATATTAATTTACTTATTATTCCAGACGCTTCTAGTAATGATGTTGATCAATGTAAAGAGTTAAAAGAAAAAGGTATTGATATTATTATTTTAGATCATCATGAAATTGAAAAACAAAATACTTATGCTATTGTAGTTAACCCACAAAATTGTAATTATAAAAATAAATCAATTGCTGGATGTGCTGTTGTACTAAAATTCCTTCAAGCACTTGATGAAGAATTGTGGTATGATTATTCAGATAACTTTATTGATTTAGTTGCTTTAGGTCTTATTGGAGATAGTATGGATATTAAAAAGTTTGAAACAAAAAGACTTATTGAAAAAGGACTTTCTAAAATAAGAAGTAAATTATTTAAAGCATTAATAGATAAACAATCATATTCAATAAACGGAAATATTTCAATTACTAATATTCAATTTTATATAGTACCATTAATAAATGCTCTTATTCGTGCAGGTGATTATGATGAAAAAGATATGTTATTTAGAGCATTTATTGAAACAGATGAAATATTTGAATACAAACCACGTAGAAAATCTAAAAATGATCCTGAACCAGAATTAATTATAGAAGATATATATACTAGAGTAGCAAGACTATGTGCAAATGCAAAACAAAGACAAAATAATTCTAAAAATAAAGATGTCGAAAAAATACTTGAATACATAGAAGAAAAAGGTTATCACAATAATAAAATAATTATTGCAAATATTACGGATAAGTTAAATGAAAGTCTTACAGGTTTAGTTACAATGAATATTGCAAGTAAATATCATAAACCATGTTTATTATTAAGGAAAGTTAAAGATAAACCTGATTATTATGCAGGATCAGGAAGGAATATTAACGGAAGTCCAATTAATGATTTAAAACAATTCTTGCAAGATACAAATATGTTTACATACGTAACTGGTCATGCAGGGGCATTTGGTGCAGAAATACATAAAGATAATATTCAAAATGTAATTAAATTAATTAACAAACAATTAAAAGATGTTGATTTTTCTTATTATTATGAAGTTGATTTTATTATTGATATTGATGATTTAGACATTAGTTTTATTAAATCAATGGAAGAATTAAAATCTATATATGGACAAGGGATTAAAGAATCTTTAACAACAATTAAAAATATAATAGTACATAAAAATGATATATCTTTAATGGGTAAAGATAGTAAAACTTTAAAATTTATTTATAATGATGAAATATCATTTTTAAAATTTAAATTAGATGAAAATGATGTAGTATTAAAATGGTTAAATGATTGGGAAGATATGAGTGATAGTATTATATTAAACCTAATTGGAAAATGTGGAATAAATAATTTTAAAGGAATTTTAAGTCCACAAATAATTATTGAGGCATGGGAGAGGGTATTTGATGATTAACCTTCATGTTCATGATGCAAAAGCATCATTATTAGATTCTATTGCAACAGTTGAAAAAATAGTAGAATTTGCAAAAAATAATAATCAATCTGCTATAGCAACAACTAATCATGGACTTATGACTTCTTTTGTTGATTTTGTTAAAGTGTGCAATAAAAGTAATATTAAACCTATTATTGGATGTGAAATTTATGAAACAGATAATATGTATGAAAAAAGCGATACAAAAGAATATCAACAACCAAGATATCATTTAATACTTTTAGCAAAAAATAAAATTGGGTTACAAAATTTATTTAAAATAGTTTCAATAGCACAAACAGAAGGGTTTTATAAAAAACCAAGAGTATCTTTAGATTGGATTCAAGAAAATAAATTCGGTGAAGGTTTAATATGTCTTACTGCTTGCCAAGCAGGAAGATTAAGTAGATATTTAACAAAAGATAAAGAAGAAGAATCATTAGAATTTATTAAAAAATTACAATATATATTTGATTATGTATCATGTGAAATTCAATCTCATGATACTGAAGGACAAATATTTGCCAATGAAAAAATTTATAATTTTTCTCAAAAATATAACTTACCTTATGTTATTACTACAGATGCACATATGATTAGTAAAGATCAGATAAATACACATGCAATATTTGTAGAAATAGGAGAAGGTAGAGAAGTAGGAGAAAGTTATACTGATTGTTATTTACAAAAAGATTCAGATGTTTATGTTATTTTAGGAAAATATTATTCTAAAGAAATTATAGATAAAGGTATAAATGAAACTAATTTAATTTCAAATATGATTGAAAACATAGATATTGGATTAAATAATGGTGTTGTAATGCCAAAAATACAAATACAGGAAGGATTTAAAACAAATAAAGAATATCTAAAATACTTAATTTTTAAAAATTTTGATAAAAAATTTTCTCATTTATCTTCTAAAGATAGAGAGATAAGAAAAGATAGAATTGAAATGGAATTACCTATTTTATATACATTAAATTATACTGATTATTTTATTATGTTATATATGTTAGCAGAAGAAGCAAATAAACGTAATATCCCAAGAGGATATAGTAGAGGATCTGGAGCAAATTGTTTATGTCTTTATATGTTAGGTGTAACTCAAATTGATAGTATTCGTTGGGATTTAGATTTTTCTAGATTTGCTAATTTGGGAAGAAAATCTGTCGGAGATTTTGATTGGGATATATCAAAAAAGAGAAGAAAAGAATTTATTGATATATCAGAGGAATTATTTGGTAAAGGTAATGTTGCACCTATTGCTACTTTTAATACATTAAGCACAAAAGTAGCAATAAGAGATATTGGTAAAGTTTTAGATGAGAAATATGAAGAGTATAAAGGTAAAATTCCTTACAAAATGCGTGATGAAGTTGCAAAAATGATTCCTACAATTAAGACAATAAATGATTTAGGAGAGGAAGAAGAGAAAGAAGTATTATTAAGAGATATTTTATTTAAAAATTTAAAATTAAAAGAAATTTATGAAGAATATCCATTATGGTTTAAATATGTTATGGAACTTGAAGGATTGCCTAAAAGTATGGGTAGACATGCAGCAGGGACAATTATCACTCCAAACCCTATAATAGAATACTGTCCTGTATGTTATGATTCTGATGATAATATTATGATTCAACTTGAAATGCACTCGGCAATGGATGATTTAGGTTTAACTAAAATGGATTATCTTGGACTTGAAACTGTAGATATAATTGATGATACTTTAAAAATGTCTGGATTAACTTGGGAAGATGTTAATATAGACCATTTAAATTTATCAGACCAAAAAGTATATGATGAAATATATAAGACTGGTAATACTGTTGGTATATTTCAAATGGAGTCGGCAGAGGCAAGAAAAATGTGTGTAGAAGCAGAAGTTGATAATGTAGAAGATGTCATAGTTATTAACGCTGCCAATAGGCCAGGAACAAAAGATAATTTTCCTGATTATTGTAAAAATAAAAAATATCCCAATGATGTTGAAGTATTACATGAAGATTTAAAACAAGTATTTAATAAAACACAATATGTATTACTTTATCAAGAACAAGCATTGCAATTATTTAGATATGCAGGTTTTCCTGAAGAAGAAGTAGATAATGCAAGAAGAGCAATAGGACATAAAGAAAAAGAAACAATGAAAAAACTATCAATAAAATTTAAAGAAGGTTTATTTAATAAAGGATGGGATGAAGAACAAATAAATGAAATATGGGAATTAATGCAAAAACAGGCAAATTATTCTTTTAATCGAGGTCATGCCGTTGCTTATAGTTTACTAAGTTATCTTACTGCTTATTTAAAAACACATTACCCTCTATATTTTATGACTGCATGTTTAACTGCAAAAAGTGATAATATATCAAAATTAAGTGTATTTATAAATGAATGTCATAGGTTAGGCATTAATGTTTCTCCACCTAATATTAATTTATCAGGAAAAGAATTTACAGCAATAAAAGAAAAAAATAAAATATTATTTGGATTATATGCCATTAAAGGGATAGGAGATGCAGTAGTAGATTCTATTATAGAAAATAGGAAATATGATAGTTTTGATAGTTTTTTATTAAAAATAAAAGATGCTGGGAAAATAGGTAAAGGAGTAATAATTAAACTTGCTAAAAGTGGTTCTTTCCCAACAAAAAACAAAAGAGAATTTTTAACAAAATACGCAAATATTTTATTTGAAAATGACTATAAAGATGAAGTTTTTCAAGAAAGAAAATCTTTTGGGTCAGTAAAAGAATTAAAAGAAATATGGGGTATTGATACTGATATTATAAAAAATAAAAAAGAAAGAATTAAATTATTTAATCAATTAAGAAAAATTAAATTTAATAATGAAGAAGTAGATAGAGTATTCAAGAAAGAAAATGAAAGACAAAAATATATTAATGAATTTTCTTTAAAATATCTACAAGATGAATTTATGTGGGAATTTGAAACATTATCCATGTTTATTACATATAATCCTTTAAAGGAAGCATATAAATATGTAACTCCTTGGGATGAAGTTGAAAGTGGTAAAAAAGCAACTGTTATATGTGTTATTGTAGATATTAAAAGGAAAAAAGATAAAAATAATAATGCTTTTGCATATTTAGATTTATATACTCCTTATGGAATTATTGAGGCAACTTGTTGGGCAAGTAAATATAAAGAATTTAATGATTTAATTAAAAAAGGCAATAGTTTAGCAATATTAGGTAGAAAAAGAGAAGGGCAATTCTTTGTAGAATCAATAAAAACATATGAAAAATGGTTGATTGATAAGAAAATAAAAATGTTATAGGAGATATAAAATGGAAGAATATATTGAATTTAATTTAACACCTATTCATGAAGTAAGATATTTTGAAGAATCAAATTGGGGTTGTTATGAATTTTCAACTTTAGACAATATACCTAAGTATGAAAAAAATGAAAATCCATTCATAGGAGAAGAATTAAAAACAGGTAAATTAGTTGGTAAAATGCAGAAACTTTATATTGGTGCTGATTATAAAGTTTCTGCAAAACTTGAGTATAATAAAAAGTATAAAAATTATACATATAATCCTACTATGGGTATGGTTTCATCAGTTAAACCTAAAAATATTGAAGATCAAAGAAAATTTTTACAATCAATTACTACTCCTAATCAAGCAAATACTTTAATTGAAGCATATCCTAATGTAGTAATTGATGTTATTAATGGTAATTGTGATATTGATTTAAATAAAACTAGAGGAATTAAAGAGTATACTTGGAATTTAATTAAAAATAAAATACTTGATAATTATATAATATCTGATATTTTAATTATGCTTCAACCAATAGGTGTTACATATACAATGATTAAAAAATTATTAGATAATGAACCTAACCCTGAATTATTAAAACAAAAATTAAATGATAATCCATATGTATTAACTAAAATTAAAGGATTAGGATTTAAAAAAGTTGATGGTTTTGCGATAAAATTAAAACCAGAAATGAGAATATCTAATAAAAGAGTTTATGCGTATTTAAGATATTATCTTGAAGAAATTGGTGAAAAAGTAGGTCATACATGGGTTTACCAACAAGTTTTAGAATCAGCAGTAAGAGATAATATACCTGAATGTGAGGAATTATTTGAAAAAATTATAGATATAGAAAAAGAAACAAAAACAATGTTATATATAGAAGATGACAGAATAGGATTAAAATATTATAGAATTATTGAAGAAATGGTTTTTAAAAAATTAAAGTTAATAAATTCATATGAAGATACTAAAGTAATTAATGAAGATATTATACTAAAAAGTATAAAAGAAGCAGAGGATGAACAAGGATTTGAATTTTTAGATCATCAAATTGATGTTATTAGAAAATCTTTGAAAGATAAAATTGCTGTAATTTATGGGAAAGCAGGAGTAAGTAAGACAACATTAACAAGAGCATTGCTTAAAATATATAAAAATTTTGGATATTCTATTGGTGCTGTTGCTTTAAGTGCTAAAGCAGCACAACGTATTACTGAAGCAACTGGATTTTTTGCATCAACTATTCACCGTATGTTGGGGGCAAAAAGTTTAAATGAATTCAAATATAATAAAGATAATCCATTACCACTTGATGTTATTTTAATTGACGAATGTAGTATGATTAATGCAAAATTGTTTTATGATTTATTGCAAGCAATTAAACCAGAAACAAAAGTTATTATGTGTGGAGATAATCGACAATTACCACCTATTGGGTTTGGAAATATATTTAGTGATTTATTGGACAAAAAAGACATATTTAATATAAATGAATTAACTAAGGTTTTACGTCAAGCAGAACAATCAGGTATTCTTATGGATGCGAATAAAATAAGAGAAGGAATTAATCCAATTGAAAAACCAGAATTTAAAATTATTCATGGTGAATTAGAAGATATGTATTATATGTTTAGAAATGAACGTGATGTATTAAATAATATTGCAATTAAAACATATTTAAAGACTATTGAAGAAGATGGGTTAGATGATACAATTATAATAGTTCCAAGAAGAGAAGATTGTATTAATAGTACAAGAGAAATAAATATTAGAATACAAGATGTTTTAATTGATAATACTAAACCATATTTAAAATATGGGAATATTAAATATAAGCTTGGTGCAAAAATAATTCAACGTACAAATGATTATGAAAAAAATATATTTAATGGAGAAATAGGATATATTGTTGATATATTTAAAGAAAAAGAAAGAGATAATGATTATAATATGTTTTCAGTAGAATATCCTGGTAGTAAAATTATACATTATACAAAAAATGAATTAGATCAAATTGATTTTGCATATGCTCTTACGGTTCATTTATGTTTAACTAAGGATACTATGTTATATTCATCTAACGGAATAATTGAATTAAATAGTTTAAATCAAAATAATAATGAATATGGAAATTATGAAATTAAAGATGAGAATACAGTAAAAATTTACAATGGAGAATATATGGAAAAACCTTCACATTATATTAACAATCCAATATTACCATGTAAAAAAATAACTACTAAAAAAGGATATAATGTTACTGCTACATTAGATCATGGGTTTCAAGTATTAAATTCAAATGGAGATTTAGTATTTAAACAAGTTAAAGATATCACTATAGATGACTATTTGGTTTTATCAAAAAATCAAAATATATATGGTAATTTAATTAATATTTCTAAAAAATGGATGATTGATTTAAATTCAACAAATAATAATAATCGTATTTATAAAATTCCAACAATTATTGATACTTTATTTAGTGAATTTATAGGATTCATGGTTGCAGATGGAACAATATTTAATAAAGGTATACGTTTTACAAAAGAACACAAAGACGTAGTTGAGAGATTTAAATATGTTTGTGATATGTTATTTGGAACAAACGAAGAAGTAAGAAAAAATAGATATGAAGAAGTATATGAATATGAGATTCGTTCTACTTATATAGTAAATTTTTTAAGAAATATAAATGGAATACAACCTCATAAAAAATATGTGCCTGATATTATTTTTCAAACAACAAAAGAAAATCAATGTTCATTTTTAAAATCTTTATTTGAAGATGGGACAGTAAATTTAAAAGAAAATAAATTTGATCATATAGAATTATCTTTTAAAGATAAAAAAATTATTAATCAAATTCAAATAATTTTATTAAATATGGGAATAATATGCTCTACAAAAATATATAAAAATGGACGTACTAGCAAAAGTAAAAATGAATATCGTTACATGTTATATATTTATAGGAAAGATGCAATTAAATTTTATAATAATATAGGATTTGTTTCTAAATTCAAAAAAGATAGACTTGAATTATGTTTTAGAGAAAATATTAATTCATCTGATAAATTAACCATACCATATATACCTAAAAAGATAAGATTATTAATAGAAAAATATCATATTAAATTAAATAATAATTTATATAAAAATATGATAAAAACTAGTGTAAAAAATAAAATTACATATGATATGGCAAATAAATTATTAAATGAAATAAAAAATACTACTATAAAATATACAAATGACGATATTGTATTGATTAATAATTTAGATAGATTAATAAATAATAATTATATTGACAAAATAGATAATATTATTAATGAAGAACATGAGACTTGTTGTTTAACTATGCCTGAGACACACCAATTTATTCAAAATGGTTTTGTAGGTACTAATTGTCAAGGCTCAGGTTATAAAACTATTATTGGGATAGTTGATAATACTCATACTATATTATTAGATGCTTGTTTATTATATACTCTGCTTACCAGAGCAAAGAAAAAGGCATTATTATTAGCAGAACCATCTGCTTTTAAAAAGTGTATTGATAATAATAAAAGCATTGCAAGACAAACTTGGCTAAAAGAATTTAATTAATTTTAATAAAATACTAAAATAAATATATTGACATATATTCATCAATCATTTATAATATAAATAGAAAAATAATTAAAAAATAAACAAAAATAATTAAAAGTGTTGATTTTGCAAAATTATCAAAAACTACACACCTCATAAACCCTTATAAATCAACACTTTTCAATCTTCAATATCAGCATAAATTCGATGTTTTGTCACGATTTACCAAATTAAATAAAAGGAAATATAATATGAACAAGAGTACTTATTCATTAATTGAAAATAACCCAGAAGTTACAGAAATATATAATGCACTAGATAAACTTAGAGA
>Ga0209000_1000794_pt1 | contig 24460 bp, 19 predicted proteins | sample RifGroD2_FD_183998 | JGI IMG/M metagenome (GOLD analysis project Ga0209000, IMG submission 183998) | Groundwater microbial communities from Rifle, Colorado, USA - Groundwater D2 (SPAdes) (version 2) | ecosystem: Environmental > Aquatic > Deep subsurface > Groundwater | place: Rifle, Colorado... | reverse complement strand
TCATTGATTAATAATAAATTGATTGAAAAAAATAATTTAATAAAATGGATAACTGGATGGAAAAATATTATTTCATCAAATATTATTAGTAAACTTATTTAATTTATAAAAATTTGATTTTTAAATTGATTGATAAATAAACAATATTATTACATATAAAGATTTATGTGTTATAATAACTAATGAACCAGGGTAATTTAAAAAAAATAAATGAATATCCATGGGTAGAAAAATACCGCCCTCGACAAATTGAAGAAATTATATTAGATAAAACTATTCTCTTGAAATTTAAAACAATAATTGCAACCGGATGTTTACCACAATTATTTATAACTGGACCACCTGGTTGTGGTAAAACAACTTCTGCAATATGTTTGGCAAAAAAATTAGTTGGAAAAAATTATACAGAAAATATGATAGAATTGAATGCATCCGATAATCGAGGATTAGATATTATTCATGATAAAATATTAGGATTCTGTCAGAAAAAAATATTAACAGACACAGTTGGTTATAAAATAATAATATTAGATGAAGCAGATAACTTAACTATAAAAACACAAAATATATTATCCGATATAATGGATCAATACAAAGAAACTACTCGTTTTATATTTACATGCAATGATTCAAGTCAAATATTAGAAGCAATTCAAAGTAGATGTTTAATTATTCATATGAAACGTATTACAGTTAATGATATGTCGAATAGATTAATGTATATCTGTAAAAATGAAAATATTAATTATGAAACTAATGGAATAAATGAAATAAGTAAAATATCACAGGGAGATATTAGACAAGGAATAAATAATTTAGAAATAATTCATAATAGTTTTGATTTAATTACATCACATAATGTATATGAAATATGTGATTTACCAAATCCATTTGTAATAAAACAATTATTATTAGATTGTACAAAAGGAATTGATCAGTTAAATAATGTTTTAGAACATATTCTACAAATAAAAAAAAAGGGTTATTGTTCAAATGATATATTAATAACAATGATTAATGTACTTTATACTATAGATATAAATGAAAAATTACGAATACTTTTTTTTGATATTATTAATGAAACATGTATAACTATCAATGATGGGATTGATACAATGTTACAATTAAATGCATGTTTATCACAATTATGTTTAACTTCTTCGAGTAATTATTTTTAATCATCATCATCACAAAATAAATCTTCATTCATAATTTGTTTTGCAGTAATTATTTTAGTATTATTTGAACTACTATTTTTTATATCATTATTTATTACTTTAATTATTTTTGTATTATCATCGATATCAACATCATATGTTTCAATATTAAATTCTACTAATTTATAATATGATTGTCTTTTTTCTCCTTGACGAACAAAAGCGCATTTATTATAATTATTTTTAACAACAAATTTGCTATTAGCAGTTATTTGACTCTCATTTAAATTATCGATAATATCAATAACTAATTGTTGATTTTTATAATTTCCTTTTTTTTCGCGTAATATTCTACCAACTGATTGGGTTATTTTACTTTTGGGTGTAGTTAATATTAGTGTGTCAAGATTCGCAATATCTAATGCTTCAGATGCCATTGGATATGTACCAAATATAAGTTCTTTATTTTCTGATAGTTTTAATTCTTCTTTTTTCATTCCACCTTTATAATAACCATACGAATATTTACTATTAAGCATTATCATATTTACTAATGTATCAAGATGTTCTAATCTATCACTTAATATTAATATTTTTCTTGATGGATCTGTTGTTTTAAGATCATTTATCAATTTACTAATAAAATTATTTCGTTCTGGTATGTTTGTTATATTTGATATCATTGTTGACATCATTGGCATTGGTCTTTTTTCTCCAGCTTTTTTATCGTACATTAATCTTATAACTTCATGAAATAATTCATGTTTACATCTATATTTATATACACGTACTAATACATCCTTATTTACTACATTTTCTACTTTTAATATTAGCGGACCAAGATACCAATGAAATACTTTTTCTAATTTATCCTCACGATATGGAGTAGCAGATAATCCAAGAGTATATTTACACGATACTTTTGGTAATGCTCTTGAAAATACTTCTGAACTAATATGATGAACTTCATCAATTATTACAAAACCAAAACTATCAAAAATATGTTGATCATAATCTTTCATACTTAAACTTTGAAGCATTCCGATAACAATATCTTTATTCGTGACATCAATTGATGGACCTTGAATAATTCCTATTTTAGCATCTGGTAAAAATTGATGAATACGTTCAATCCATTGATCCATTAAAAATGTTTTATGAACAATAATCAATGTTTTAACTTGTAATATTGATAAAATATATAATGCAATCATTGTTTTACCATAACCACATGGTAAACACAACACTCCACCATACTGTGTTTTTAATGCATTAATTGTATCATTAATTGGTTCGAGTTGATTTGGCCGTGGTTCTCCGACAAATTTGATATTTATTTTTTCTCCATCTAAATTTTCGATATGTTCTGCATTTCCAAAAGCATTTATTCCATAAAATTTAGGTAATCTATAGAAATCTTTATTTTCTAAATAAACTGGATATTCATCGATTGTTGCACCATAATCCATTTTAACAAATGGTTTAACAATTAAATCTTTTTCTATTTTAACTTTAATAACTTCTTCGAGATACGGAATTGGCCATTGATTTTTATCAATAAAATATCCATATCGGCATAATATAGTTTTTGGTTTTTTGGTTGAAATATTTTTAGTTATTTTTGTATTTAATGATTTAATTGATAATGTTTTTAATTGGCAAGTTGTTTCTTCATGTTTTTTTTTATTTTGTTGAGTTTTAAATTTACGTTGACAATATTTGCATTTTAAACTATCAATTTCATTTTGTTCCATAATATGTATAAGTAAATAATTATGGTTTATAATCCAGGCAAATTAAATTTCAATTTATTTTAAAAATAATTAAAAAAATATAACTTAATATATATATAACAAAGTCTTGCAATGGATGGAATAAAATTTGATTTGTCAACAATTCAAACTCAAATTGAAAAAGTTCTTAATAATGAAGTAGTATTTAGTATTCTCAGTTTACTACTCGTAATTTATGGTAGTTTAGCAGCACCAAGTCTACCACATAAAATTACAAAATGGTTTGATTATTCAGTTGTAAAAGTAATCATATTTTTCATAATTGCATATCTAGCAACCAAAAATACAACTATTGCAATTATAACTGCTGTCGGAGTATTATTAACATTACAACAATTAAGTAAACAAAAAATGATTGGTATGGTTGTTAAAACTGTAACTGGAAAAACACCAGACGAATTAACTACAATAAAAAAAACTGAAGAGAAACGTGCAAAAAATGGTATTAAAGAAGTAGTAATGGAAACTCCCAATGGTACATTAAAAATGCTAGTTGATAAAGATAGTCAACCTATTGTTGATAAATCAGGAAATATTATAGCAAAACAAGTTGATATTAATGAAGATGGTGCTGTTAGTGGATTTGATGGAACTGAATATGCATCTAATTAAATAATTAAATCTAGACTGATATAATAATTTAATAAAAATTATTATATTTATAATAAATATAGAAATGAAGTATGAACAAGTTATATTTGTATTAATTTTCATATTTTTTATTTTTATTATTAGTGTTAATAAAAATGATATTAATGCAGATTATTCAAATAAATCAGAACATTTTACAAATTATGTTGATCCAATAGATATTGAAAAAATTGGAGATATAAATGAAATAACTACAATAATTAATGCAAATAAACAATATTTAGAAAATAAACCAAAAACTGAAAATGAATTATTAAAAGATAAAATATCACAACAAAAATTATTAATCAAATTAATACAAAAATATTATCAAGATATTGGAAATACTATCAATACTTCCGAAGAACAATATAGACAACAATGTAATTATCCTATATTACCAAATCCAGAAAATTTAACACCAAATCCAATTAATTTTAATGAATATCAAAATATTGGAACAACTAATGATAAATTATTATTAAGTAAAGATTACGTTATACCAAAAAATAATGGTGGACATGATTATTTTTTATTAGATGTTGAGCAAGATAAAGTCGATGAAAATAAATATAAATCTCTTAATTTTTAATAAAATTATTTTATTGATTATTATATATGGGGTCGATTAGAGAAACATATGAACTAATTGGTTCGTCTGAAATTAAATATCCAATTATTCATAATAATATTTGTCAATCTGAAAAATTTAATCCATTACAAATTATATTACCAGCTGCAAAAAGAATAATAGTTATTGGAGATCTTCATGGTGATTTAAAAATTACTCTGAAATGTCTTAAAATTGCAAATATTATAAATGATTCGTGTGATTGGATTGCGGAACCGAATACAGTTGTTGTCCAAATTGGAGATCAAATTGATAGTTGTCGCCCCATAAATGGTGAAAAAAATTGTAATGATATTTTGATTGATAATGATTCTGGAGATGATATTTTAATATTAAATTTATTTACATTATTAAAAAATCAAGCAAAACAAAAAGATCCAAATAGTGATGTTATTAGTCTATTAGGAAATCATGAATTAATGAATATTGTAGAAAATTTAGATTATGTTTCATATGAAAATCTTCAAAAATTTAAAAAACATGATAATGATGATATAAATACTTTAATTTATAGAAGACAAAAATTTTTCAAAAAAGGTACAAGTCAATCTCCGCCAGGTAAAGGTGCTAAATTTTTAGCATGTACACGACAAACATCAGTTATAATTGGTAGTAATTTATTTGTCCACGCGGATATTATATCTGGATTACCACAATTATTAGAAACATCAAATTATAATAAAAATATTATTTTTATTAAGTTGAATGATATAATACAACGGTGGATATTGGGACAAACAACAGATTCTGAAAAATTTAAATTACAACAATTATTAAATACTAATAAAAAAGGTATTTCTCCGTTTTGGGGACGTTATTTAGGAACATTAGACCCCGAATTATCCATCAATGATGTGAAGTGTAATGATGTAAATGAAAGTTTATTTAATTTTGATATTAAAAATATAATTATTGGTCATACGCCACAAGATGATATTGGTATAAATTTAACATGTGGACATATATGGAGAGTAGATGTTGGTATGTCACAAGCATTTGATATTTTTGATGGTCAAAAAAATAAAAATATCGGAAGAAAAGCACAAGTCTTAGAAATTATTGATGATAAAAAATTTAGAATTATTAGAGAAATATAATTATATATCTTAATAATATAATTATATTTAATGCAAGAAGATCCATGCGAAGGTTTTCCAAAATTAGAATATATACTTCCAGCGAAAAAAAGAATAATAGTTATTGGTGATCTTCATGGAGATTTAAAATTAACATTAAAATGTTTAAAAATGGCTAAAATAATTAATGATCAAGGAGAATGGATTGCTGAACCGGATACATATGTTGTTCAATTAGGTGATCAAATTGATAATTGCCGCCCATCTTCTAATGTTGATTGTGCAAATAAATATTCAACACAAAATGATGAAAATAGTGATATTAAAATATTAACTTTTTTTACAAAATTACACCATGATGCACAACAAAAAGATCATGGTAGTGGAGTTATAAGTTTAATTGGAAATCATGAATTATTAAATATAGATGGAACTATGACATATGTTTCTTATGAAAATTTAAAAGAATTTAAAAAAAAAGATGAACCTTCTAATGGAATTGATAAATTAATTCAAAGAAGAAAAAAATATTTTAAAAGAGGTTCTAAGGAAAAAGAACCAGGATTTGGAGCAACTTTATTAGCATGTTCTAGACCACTGGCAGTTATAATAGGAAATAATTTATTTGTCCATGCAAGTTTTATGCCAAAATTAGCTCATAAATTTAATTCACGTGAAGATTTCATTGAACTAAATATTTTAGTCAAAAAATGGATATTAGGACAATTATCTGAAGCAAATGATATTGAAATTGATCAAAATATATTACATGATTTTAATATATCACCTGTATGGAATAGAAATCAAGGAGAATTACCAGAAAATTTACCGGCAGTAGATTATAGATGTGAAAAGGCAATCGATGGCGTATTATCAATTTATAATATAAATGATATTATTATTGGTCATTCACCACAGTTAGAAATAAATTCAACATGTGGAAATAGAATATGGAGAACAGATATTGCAATGTCTAATTCATTTAATCAATCAGAAATAAAGAAAAAAGCACAAGTACTAGAAATTACTGATGATATAAATTTTAAAATAATTAAAGAAATATAATAAAATATTTTATTTATTGTTTTATCGCATAAATAAATGGTGATGAATATGATTCTTCATATAATATAAAATTTTTATCAATAATTTTAAAATTTAATTGATGTAATACATCAAGAATTATACCATAATTTATATCCGTCATTATTTTACTAATAAATAAAATTCCATTATTTTTTAACATTTTTGTAATATTACTTATTATTTTACGAAATATATCATTTTTTATTTCTGGACTTAAACTATTATAATATTTTAATTCTTCTATTCTTTTAATTATTTGATTCTGCGCATTAATATCACTAATATATTGAAGTTGTGATTGTAATTGATTTATTTGATTGGAAAAATTATTATTTTGTAAATAATACCATGGTCCTGCGCAGTCTGGTATAAAAATACCATCATATTTATTTAAATGTTCATTTATAAAATTCGGACTAAAAACATTATCTTGTATTGTTCCTCCCGGTAATATGTCGATCGTGTCAAAATTAATTTGATCATGTGGATAATTATCATTTATTATTTCTTTAAATATTTCCATCATCCAATGATTATTATTTTCCATTGTTATTTTTTTTGGATGACAATACACAAGTATATTTTTAATATCTCCACCGTATTGATTTTTATAATTTATTTTATATTGCATTATATAATAAATTACGAAATAAATATGAATTTACTTACTATATTTTGATTTATTTTTATCAAAATGTTCAATAACTTTATCCATAATTTTAACAGAATCTAAATTTGGATAATCTCCTATTATCTCTTTCTTAATTTGACTTGCTAATTTCATTGCATCTTTTGGAGCATATCCAAGTGCAGCTCTTATATGAGCAGTCGCTTTTCCAAATGCTAAAAATCCTGGATTTGCTTTACGTTTTTTCTTTTCAACAACTTCTCCTTCTTCGCGTTTTAGTTTGCGAGATTTAGATTTGCGAGACTTGGATTTACGTCTTCCACCAGTTAAACATGGATTATCTTGCGAACAATCTTCTGGTGCAGCATGACGTCCTCTTGAACGACGTACTCCTCCAGTTTGTTTAGAAGATTTACGAGATTTAGATTTACGAGACTTGGATTTAGATTTACGAGATTTAGATTTAGATTTAGATCGACGTTGTTTGGATTTTTTTGATTTTCTTGAACGTGATTTTTTTGATTTAGATTTCTTTTTTTCTGATAAAGTATCTTCTGTGACAGAAACTTTATGTCTACGTTTTGCACCACCATTTTGAATTGGCGCATTGAATTTATCTTTTAGTTCTTTTTCTAATTCAGAAACAGATACAGATGTAACATTTTCAACCGGTATATCTTCTCCACCAGTTTGAGCACAACCACATCCACCATCTTGCTTATTATCACCAGCATATGGACATGTAAATCCACCTGTTTGTTTTTTAGTTATTTTTAACCAATTTGGAACGTCTCTTTTTATATCGGTTGCGACGTAATTTTCTAGTTCTAATTTTGACATATGTTACTTATATATATTATGTGATATATTTTTTTAAAATAACTATTTTAAAAAAATTGTTATTTAATCGTTTCCACAATTAAATCAACTCTTTTTTTAAAATAACTATAAATAGTTATTTTAAAAAAATTGTAATAATATCGATAAATCTCATCATCAACTCTTTTTTTAAAATAACTATTTATAGTTATTTTAAAAAAATTGATTATTTAAATCTATATAAACAAAAACTATTATATGAATTCAAATAATATCAAAATGGGAGTACCTGGATTTTTCTTATGGTTATTAAAAAAATATAAACATAAAAATTTTATTCTTGCTAAAGATGTCAATATTACTAATGATAAGATTAATAATATTGATGAATTACTTATTGATGCAAATTGTTTAATACATCCACAGTGTTTCAAAATATTAAATGAAAATCAACATTTTGCTGATGTAGAAAAATTAGAAAGTGCGATGATCAATCAATGTATATTATATATTGATGAATTAATTAGATATTCAAAACCAAAAAAACTCGTATATATTGCGGTTGATGGTGTTGCTCCGCTTGCCAAAATTAAACAACAACGAATTCGAAGATATAAAGCATACAAAGATACACAAATATTTAATGAATTGAAACATAAATATAATAAAGAAATTACAAATGATTGGAGTAATGTTGTCATAACACCTGGAACAAAATTTATGGAAAAATTAATGTTCGAAATAACACGTTATATTAATGCAATAAATTGGTCATTAGATATATATGGAAATAATAAAGTAACTGTTATTTTTTCTCCATCAACAATTCCAGCAGAGGGTGAACATAAATTATTACAATATATTAGAAATAAAGAAGAAAATAATGATATATCATTATTATACGGTCTTGATGCCGATTTGATTTTCTTGGCATTATCAACACAAAAAAAAGATATATTTTTATTAAGAGAATCTGATCAAATAAATAATCAAAATAAATCAAATGGTTTTAATTTTATTTCAATCGATATAATGAAACAATGCATTTATGAAGAAATTACAAATCGCATGGATCCATTATTATTAAATGAAAAACCAGAAATGAATAGAATTATTAATGATTTTATTTTTATTTGTTATTTTTTAGGTAATGATTTTATACCTCATATCCCATCAATTGATATTAGTACATATTGTAACGAATTAGTAAATGGACTAGAATTACTAATATCTGGTTATGTAAACGTTTTTGAAAATTATAAAAATTATATTGTTAAAATTGAAAAAGAACCAATCACTAAAATAACATTAGATCATAATTTTCTTATGCAATTTATCACGAACATTGCTGCATCAGAAAATGAGTTTTTAATCAATAACTATAATAAAAAACATAAAAGAATATTTTGTGATAGCTCTGATCCATACGATATAGAAAAATTTAAAATAGAAAATTTATTGATTAAAATAAATGATCCAATAAAACTTGGAAAAGATTATTCATCTTTATGGAAATATCGTTATTACAATCATTATTTCAAAGCGCGAACAAATCAAGAAGAATTTATTCAAAAAATTTGTAATAATTATTTTGAAGGTTTATTATGGATAGCATATTATTATTTTGACAAATGCCCATCATGGAGATGGACATGTATGTATGAAAATGGTCCGCTATTATCTGATTTAGCAAATTGTCTAAAAAATTTTGATTTTGAAACAGTATCATTTAATAAAAAACAAAATTATAATGAACCAGTTCAACCATTTGTTCAATTAATGTCTGTTGTTCCACCACAATTATCTAATGTATTACCAAACCAATGTTCAAAATTAATGTTAGATAACACATCTCCTTTAATACATTTATATCCATTAGATTTTGAATTAGATATGATTCATAAAAAAAAATATTGGCAATGTACACCAATATTACCATTGGTAGATATTGCATTAATTGAAAATACTATTAAAAAAATAGAATTAGATAAAGAAGATATTAAAAGAAATACAAATATTCATGAACCAATTATTATATAATTTATAAATAATTTTAAATAAATATCAATAATATCAATTTATTAAAAATTGATATTATTATTCATATAAGAATATAATACATTTCTTTATTATAAAATGGAAGTATTATTAAAAAGGCTTAAAAGAGATATATCAATCTATGGACCAATTGAAAAATTACTTAAAACTGACCTAGGATGGTATTATTTTGAAATATTATCTGCAATTCATACAAATACACAATTGTGGACAGATGTTCCAATAACAATAAAAGATAGCAAAAAATTACCACGAAAAGATACAGGTATTGATAGTGCATATAATACTATTTCTGTTCAATCTAAATACCGTCCTGAAAGTAAATATGTATCGTGGGATGAAATTGGAAAATTTCTTTCATCATCAAAACTTGGTCCAGTACCATATACTAAATTACTATTGACTACTTTACCAGATACAAAATTATCTTCAATAAGATCGGAAGAATATGAACATGTGATTATAACAAATGAAATTATTCAAAACATAATTAAAAAATTAAATACCGTGACACTTAAAAATACAGATCCAAAAATAGAATTGCGAGATTATCAAAAGAAAGCATTAGAATGTATGTATCAAGATGGTGACGAAAATGGAGAAATTAAAATATCACTTCCATGTGGTTCTGGCAAAAGTCAACTGATAATTGAATATATTAAAACACAAAAACCAATTAATACTGCAATTTTTGTTCCAACATTATTATTATTAAATCAATTTAAACAAATATTAGATAAAAATAATATTTTGAATTATTGTCTGGTTGGAACTGGACACAATGAAAAAATCAACTATGAAAGTAATTTATTTGTATGTGTTTATAATAGTGCTCATTTATTAGATGACATTGAGTTTGATGTAATATTTATAGATGAAGCACATCATATTTATCGGCCTGAAATATATACTGATAATGAGACCATTTTTGATGATACTGAAGAAGAAAGTTTTAAAAATATTATAAATAATATTATGACTGAAAAACGAATATATTTAAGTGCAACAATAGATGGAACAGATTACGAATACAGTTTACGAGATGCAATTGATAATAAATATTTGACTGATTATGATATAACTATACCAGTTTATGATAATGATGTAACAAATAAAAATATTTATGATTTAATATACATTCATCCAGAATATAGACATATTCTTGCATATTGTAATACTTGTGAAAAAGCTAAAGAATTATCTAATTATTTGGGTAAAAATAATATTACAAGTAGATTTTTCGATGGAACTACACCAATGAAAAAAAGAGAAGATTATATTAAAGATTTCGAAAATGGATTGATTAGAATTCTTGTGACAGTAAATATACTTGGAGAAGGAATTAATATTAAAATAGCTGATACATGCATGTTTGTAGATAATAGAGAAAGTAAAATAAATGTAATACAATGTATTGGAAGGATTTTGAGATTACATCCAGAAAAATTATTATCTCATATTGTGATACCTACTAAATATGATGATGAAAAAATAGTTACTAAATTTTTAAAAATATTAGCGACAGAAGATTTTCAAGTTGCAGATTCAATCCGAAATAATAAAAAAGGAAGAATAAATATTATTTGTGATGATAATAAAACTAATATTAAAAGTAGTATATTACAATATGAATCATTATATGATAGTTTTGGAAATTGTTTAATTGGTAATTTTGATTATAAATATGAATTATTAAAACAATGGATAGAAACTAATAAAAAATTACCATACGGAAAATCAAACGATCCACTAGAAAAACAACTTGGTACGTGGTGTTCAAATCAACGTGCAAATAAAAAGAAAGGAAAATTATCTAATGAAAGAATAAATAAATTAGAATTGCTTGATGGTTGGGTTTGGGAGCAAGACGATCCGTTTGAAGACCATTATAATGAATTAAAACAATGGTTTATAATTAATAAAAAATTACCATCACGTATGTCAAAAGATCAACAAGAAAAACAACTTGGCACATGGTGTTCACATCAACGCGCAAATAAAAAGAAAGGAATAACATCAGATGAAAGAATAAAGAAATTAGAAAAACTTGATGGATGGTTTTGGGAGAAAGATCCATTTGACAATCATTATGATGAATTAAAACAATGGATTAAAACTAATAAAAAATTACCATCATGTATGTCAAAAGATCCACAAGAAAAACAACTTGGATCATGGTGTACTCACCTACGAGAAAATAAAAAGAAAGGAAAATTATCTGATGAAAGAATAACAAAATTAGAATTACTTGACGGATGGTATTGGGAGCTAGCAGATCCATTTGACGATCATTATGGTGAATTAAAACAATGGATAAAAATTAATAATAAATTACCATCACAACATTCAAACGATCTACAAGAAAAACAATTGGGTCGTTGGTGTTCGCAAAAACGGTTTGATAAAAAGAAAAGTAAATTATCAGACGACAAAATACAAAAATTAGAAAAGCTCGATGGATGGGTTTGGGAGCAGTTTGATGATTCATATGATGAATTAAAACAATGGATTTTAATTAATAAAAAACTACCATCAATGCGATCGAAAGATCCACAAGAAAAACAATTTGGAATGTGGTGTTCAACACAACGTGCAAATAAAAAGAAAGGAAAAATATCAGATGAAAGAATAAAGCAATTAGAAAAGCTTGATGGATGGTATTGGGAGCAAGAAGATCCATTTGACGATCATTATGATGAATTAAAACAATGGATTGAAACTAATAAAAAATTGCCATATGAAAAATCAAAAGATCCAATAGAAAAACAATTGGGATCTTGGTGCTCACGTCAACGTACAAATAAAAAAAAAGGAAAATTATCTGATGACAAAATACAAAAATTAGAAAAACTTGATGGATGGTATTGGATTCATTAAATAAAAATATTGTTTATGATAATTCAATATCTATTTATTTATATGATAGTATGTTTGATATGTATAAAATAATTCATTCAATTGCGATAATTTATAAATAAAGAGAATTCATTGTTGCATTTTCTTTTTTTTTCATGTCTGCTAAAAAATTATCAAATCCATCTCGAATATCATCAATTGTAATAATTTTCCGTTCTCTTGGATGACAACTGAAAACTCGTGCAGAATGACTTATTTTTGCATTCAATAATAATGTTTCAATATCTCCTCCAAAATTAGAAAATGATTTAATATTTTTTTCAATTAATTGTTCAAGTAATTTATTTTTAATAAGTTTTTCATCTAAATTCCAGTCACAATCTTTTGTTTTCTTTTCAAATATTTGTGCTAATTCATGTGCTGTATACTCAGTAATTGTGTATTTAAATGCGAACCTTCTACGTAATCCTTCATTATATGAAAAGAAACACTGATCAATTTGATCTGGATAACCTGCAATAATGCAAATAAAATTTTTCTTATTTTCACTAAGATTTTGATTAATTGTATCAATACATTCTTTTGCATATGAATCTTTTCCTTCTTTTTCTCCTAAAGAATATACTTCATCGATAAACATCACACCACCTTCACAACTATTTATTGCTTCTTGTGTTTTTGCGGCGGTATGTCCTAAATATTTTCCGATCAAATCAGATCTTTTAACGATCTTAAATGAAAAATCTTCTTTCTTACCAGTATGATGGTTCATAAATCCATTTTTACTTTTTGGAATTATTCCAAGATTATAATATATTTTTGCTAAAATAATACCCAGTAGAGTTTTTCCAACTCCAGGTGGTCCTTGAATTATTGTATGTAACATATTATCATTTTCATCAAATCGTTGTATAAAATATATTATTTGATTCACAATACTTTGTTTAACATCTTCCATTCCAATTAATGATTTTAATTCTTCAAGTGGTTCAATTAATTTATTTAATGTTTTAAGATCAATTGCATATTGATCTTGCTCAGAAGTTTCATATAATTTACCAAGTTCAATTAAATCATCAAGTGTATATGTTTGTTTATTATCAATTAATTTATAATCTTTTGTTAGATCTAATGGAATAATTTTTTCTTTTTCGATTTTTTCATCTTTTTCATCTTTTTTTGGTGTATTTAAATCGTTAGTAATATTTGCACCAATTAAATTTTTAACAATATTAGTCATAAAATCAAAATCGAAATCTTTATTTTTGTTACTTGATGTATTATTTTTATCAGTAATGTCATGTATTTCATTTGTTGTGGGATCAATTAAAAATCTTTTTAATGGTATAAAATGTATTTGAGGATTTAATTGATCATTATCTCCATTAATAGAAAAATCAGGTGTCTTTGGACGTCCAGTATTTATTTTTCTATTAATAAGTGTTGTTGGTGTTTGTTCTCGCATGTTTTGTGCATTTATACGCATTTGTTTTTTATTTTGCCAATATTGTTTTCTTTTTTGATATGCAATATCTTTTTCCAACAATTGTTGATGATTCATTAATTGTTTAATCGTCATATCTTGAAGTTGTTGTTGTTGTATTAATTGTTGTATATATTGATCTTGTAAATGTTGTCTATATAGAACTTGATTAATAGATACTTGGGGATTCATATTGATTTGGCTCAGATTGTTTTAATAATTATATGACAATAATAATAGAAATAGTTTAAATTTCACTTTTTTTGAAAATTATATTATAAGTACGTTTATTTATAATTATAAATAATGTACATTTAGTTATATAAAATTACAATTATGGATATGAATAAAATTATTTATTTCGTCGAAGACGATAATAAAGCTATTTTATATACAACAGATAATAAATATATGGCAATTATTTATATATTAGATGCGTTAATAAATCAACTTGGGTTACTAAATAAAATAGGAACAAATACACATATTAATAATTTAATTTCATTTATAGAAAATTATAAAATAACATTTGTACAGTTAAATAGCACAAATATTATTGGATATTGTTTTTTCTCTTTTGAAACATTTAATTTTTGTGATAATGAAAAAGGTGATTTAAATGATTTTATAATTGAAAATAAAAAAAATAAAATTAAACAATTATATTCACAATTACAAAATAATATAGAAATATTTTTACCAATCACGAACATGAATATTGAAAATGAAATAATGCAAATGATAAATACACAAGATTTTATAAATAATCAAACACCGCATAATGAAATACATGATATTAAAAAAGAACAAACACCAGTTGTATGTGATCCAGAAATTAAAAAAAAAGAATTACTTGCTAAAATTCAACAATTATCTGAAATGAAAAAAGAAAAAAAACAAAAAATTAAAAAAGAACAAAAAGAATTTAATCAATTTGAGGAAAAATATATTCATGAAAAATCAAAAATAGAAACTACAATTAAAAATATTAAAAATAAAAAAGATAAATGGACTGAGTTCAAAAATATTTTTAATTCGGATAAAAAAATATATTTTAGATTGAAACAAGAAATTCGAAATAAAGAATTAGATGAAAATAATATCCCAGAATTATTTAAAAACAAATATCCAATTTTTAAAAAAATGGATGAAATGAATCAACTAAATGTTCCTAATGAACTTAACTTTTATACGATTTTATTACAACCATCTGATACAAATATTCCAGAAAATAGTTATGCAGGATTATTTGAACAAGAAGAAGATGTTTTTTTACAACGACACGAAAAAATAAATAATGGTGTTGAACACATTTATTCAAATAATGAAGATGAATCTAATTCAAATGATTCTGATAATGAAGATGATTCTGATTCGGATGATTCTGATAATGAAGATGATAATGAAGATGAATCTGATTCTGATGATTCGGATAATGAAGATGATTCTGATAATGAAGCTGATTCTGATAATGAAGCTGATTCTGATAATGAAGATGATTCTGATAACGAATTAAATGATGAAACAAGTAAATAATTAAAATATATAATAAATATATTAATTATTTTTTTTTAGCTATTGTAGATTTTTTATAATTATATGGTAATGTTGGATTTTTATGATCAATAATTTTTGGTTTATTTGAATTTTTTTTATTATTTTTATGAAATTTATTATAATCAATATCACTATTATTTTGATTATACATACAAACATTATTTAATTCATCAAACATATGATTAATTGCGAAACATATTGTACTTATACATTTTCGAATTTCCGCATTTTGAATAAAATTATTATCAGTATAATGTGTTTCAACATATATCATTAAGGCATTACAATCCGCAGCAACCAAATTATGAACATAATGATCTGCATAACATCCACCACTATTTTCTCCATAATTATAATTACATTGATTTTTCAAATGACAAAATTTATATGAACATCTTGGTATATGTGTCGAAATTTTTATATTTTCTAATTCATGAACATAAACACTTAAATTTAATCGATTTGATAAATGTATTGATGTATTATATAACCATGTTACTATTGGTATTAAAAAAGATTTATCAAAATTATTATTTTGAATAGAATATTTAGATAAATATATTACTACAAAATTTTGCATTTTAAGTAACATTATTGATAAAATATCATCAAATTGTGTGACAGATAAAATTTGTTGTAATTTACATATAATATCTTTATTATCTAATTCAAAATTTAAATTTATTATTTCATTATCTGTAAATAAATTTTGTGTAAAAATTTGTTTCGATATAATCTCTTTCTCATTTTTTGACGAAATTTCCGTAAGTAATATTACGTCTTTATTATTTTCATCTCGTTGTTCTGACCATTTTTGTGTAAAATCATATTCTATTAATGGATTTGTGACTGATATACTCATATTGACTATTATCTAATATAATTAATTCTTTATATATAATTATTTTTTCAATTTTTACTTAAAAAAATAATATTATTAAATAATAAATTATGGAAAAAACTATTTTTTTAAAAAAATATACAAAAAAAAAATACACTTTAAAACCAAACGGTACTTTATATAATGAAGATATTGATGACGATATTGATAATTATATTTATACGTTACAAGATGAACGAAGGAATCAAATTAAAAAGAATTTAAAAAATTATGACTCTTTAAAAACAAAAAGAAATGAATTTATTGCTCATCTCAAAATTAAATTTGCAAGTGAATTAGAAGGATACGAATATGTAGATAGCCCAAAATCACCATTAATTCTTCCTACAAAATGTCTAGTTCGATATGTTACATTAGATGAAAAAATAAGATTTGGAGGAATGTTAGTTAAACGAGAAATTGATCCAGAAACAAATGTTGAATTATTTATGTTATTAAACACTGCTCATCGTTTTTATAAAATAAATTTTAAAAATTATTTTATTTTTACGAAACAAAGAAAAGAACGACATTCAAAAATGAGTGAATTAATGCATGCATTATTTATTCAAGCAAATGAAGAATCGAATTACAATACTTAAAAATATATTATATTAGTATAATATATTATTATGGATCCAGATTCTTTTATAACTGAACAATCACAACAAAATGGACTAGAAAGATTGCGCACAGATGATGGTTATGTTCGTCCAAAATTTACTAAACAAGATAAACTATCTGAAGATCAAATCGAAGATTTATTAACTGATTATATTGATATTGATAAATTGGAATTGGGAGATATTCCTACTGGTACTGAGATACGTTATGTTGTTATAGAAAAATATAAAGATGAAAATGGAAAACAATATGTTGAGAAAAAATTTAGATATGGTGGAACATTATTAAAAAATAATGAATTTACAAAATATATTGTATTAACTAATCGTGGAAAAAGTTGGTCTGTTCCAACATCATTTGCGACACATCCAGAAATACAAGATATATTATTTTATAAAAAATTATCAATTGATGAAATAAAAGAAGAATATGATTTAATAATAACTGAATTAAAAAGTATTATTAAAAAACAAAAAAAAGAAATTACAAATCTAAATAAAGAAATTGATGGCTATAAACAAAAATGTAAATCAAGAAAATCAAAAAAATCAAAAAAATCTAAATAATCTTAATATTTATGAATAAATATTAAGATTTCAAAAAATTGCGATTTCTTCGTTAAAACTCATCATTGACTATTTTTAAAAATCTTAATATTTATGAATAAATATTAAGATTTCAAAAAATTGCGATTTCTTCGTTAAAACTCATCATTGACTATTTTTAAAAATCTTAATATTTATTCATAAATATTAAGATTTCAAAAAATTGAAATTTTAACTTTCAATATAATTTATTTGATTAAATTACTTATAATTAACCAGAATGTCAAATTATGATGATAGTCCAGACATATGTATTAAAGTTGTATTAGTAGGAAATGCTGATTCTGGTAAATCAAGTTTGACTGGTGTTTTAACACGTAATATTCTTGACGACGGTAATGGATTCGCAAGAAGTTTTATATTACAAAACAAACATGAAAAAGTACATGGAACAACATCTACAATTACGCAACATAATATTGTATATGATACAGATGGAAAAAAGAAAATATTTACATTAATTGATTTAGCTGGACAAAAAGATTATTTGAAAACAACAATAACTGGAATCACAAGTCTATATGTTGATTTTGGATTATTAATTGTTGATGCTACAAATGGCATAACAGATAATCCGAATGATATGACAGTAGAACATTTAAAATTATTATTATGCATGGATATTCCATTTATGATAATTATGACCAAATATGATCGTTGTATAGGAGATAATTATGAGAAAAGTAAAAATAGTATTAACACTGTAATTAGAAAAATTAGACAATCCGATCAAGAATATGCAACTATTGAAACATCTGAACAAATAACATTACGTAATAAATTAAATAATAGAAGATTATTATTTTTTGATAGAAATCCAGAGTATACAAGTGATTTAGTTGATAAATATATTAAAAAAAGAGATATTCATGATAAAGTAATCCCAGTATTAACTATTTCTAACAAAACTGGTATGAATATTGATTGTTTACATAATATTATTAAAAATATAAGACCATTAAAATTATGGTTAACAAAATCATTATTAACTGACATGATATTTAATATTGATCATACTTTTCAAGTGAAAGGTATCGGAACCGTATTTTCAGGAAAAGTAAAAGGAACTCCAATTACCAAAGATCAAATATTATATTGTGGACCAATAAATGGATTTTTTATTCCATTAAAAGTAAAATCTCTTCATAATAATAACAAAACACCTGTTGATATTTTACCAAATGGAGAAACTGGATGTATTGCTGTTCATTTTATGCAGCAAAATATTCCGACTAGATCACAATTATCAAAAGGAATTATAATAACAAATAATCCTAATATTATAAAATATGTATCTACAAAATTTAAAATTAATGTAAATATTCTGCATCATTCGACAACAATTGTAACTGGATATCAACCAATAATTCATTGTGGAGCAGTTCGACAGTCAGCAACATTTATAATTCCCCAAAAATCTGAAAAACAATCATTATCAACTGGTGATAATGTATGTATATTTATGGAATTCATGAAATATTCGGTATTTATTGAACCAGGAATGAAATTCTTTTTCAGAGATGGTACTACAAAAGGAGTTGGGGAAATTATCGAAGGAAATCCACCAGATTTCCCATTATCAAAAAAATCACAAATCATGCTTGATCGTTTATAATTATTTTATTGTCAAATATAATTATTTTATTTAATATAATTATATTTTTATAATGCATCAATATGTGGAATAGAAATCATATAATCAATTATATATGTATCTTTATCTAATTTATTTGGGATACCATTTATATCAATTGTTATTTTTCCAATCGGATAATCCATATCATGGTCATAAACAACTCCTGTTTCAGTTGAATACCAATATTGTTTGGGTTTACTATAAATAATTTTATCAGATTCTATTGTTTGATCTTTATGTACTGCTTGTATTTCTATTACTTTAATTTTTTTAACCATTGAATTCATACTATTTAAACCATTATTTATTTTTTCATCATAATATAAATCTTCTCTATAAGCTGGTCCGATTTGTTTATCAAATAAACTTGGTTCATTAAAATTAAAACATTTATATTTTTCCGCAAGCATATTTTGATTTTTAAAAAGCATGCAATCAACCGCTACCTCTTTCAATAAATCCAAAAATGATGAAATAAGATTATCTTTACTTTTTGCTATTTCTGAAATTTCTTCATCCGTTGTCCATTTTCCATTCGTTCTTACTACTACATATCTATATATATCAACAAAACGTTTCTCTGGTGGTAAATCACAATGAACTCTCATACGAACTGCACGACCAATTAATTGTTGTATACGAACTTCATTCCAATATGGTTCAAGTATATGTACTTGTCTAACATTTCGTAAAGTAATACCTTCCGTACCAATCGGACTGATTAAAATAACTTTTACAATTTTACCATCTTTATTATTTATATCATTGAATACTTTACGAATAATTTCGCGTTGTGATTTATCTTTAATACCACCATGATATTCAATATATCTGAAATTATCTCTTCCTTCGGCATCATTATAATTTGTATAACCAAAATATTTAAGATATAATTTAAATATATCAATTCCTTCAATTCTAACATAGTTTGAATAAAATATAACTGGTCCTTCTGATCGTACCATAGTAAAACATATTACTGTCATCTTTGGGGAACAATCATAAAAATTCTTTACCAATTCTGATTTATTTTTTTGTTTAATCCAAAAATCAGCGAATTTCATATTATATTTATTTTTATAATCTTCAATGTCATCTAAAATTGTTCTTCCATTTGTAATATCTTTCTGATTCATTTTATCCCAATAATTATCAACACCTGTTAAAAACATTTCTATTGCTTTTTCATATAATGTTGTATCGACTTTTTTCTCTTTTAATGTATCATCTCTTCCTTCTTGAAACATATTTGCTTCTTTATCAGTTAATCTAAAATTATTCGGCCTTGGACGACGATCACCATTTATATCTTGTGAAACATATGGAAATACAAAATTACATGATTGTCTTGTATAAGATTTATATGTTCCAGTTGCTAATTTATTATGTAATCTTTTTCGTTCCATTTGTTCTTCTTTAAATTCATATCCTTCATATATTCTTTGTTGAAATTTTGTCATTGGTAACCTACGAAAATATGGACGTTTTGTAGCAAATAAATCTGGTGATGCGCCGATATTATAAGATACTAATCCCATAATACGACGCTGAAACATATTTTTTTTAGCAGGATCTAATGTTTTATATGTTCCTTGTGTAATATAAAGTTCATTAAAACGAGTTTCTGTTTTAGGAAATATTCCTGGACGAAGAAGATTAAATATTAATGCTATTTCATATGGATTATTAATTGCAGGAGTACCAGATAATAATAATATACGTGTCATATCATTCTCTTTTTTTTCTTGCACAATATAATCATATATTGTCTGTGCTCTTCTACCCATTTTTGAAGTCATGTTATTATAAACATTATTAATAAAATTGTGAACTTCATCAATAATATATAATGAATTTTTTGAACTGTCACTCTTTCTTACGGTATCAATAAAATCTTTATCTGCAAAAGGAGAATCATAATGGATAAATTTAATATTTCCAAAACGTATATCTTTATCATCCTTTTCTAACCAAGTATTTATATCACTCAACCATGGATTTTTTTCTAATGATGCTTTTATTAAAATAAATACATTCCATCCTGGTGTATAATTATATAATATATTATATACGTTTATAGCTGACGCTGTTTTACCAGATCCAAGACCATGATATATTAACATTTCTTTATAAGGACCACGAAAATCTAAATATGATCCTATAAATTTTTGATATTTACGAAGTTCTAATTTAGTTTTTTCTTCTTTACATGGATCATGTCCTTCGATATGCTCTATCGGAGGAATTTGATATTTTTTAAAATTAGACATTATCCATAATGGAAATAATCTACCATTAATTTTGAGATTAATATAATCATTACTCATCCTTATATATAATAAATAGATTTTTAAATTCTATTTTTATATTTTGTTATAAAATAATTTTTCATCATTCCTCATTTATTTGTTCCGGATGCAATACTTCAAAATGAATCAATGCTTTCATCGATGATTGTTGTTCAGCAGCTCTTTTAGAAGTTCCAATTCCTGTTTTTAAAATATTTCCATCTTTATCTAAAATTCCAACAGTAAATCTTTTATGTTGATGTATTATTTCTTCTTTAATTGTTTTATACATTGGATTTCCCCATTTTTGTTTATGATAATATTGTAATAATTGGTCTTTATAATTAGTATCTTTATATAAAAGCATACTATAATCTATTTCACTTTGTAATATTTTAAATAACAAATTATTGCATTGTTTAAATCCATTATCAAATTTAAAATAATCAAATACAGATGCATTTTTATTAATTTCATAATTTTTAATAAAATTTTCTTTTACTAAATTAATATTTCCACCACTCTGATCAAAATATAATGCTCCAATAAATGCTTCAAATGCATCCTCTAAAATTTTATCATTCGTTCTTCCAATATTTAATTCTAATTGTCGAGATAGTATTAAATATTTATCTAATCCAATTTTTTTTGCAAAAGATGATAATTGTGTTGTATTTTCTAATTTTGATTTTAATCTTGTCATAAATCCTTCATCTTGGTCATCATATCTTGTAAACAAATATGATGTAACTAATAATTTTATTACGACATCTCCCATAAATTCTAATCTTTCATTCGCTACTTCTCTTAATTCTAATACTGGTTTCCCAATAGTTTTTTTGGCATTATTTAAAATCTCTTCAGTAAATGCATCTTTTTTCAAGTATGAAGTGTGTGTCATCGCATCTTGATATACTGATATGTCATTAATTTCTATTGCTATTCCATATTTCATTAATATATTTTTAACGTCTTCAATTGTTATTAATTTATTATTTTCATTGTATGGTATAGCTACTTGTTCTAGTATACCATTCTCATTTCGTACTTCTATTGATAAATTTATATCTTCTAACATTAATTATTATAATATATTATCGTTTAAGTATTAATAAATAAATAAATCAATTTTTTCATTAAATTTGAGTATTTTTGTTTTCTTCAATTCTTTTCAATATTTTATTTATATCCAATAAATCTTTTTCTTTTTTAGTTTTTGGTCTGTTTGGCATTTTATATAAATATTGTTTTTGATTTAATATATCCTCCAAACTCATCACATTTAATTTATTTATTTGTAACATATTTTTGAATACATTTTGCAAAGAATCAATATTTATTGGATGTGCATCTAATACAACGCCATGTATATTTAATCTAGCTGTTTTTACAGAATTCCACCAAATATCTATATCATCATATGTGTCTCGTAATCCATAAAGATATAATGCAAATCCGGATGTAATAATATACTTTGTTGCATTATTTTGTTCCATTGCATACTGTATTACATATAATATATCATCATATGACGGTTGTACCATTTTTAATATATTATTATAATAATATATTAAATAGTTTATTTTTCAATTTTTTATAAATTTGAATAAAATGAAAATTTATAAAAAAGAGTCGATGCATAAAATCGTAATTTTTTAGTATTTCTCAATATTTTCTATAAAATTATGATAATTTGCTTGAACAATTTGTTTCAAATCCGGCTGTTCGTTTTTATCATATGACCAATAATAATTTGGTAATAATAAGAAATAACCATATCCATTATTATATTGTGGTAAATTATATAATGATTTCTCAATATAAATTTTATCTTTTGTTAATTCAATAATTGCAGCTGTTTTATCTTTTACTAAATCTTTTACTGTTCCATTGAAAAAATTAGATTCATTTGGACTTTTAATAATAATTGATTTCCCTATTTCTGGGGGCCATTTTTGCAAAATAAAATTTCCTCCATTTTGCTCAAATTTATATTTTTCTTCTTCCGATTCAGTTTCACTTGTTATTGGTTCATCACTTTCACTTGTAGAACTTTCTGAAATATCTTCGATTTTTTTGTCTTTTTTTCGTATTTCATAGCCTTCTGGTTTAAAAAATTTATTCATCGGATTATTAATAATATTTCCTGAAGAATTATTAAAAACATATTCTGGATATTTAAAATCGACCGGTTTATTAGCTGGATCATAACTATATTGAAATGGTTTTCCTTTTTCTCTTCTTGTAATTCCAGATAGCCTAAATGCTCTACCTGGATCAATTGTATGTCCGACACAATCTATTTGGAAATCCTGAAATGGAGTATCATCTAATACTGTTTTATTATGTTTTGTTAAATATTTAGAACGCTTATCAAGTAAATTAATAGCCATATATTGATACATATGATATATTTGTTTATCATGATTAATATATGCTCTCATGGCGAACATAAATAAATACATTAATACTACTTTAAAGGTTCCAATTTTAATTTTTTTTTTATCTAAATATTTAAATGGAATGCATATATCATTATTTCCATAAATATTTAAAATAGGTTTATCATCATATTTTATTACAACTGAATGATCTAAAAATTGGAAAAATGGCCAATATTCTTCTACTGTTATTTTATCATGATATTTTTCTT
>Ga0209000_1000793_pt1 | contig 24480 bp, 30 predicted proteins | sample RifGroD2_FD_183998 | JGI IMG/M metagenome (GOLD analysis project Ga0209000, IMG submission 183998) | Groundwater microbial communities from Rifle, Colorado, USA - Groundwater D2 (SPAdes) (version 2) | ecosystem: Environmental > Aquatic > Deep subsurface > Groundwater | place: Rifle, Colorado... | reverse complement strand
ATGAATTCTATCTGATTGTCAATTAATGAAAGAAAAAGGTGCCTGTTGGCACCCTTCCTTAATCCGCCTTGGATTCCTTCTTGGTCAATACAAGTTGTCCTTTGTAATAACCACTGTTTGGTGTTACACGGTGTGGTAGTGTAAATTCACCGGTTTGTGGGCAAACTACTAGAGCTGGAGCGGTTAATTTAAAATGTGTTCTCCGCTTTCTTTTAGCAGTTTTACTCGTTCTACGAAATGGAACAGCCATCTGTTCACCTCCTATTTTTTCACAATCTTATCTAAATCAGCAAATGCAGGATGTGGGCTCTTTTCTTTTTCGAAAAGTGTTTTGTCAGCATCTGGATGATAGATGGTATAAGGTTTTTCGGATAATATATACCCGAAGATTATTTCTGCCAGTTCCAATGGATCTGTTAAAGGGTAATCAGCTTCTTCGGTATCCCCAAAGACAATTGAATCCTCTAAATGCATGGTGTAAGGCACTGGTTTCAGTGTGAGTGAGCATGCAAGTTCCATCTTGACGTCGACAGTTATTTGAAGCATCAAGTACCCAAGTTTATAGACGATGCCCGCTTGTATCTTTGCAGGTTCGATCGATAGGATATCAACAACTGATTCAATATCCTTGCTATAATCGTAAGTAAATTCAATTGAGGTTTTTTCTTTTAAATCATTTACTAAAAATTTCATATTTTCACCTCAACGAACGTATTATACATAATATTTTGTTAAATGTCAATTAAATCAGTGCATTTTAAAAATCACAGAAGTCAAATTCAGACCTGTCTGCTTTCTCTGACTTTACTCTTTAAAATATCCAATATTTTTTGTTCGGTTTCAGTGAGTAAAGAAGGTAAATCATAATCATCATGGATGCGGTGATTTCTTAAGTGGAATGGAATCATGGTTCCATCAACTAAGCCAACTTCAATATCCAACATGATGTATTTGGGATGTGCAGGATTGTCATATTTTAGCCCTGTTTCCATGTGCACGACATCAAAGTAGTTAAACTCTCCGGCAATGTCAAAAGCGATATGTCCATTACGATGATCTATGTTCGCTTGATAGTAGTAAAGTGAATCGCTTCCGAAGAATAAAGCGGTAATCAAAGCTTGGTCATAAAGAAGCGTATTGGTTCCATCTGATTTCTTATCGAGACGGTATGTAACCTTGTCGCCTTGATGGAATGAATCGGGAACTGTGATGATGATCGGAGTCGCATAATCATTTTGATCAATGCTCGAAAGCTGGTGTGCTCTTTCGATGGCGCGCTGATAATCTGATTGAAGCATTTCTTCATAGTTATCTTTAGAACGGCCTGAGAATTTTTTGAAGTATTTTGAAGTGAATTTAGCTCTATTTTTGACCAATTTTTCAGGTTTCTTCCCTGGTTTTTCGGCTTTTATCTTAGGCTGTTTGACGATCTTTTCTGTTTTTATCCTAACTTCTTTTTCTTTCTTCTCTTTCATCGCAATACCACCTTTCACATTCTATTCTATTTTAACAAAAATTTGATAATCTATCAACTTTTCACGCTGTTTTCACTATTAAAACAACTATTTTTAGACAAGCGTATATTATTCTCCCAAAACACCTTCAAATAAGAGATTTTTCAGGTCTTCTGTCTTTGCATCCAAAATAAATTCTTCAATTGAAAATCTGCTTAAGACATCTTCAATGTGGGCTTTATCATACGGCATATCCTTAAAGGATTGTTCAAATGGGATTAAAGACTGTTTATCGAAAAAATCACCCTGGATCGCTAAATTGCGAATAATTCCTTCATCTATATCCAGTTTGATTTCAAACAAACCTCCAGGTATTCTCTTTTTAAGAATCTTGGTGTATGCCGGTTGTTTTTTGTAAATCCAGTCCTTGCTTTCATACTTCTTTGCCATTTCTTGAATAATCATGACTTCTTCACGGCTGAGCGTATATGTTTGATTGGTCAATGTATTTTCAAAGTGTTTGATGAGCTGTTCCTGTGTGAGACCGCCAAGATAGGGCTTAAGATTGGTAACTCTTGATCTGACACTGTCAATGCCTTTTGAAACGAGTTTTTCGTCGCTTGGAGTGATGGCGCGCACCATAGTTTCAAGATCGCAATCATAAAGGAATGTTCCATGCATCAGCATGCCGTATTTGTTCTGCAAAAATGCGTTTCCTGAAATCTTCTTCCCTTCAAACAATAAATCGTTTCTGCCGCTGAATTCGATAGGAACATTCAAAAGCTTCATTGAATCGATGATTTTTGAAAGATAGGTCTTAAATGTAAATTCTCTATTGGATTTTTTAGTGACAATACTAAACATGGTATTCCGGTGATCCGCATAAACGCATCCGCCACCTGTAGGTCTTCTATACACATCAATTTTGTGTTCTTTTAGAAACTCCAAATTCACTTCATTTTCAATGACTTGATTTTTTCCGATGACGACACCATGGATTTCCCAAGTAAAAAAGTAAGTCTCATCATTTTTTAAAAGATGCTTCAGCACATATTCTTCAAGCGCGAAATAAAAATAAGGTTTTAGATTCCCTTCATTTTGATGTCTGATCAGTATCATAGTTCCTCCTTGAAAATCATGGGTTTGATGTAAAAATTATAGCACTTTTATACTGAAATTGAAAATAATTTGATTAGATTACCTATAAATATTAAATTGGTCTTACTTTTACTTCAATCATCCTTTATGCAGTACACTTTACGAGAATTATAAAGTAACCTGTGATAAAATGTAGATATATAGGAGGACTTAACATGCTAACATTTCTGAAACTTTACGGAGTATCATTTGTCATCTTCTTCGCCATTGATTTGTTGTGGCTAGGTATTATCGCAAAAAAAATATATCAAAATCAAATCGGACATCTTCTTAAAACAGATGTCAACTGGGTCGCTGCCATCATCTTTTATTTACTGTTCATCGGTGGTTTGGTCATCTTCGTTTTAATGCCGGCAGTAGAAAAAGGAAGCATCGTTCAAGCGCTATACATGGGAGCGTTATTCGGACTTCTCACTTACGCAACCTATGATCTGACCAATCTTGCTACCTTGAAGGATTGGCCGCTCCAAATCACGTTCATCGATTTAGCTTGGGGTACGTTCTTAGGCGCTTCAACAAGTACAATTTCCTATTTTTTATTCAATCTAATTTTCTAGGAGGAATTTCATGACACAGACTATGTTCACCAATGAACTTATTTATAAGTCATTCATCATTGGTGCTAAAAATGTAATACAAGAGAAAAACGCGCTCAATGCAATCAATGTTTTTCCTGTACCCGATGGGGACACAGGGAGCAACCTCGCATCGATGATGACATCCATCATCGAGCGCTCAAAATTAGGAAAAACAAGCGAGGAAACCATTCAATCCATTGTAGATGCTGCCATTGTAGGAGCACGAGGCAATTCCGGTATCATTTTTGCACAATATATTTATGGCTTCTCGATGGGTTTGACAAAAGAAGAAATCGATCAGGAACTCTTCGCAGAGCTCGCTGAAAAAGCATCCAATTATGCATACAATGCAATTTCAAAGCCTGTTGAGGGAACCATGATTACGGTGATGCGCGCTTGGGCGAACGCACTGAAGAAACTTAAAGGTGCAGCACTTGACTTTATCGATTTGATGACGAGGGCTTATGAAGTTGTTCTTGCTGAACTCGCAAGAACACCTGAAATGCTCGCAGTTCTTAAGGAAAACAAGGTTGTCGATGCCGGGGCGAAAGGCTTTGTTCACTTTATTGAAGGCTTCACGAAAGCCTTGAAGGGTGAAGAAGTTGAAATCCATGCCATCGAAAATGAGCATATCGAACAGCTTCATGTCGAACATCTTGAAGAATCACAAAACAGATACTGCACAGAAGCCTTGATTCGTGGAAACAATTTGGATTTGAATGACATCAAGTCAAAACTTGGATCTCTTGGTGATTCTTTAGTCGTTGCAGGCAGCAATAATACCGTCAGAGTCCATATTCACAGCAACACTCCGGATCAGGTATTCACTTATCTATCCCAAATTGGAAGACTTGCTGAACAAAAAGTCGATGATATGGCAAGACAGTTCGAAGCTGCGAACCAAAGAAAGTATCCGATTGCTTTGGTTACCGATTCAATCGCTGATCTTCCAACTGAATATTTGGACAAATACCAAGTTCATATGTTCCCACTTAATTTACTAATCAACGAAACCAACTATTTAGATAAGATTACCATTCAAAGTTCAAGATTCTATGAAATGATGGATTCTTTAGAAGTCTATCCGACATCCAGCCAACCAAATGCGAAAACTTTGGAAAACTTCTTTTCCTTCTTAACAACATATTATAAAGAAATCATTGTCATCACCGTCTCTAAAGAAATGAGCGGAACCTATAATGCGTTTGTTGAAGCGGCGAATAAGTTCAAAGATACTAAAATCAGCGTCATCAACTCCAAACAAAACTCTGGAGCAGAAGGCTTGTTGGTCCTTAGGACAGCTGAATTGATTGATCAAGGTCTGCCATTCGATGAAATTGTTCAAAAGGTTGAAGATTTGACTGCCAAGTCAAAGATTTTAGTCAGCGTGAAGACGCTGAAATACATGGTCAGATCAGGTCGTGTCAGCAAGACAACCGGACTGATTGGCAAGATTGCCAATTTGAAACCGATCATCAGCATCGACGAAGAGGGAAAAGGCATCATCTTCGACAAGGGACTCAGCTTGAAAACTGCGAATAAGAAGATTGAAAAGCATGTTCAAGAAATCAGTGATGCGTATGGAATAGATACATATGCAATCGTGCATGCGAATGCAGAGGATAGAGCACTTGATTATGCACAGAAATTCGAAAGAATGACTGGCAAGAAACCTGAGTATATCATGGATATATCCACCATTGTAGCAATGAATGCCGGTCTCGGCACTGTAGCGGTTGCGTATATCAGAGGAGACAAAAAATGATATTTTTAGTTAATTTAGGTGTACTATTCATTTATTTCACCATTTTCTTCATTCTTGCTCAAGTCAAAAAGAATAACGGCCTTGCAGATATCGGATGGGGTATGGGATTTGTTGTGGTTGCTTTCAGTTCACTGATTTATGCGGGAGATTATTCGCTCATCCCTCTCACCATTACAGCGCTTGTCACCATTTGGGGATTTAGACTCTTCTTCTTCCTTGGTTTGCGCAATTGGAACAAAGCTGAAGATTACCGTTATGTCGCTATGAAGGAAAAATGGAAAACGAATTTAGTACTTAAAGCATTCATCTATGTGTTCATGCTTCAAGGTGCGTTTCTCTTCATCATTTCTCTTCCAATCCAGCTAGCAAGCTACGTCAATATCCAAGCGGATTCATCCCTTCAGTATGCTATTTTAGGATTTGGCGTCATCTTGTGGCTCATCGGGTTCTACTTTGAAGCCGTAGGTGATCAGCAGCTCAAAAAATTCAAATCCGTGCCAACCAATAAAGGAAAGATTTTATCCACAGGATTATGGAAATATACGAGACATCCCAACTACTTTGGAGAATCTGTCATGTGGTGGGCTGTGTGGATCGTCTCGATGGCAAGTTTATCCTTCTTAAGTCTGCTTGGCATCATCGGACCGATCTTCATTACACTGCTTCTCCTCTTTGTTTCCGGTGTTCCTCTGCTTGAAAAGAAATATAAGAACAATGCATTATTCCAGGAATATGCGAAAAAAACCAGCGTTTTCTTCCCGCTTCCTCCAAAAAAATAAAATAATTATCAAGCCAAACAAAAAGATGCCACATCGTGACATCTTTTTTTGATCTATTTTTTAGTTTTTAAACATATTTTTGAACTTGTCCCAATTGGAATTCTTTTCATTCGATTCCAGTTTGGCAAGCTGCTCATAGAGCTTCCGTTCTGCATTGCCTACATTTTTAGGAATTTGAATATTCACGACAACCTGTTGATCGCCCTTGCGCTTGGATCTGACATTCGCCACACCCTTTTCTCTCATCCGCATGATGGTTCCATGCTCGATGCCTGCAGGAATCTTTAAATCAACTTCACCATAAATGGTTGGGATTTCAACTGTCGCGCCCAATACAGCCTGCGTAATCGTAATTGGAACATCCAAAATGATGTCATCATCCTGTCTTCTAAAGACTTTATGAGGTTTCACTCTGAAATTCAAGAACAAATCACCGGTTGGTCCGCCTTTAAGTCCGCCATTGCCGTATCCTGCAACCTTCAAGGACATATTATTGTCCACGCCGGCTGGAATATTGACATCCACGGTCTTATTTGCTTTAACGCGTCCTCTTCCATTACATGTCTGGCAACGTTTTTTAATGATTTTACCAGCTCCGCCGCACTTCGGACAAGCCTGTTGCGTGCGCATGTTACCAAACATCGTCCGTTGTTCGACGTTGATGAATCCATCACCGTGACAACGATCGCAAGCTTCGATATCCTTAGAGGAATCTGCTCCTGATCCATGACAGACATGACATTCTTCATCAACTTCTACTGTAAATGTCTTTTTAGTCCCAATGACAGCTTCCATGAAATCAATGGTGACTGTACGCTCTAAATCATCTCCGCGTTGTGGACCGTTTGCGTTCGCTCTTTGTCTTGAAGCTCCGCCACCGCCGAAGAACTGACTGAAAATATCACCGAAACCTCCAGCGAAATCTCCAAATCCTGCTCCGCCTCCCTGACCTCCGAAAGGATTGCCTTGATGACCGTATTGATCATAGCCTGCTCTCTTTTGAGGATCGCTCAAGGTGTCATATGCTTCTTGGACTTCCTTGAACTTCGCCTCTGCGTGATCTTCCTTGGAAACGTCAGGATGGTACTTTTTAGCGAGTGTTCGGTATGCTTTTCTGATGTCATCGTCAGATGCACCTTTTTGTATGCCTAGCGTCTCGTAGTAATCTCTTTTATCTGCCATAACATCAACTCCGTTGCTTCTTGCAGGACTTAGGTCCTACTGATTATTTTTCTTCGAATTCAGCATCAACAGTCTTGTTGCCGTCTGCATCTGTTTGTTCCTTAGGCTGTGATTTTTCCTGAGCCTTTTGATAAGCCTTAACGGCAATGTCTTGAGCATCTTTTTCAAGCGCTTGTTTTTTAGTTCTGATTAATTCTAGGTCAGAACCCTTCAATGCTGTTTCAAGATCGCTGATCAATCCCTGGAGTTTTGATTTTGTAGACTCATCAACTTCGGACTTTAAGTCTTCCATCGCTTTATTCGTTTGGAAAATCAAGTTTGAAGCTTCATTTCTGAGATCTGCTTCTTCACGCTTCTGCTTGTCTGATTCTGCTTGATCTGCTGCTTCTCTGACCATTCTTTCAATATCAGCCTTGGATAATGAACCAGTTCCGCTGATGGTAATCTTATGTTCCTTGTTGGTTCCTAAATCCTTCGCTTTGACATTCACGATGCCATTGGCATCGATATCAAAGGAAACTTCAATTTGTGGAACACCGCGAGGTGCTGGTGGAATGCTGTCCAATTGGAAACGACCTAAAGTCTTATTGTCAGCAGCCATGGATCTTTCACCCTGAAGCACATGGATATCAACCGCAGGCTGATTGTCAGCTGCTGTGGAGAATACCTGTGATTTAGATGTTGGAATGGTTGTATTTCTTTCAATAAGCTTCGTAAATACGCCGCCTAATGTTTCAATACCTAAGGATAGTGGGGTAACGTCTAGTAGAAGAACGTCTTTAACGTCTCCGGCAAGAACGCCGCCTTGAATCGCTGCACCCATTGCTACAACTTCATCTGGGTTAACTGATTTGTTTGGATCTTTTTGAAGTTCTCTCTTCACCATTTCTTGAACGGCTGGAGTTCTTGTGGATCCGCCGACAAGTAAAACCTGGTCAATATCCTTATGCGTCATTTTCGCATCGGATAACGCACGGCGGACTGGTCCGACGCAACGTTCAACAAGACCTGCGGTCAGTTCATTGAACTTAGCGCGTGTCAATACCTTTTCTAAATGCAGAGGACCTGCGACGCCCATGGTAATAAATGGGAGGGAGATTGTCGTGGTAGTTACACCGCTTAAATCCTTCTTCGCTTTTTCAGCAGCATCTTTTAGTCTCTGAAGAGCCATCTTATCTAATGACAAGTCAACATGGTTTTCCTTCTTGAATTCTTCAACAAGGTACTTGATGATCAAATCGTCATAGTCATCTCCACCAAGCTTGTTATCGCCTGATGTGGAAATAACTTCGAATGTTCCGTCAGCAAGTCTTAAGATGGATACGTCAAACGTACCTCCGCCTAAGTCGAAGACTAGAACAGTTTGTTCTTTGTCTGTTTTATCAATACCGTAAGCAAGCGCTGCAGCAGTTGGTTCATTGATGATGCGCATGACTTCTAAGCCTGCAATTTTACCTGCATCCTTAGTTGCCTGGCGCTGAGCGTCATTGAAATATGCTGGTACGGTAATAACTGCTTTCGTCACTGTAGCACCGAGATAATCTTCAGCAGTCTTCTTCAAGTTTTGAAGAATCATCGCTGAAATTTCTTGAGGCGTATATTTCTTGCCTTGGATATCCACACGATAGTTTAAATCACCCATGTGGCGCTTGATTGAAGATACTGTATTTGGATTGGTGATCGCTTGGCGTTTTGCAACGTCTCCGACACTGATTTCATCACCTTTAAAGGAAACGACTGATGGTGTTGTTCTACCGCCTTCAGCATTTGGGATAACCTTTACTTCTGAGCCTTCCATTATGGAAACGCAACTGTTTGTCGTACCTAAGTCGATACCGATAATCTTATTACTCTTTGCCATTTTCATCACTCCATTCGTTTATTTTAACCATGGCTGGTCTTAATAGTTGATCTTTGTATGTATACCCTTTTTGGATAACCTCAAGGTTGATACCATTTGGTAAGTCTTTATTGCTCAATTTTTCAAGCGCGTAATGATAGTTTGGATCAAATGGCTTATTTAAAGCATCAATTTCTTTCAATCCTTCTTTTTCGAGGACAGTATAGAATTGATCGTTGACCATTTTGAATCCAATCAAGAAATTTTTAAGTAGTTCGTTGTCTGTTTTCATGCTGACAATTTTGTTCATCTGTTCAAGAGGGCTTAAAATATCTCCGACTAAATTCTTGGACGCATATTTTCTTTCTTGAATGCGCTCATTGTGAATTCTTTTTTTGATATTTTCCTGCTCTGCGATGCTTCTTAAATATTTATCCTTCAAATCCTTAATTTCTTCTTCTAGCTTTTCAATTTGTTCTTTGTACTTGCTTTTTCTTTCTTTTCTGTGCTCGTCATGTTCTTCATGATCTTCATTTGGAACCTGATTTCGCACAACTTCTTTTTCCTTATTGTCTTCCATGTTTCATCATCCTTTACTTTTTATAGAGCTTTCCTAAATTACTTGCGATGTATTCCACTAAAGGAATGACCTTGCTATATTCCATCCTGGTAGGTCCTAAAACTGCGATGGTGCCATGCTCGCTATCACTGATCCGGTACGGAACAGAGATGACTGAACAGTTATCCATCGGAACAAGCTTTAAATCACTGCCGAATCTGATGCTTAAACCGTCATGATCCCCGATCAGCTTGATGAGTTCTCTTCTGGAGAGCATTTCAACAAAGTTCTTGACGTGGCTCACGTCGTGGAATTCCGGTTGTTCGAAAACGTTTGTCACTCCTGAAAGATAAAAGTTTTCTTCAGCGAATTTCGCGAACGCATGGATGAAAGAATGCATGAGCTGCGTTTGATATTCGATGAATGACTCGATTTCTTTTTTAGCGAATGTCGTTTCCAAAACCGAAGCAGCATCCTTGATCAATCTATTTCTTAAGAGTTCATCCAAAGTTTTGATGATATCCTTAAGCTCGCTGATGTTGATTCCTTCAGGTACGGATATATTTTGATGCTGGACATGTCCCTGATCAGTCACGATCAAGATGACTGCATCTGATTCCGATAAAGGAATGAAGTCAATCTTTTTAATCGTATTTTGATTTGATGAAGGACCGACAGCCATTGCCGTGTAATTCGTGAGTTCGCTTAATAGATGAATCGCTTCTTCCACAGCTTGTTCTCTGGCAAGCTTGTTTTTTAAAAAAATTTGATCAATTAGAGGAAACGAATCCACAACATCTGCATCTCTGGTCACCAAATGTTCAACATAATACCGATATCCGAGTTCAGAAGGAACGCGGCCGCTTGACGTATGCGTTTTTTCCAGAAAACCCAGTTCTTCAAGCTGCGCCATGTCATACCTTAAGGTCGCACTTGAAAAATCAAGATAAGGCATTTGTGTCAATGCTTTAGAGCCAACTGGCTGAGCATCCTTGACAAATGCTTCAATGATTGCTTTAAGAATGAGTTTTTGTCTACTGGTAATCATTCACACACCTCATTTAGCACTCGTTTTACGTTTGTGCCAGTTTTATTGTATTATAATTGATTGGCACTGTCAAGCATTATGTGCTATTTTTCACATAAAAATAAAAAGACACATAGTGTCTTTATTTTGAACTTTGTTTCATCCACTTCAAATAGAAGGGATTATTCTTTTGTTCGTTCCTGATTGTCGTCGTTTCATCATGCCCTGGATAGACCCTGATATTGCCATTCAGCTGACATAACGTCAAGATACTTCTTCTTAACTCTGGTAAAGATCCTGAATAGAGGTCATGGCGTCCCACGCTATCTTTGAACAAGGTATCGCCTGTGAATAGCCTGCCGTCATAAAGATAGCATACAGAGCCTTTGGTGTGTCCTGGCGTATGATAGACTTCAACAAACTGATCTGCAAACGGTATTTTCATCTGATGGGTCACATATTGAAGATTTAAGTTCTTTCTCTTATAAGGATGCGCTTTTGGAGCATAGCCGTTATACTGATCTTCAAATAATAAATGCGCATCATCCAAGTGAATATAGATGGGTACGTCAAATTCACCGATCAGTTCGATGTGGTCGTTATGTGCATGGGTAAGTAATATTCCGATGAGTGTTCTTCCGCTAAGTGCCAAATTGATTTCCTCATAATCGTGGGAGGGGTCGATTAGGAAACAGGAATCGAATCTGCATATCAAATATGCATGGGCAAACGGGTCTTTTTCTTTAAATGTATTCATCTTTTTATAGAAAAAAAACTATTCAAGGAATAGCTTATTTCTTTTCTTTATGGATTGTATATTTTCTTTCGCGTGGGCAGTATTTTTTCAATTCCAAACGTTCTGGTGTTAATTTTTTATTTTTGTTGGTATGATAATTTTCTTCGCCGCACTCTGTACAAACCAATTTGACTAGGTCTCGCATGATATTCCCTCCAAACGTACAAAAACATTATAACAAATCAGTCTTTGTTTTTCAATGCTTTTAATGCTTTATTTTTTTATTTCGTTTTTTGCAAGGTTTCCGATTTGACACTGAGACTTAATTCTACCTTTTTGTTATACTATATTATATAATATAAATCGGGTGATGAAATGCAAAGAGAAGAGACAAGAAAGGTCAAGGTCGGAGAATTCGAACTTGGCGGAAATAATAGAGTATGGATTCAAAGCATGACGAACACATTCACTAAGGATGTTGATTCAACTGTCAAGCAGATTAAGCAGTTGACTGACGCAGGATGCGACATTGTCAGAGTTGCTGTTTTAGATATGGTTGATGCGCGTGCATTAGGCGAGATAAAAAAAAGAATTACGATTCCATTGGTTGCCGATATTCATTTTGATTATCGTTTAGCCTTGGAGGCTATTCATCAGGGTGTTGATAAGATCAGATTAAATCCTGGTAATATTCCAAAGCGCGAGCATGTTGAAGAGGTTGTCAGGGCATGCAAGGAAAAAAATATTCCAATTCGGATCGGTGTCAATAGCGGATCCTTGCCAAACAGAATGGCTCCAACCGCTGAAAACATGGTAGCAACCGCGAAGCATCATATCGAAATATTGGAATCGATGGATTTTTACGATATTGCTTTATCTTTAAAGGCTACGGATATGAGATTGATGATTGAAGCGAACAGACTGGCTGCGAAAACATTCCCTTATCCTTTGCACTTAGGTGTCACTGAAGCGGGAACAGCATTCTCAGGTGCGATCAAATCGGCGATGGGTATCGGTATTCTTCTCGCTGAAGGCATCGGTAATACCATTAGAGTTTCCTTAACAGATAATCCTGTTTTAGAAATCCAGGCTGCTAAGGAAATCCTTAAGAATTTGGGATTGCGAGATAAGGTACCAAATCTGATCAGCTGCCCGACATGCGGCAGAATTCAATATGACATGATCGATATTGCCAAGAAGGTTGAACAATATTTGCTTAAGGTCAATAAAAACATCAACGTCGCCATCATGGGATGCGCTGTTAACGGTCCCGGCGAAGCGACACATGCTGATATCGGCATTGCCGGCGGCAAAGGCGAAGCCATTTTATTCAGACGCGGCAAGATCATTAAAAAGATTAAAGAATCTGAAGTTTATGATGTTTTGGTTGAAGAAATCAATAACTTTGATGATTCCATTCCAACAGAATCCTCAGACCAGGAATAAAATACTTATTTAAAACAAGAATGCTCCATATCGTTTTGATATGAAGCATTTTTTTATTTAGTGTTGGTGATCGTGATGATGTTGGTGCTCGGTACAGACATGATTATTGGATTTTAAAGTACCGTTGGCAAATGCCTTCAATACATCATCCAATCTACCTTTGGCTCCGACAATGACTTCAATTCCAAATTCTTTGAATAATCGGAAGGCTCCATCGCCCATATTGCCAGAAATTAATGTATTAATACCTAATTCATTCAAGAATTTTGGCAGGGAACCAGGTTGATGACCTGGACTCTTGATCATCTCAATCAACTTATATTTGTTATCTTTTACTTCATAGATCCCAAAATATGGAGCATGACCAAAATGCTCAGAAATCATATCATGGTCGCACGTCAATGCAATTTTCATCTTATTTCTCCTTTAGTGAGACTATTTGTACTGGTTGTTCTTTATTTTGCAAAACTTCTCAATTTTACAGATGCGCTTTCTGCTGCATTCACGAGTTGATATGCAATCGGAGATGCCGTTAAGGCAGGATGTGTTCCAGCTTGGAACAACGCAATATCATCTGCAGTCATCTTCTTGCTGATGAATGCGCTAATCGCATTGATCAGTTCTCCACCGCTCAATGCACCAAATATCTGACCTCCGACAATGATGCCTTCGCTCTTTTCAAAAATCAATCTAACCTTCATCAGTGCGCTACCTGGCATCAAGCCTGGATGTCTATTGACAGATTCCGCATCTCCAATGACAATCTGGTATCCTTTTCTTACTGCTTCATCAGAAGTAAGTCCTGCTGAAGCGAAAGCCTTGCCATGCAAAGCGGTTGAAAAGCATCCTACAACGCCATGATTCATTCTATGCTGCATGAATAAATTAGATCCTGCGACACGCGCTTCCATGGTTGCAATCGATGCAAGTCTTAGTGAAGAAGGCGTCTTATCGAAAAATGATGTTTTTTCAGCACAGTCTCCGCAAGCGAAGACGAATGGGTCAGAGGTCTGCATATAGAAATCAACAACGATTCCACCTGTTGGTCCAATCTTTAAGTTTGCAAGCTTACCCAATTGGTTGTTTGCTTTACATCCGATACCTAAAATAACAAGATCGGCAGGGATGACATCGCCATTATCCAAAAGGATGCCTTCTACTTTTTCCTTACCCTTGATTTCCATCACACGACTTTGAGTTAGGATACGAATACCTTGTTCAATCAGTTCTTTTTCAGCTAAATCACAGAAATCTTTGTCATAAACAAGATTCAAACAGCGATCCTGCATTTCAATGATGGTAACTTCATGCTCTGGATTGTTCTTCTTAAGTTCTTCAGCCATTTCAACACCGATGAATCCCCCTCCGATGATGACAATCTTCTGAGATACTTTAACTTGTTCCATTAGCTTTGTGAGATAAGGTGTATTTTTATGAATGGCGAACACATTATGTAAGGTCGCGCCTTTGATTGGTGGTTCGATTGGAAGCGAACCAGTCGCTAAAATCAAACGATCGTAAGAAATATCTTCATTCTTTCCGTGAACAACCTTTTTTTCTAAATCAATAGATTCAGCGATAACAATCACACTGTCAATCTTTTGATTTGGAAACATAGTTCCGACTGGAATGAGGTTCTTCATTGGATCGCCAATGGTTCCATAAATGTATGGAATACCGCATGGGATTGGAACCTGTTCAAATTCTCTAATGACACAAATACTCTTGTCTGGGTAAAATTTCCTTGCTGTACTGGCTGCAACAGCGCCTGCAGCGCTTGCACCAATAATAACTACATCATACTTTTTCATAATTTTCCTCTCTATTTCTTATTTTCCTTTTGCAATTTTCTTTTAAACAATTCTTTTCATCACCAGGGTGGTTACAAAGCTTATAATGTCCGCCCTTGACTGATATATTCTTTTGATGAATCAATGCATCTGCTATTTTAAAACGCGCCTTCTCATAGATGGATTGCACAGTTGTTCTTGCAATTTCCATCATGCCTGCACATTCCTGCTGTGTTAGATTCGCATAGTCAATCAATCTGATGGTTTCATACTCTTCCAAACTTAACTGGACTGTTTCACTGGCTTCTTCTGGAAATGGCACAAACAAAAATTCTCGATCGCAACAAACCGTTCTTAACTTCTGCGGTCTACTCATACATGATTCACCTTCTTATCGTGGATTCTACATTCATTGTATTCTTATTTCTGACATATGTCAATAATTATCAAGAATATGTGAATAAAAACAAAAGAGGGAACCTTAGTCAAAAGGTTCCCAAATCATTTAAAATATTTAAAAATTTTTAAACATAGAGTGTGATCTCATAATCACAGATATCCTGATAGAATTCTTTTTCATGGGAAACCAAAATCAAAGTCCCCTTATATTCAATCAGAGCATCCATCAATGCTTCTTTCGCGCTTTGATCCAAATGGTTTGTTGGTTCATCCATAATCAAGACATTACCCTTTTGGTGTCTGAGCAGTGCAAGTCTGACCTTGGTCTGTTCTCCGCCTGAAAGGGTATTGATGTCACGCATCGCCATTTCATAATCGATGCCGTGATTGCCCAATAAAGACATGACTTCCTTCTTTGTGAAATCTTCATAACGTTCATGAACAACCTGAAACGGCGTGATTCCAGCTCTGAACTTCGAGTCCTGTTCGAAGTATGCGATCTTCACCGTATCAGACCATTTGTAATCCCCAGAAATCTGTGGGATATCTCCAAGAACCGTCTTGAGGAATGTCGATTTACCAATACCGTTTTTACCGGTAATAGCAACCTTGTCTTCCTTCATGATCTTGACATTGAGCGGTTCCAATAAAGGCTCAGCATAGCCGATTTCCAACTCTTTAGTCGTTAATACATCCTTGCCAGATGCTGAAGCGAGTGGGAACTGGAAGTGATAGGTCTTTGTCTGAGTCGGAGCCTTGATGCGTTCGACTTTTTCAAGCATGTTTCTTCTGGAGTGTGCACGGGCTGTTGTTGAAGCTCTCGCGATGTTTTTATTGATAAATTCTTCTGTTTTTTGGATAAATTTCTTTTGAGCGATGAATGCCTTTTCCTGTTGGGTGAAACGCAATTCTCTTTCCTTCAAATAGTATTCAAAGTCACCCTTATATCTGGTAATCTGCCCATTTTCAAGTGCGAATACCGTATTCGCGATTTGATGTAAAAACTCCTCATGGTGGGACACTACGATGTATGCCTTTGGATAATTGATTAGAAATTTAGCGAGCCATTCGATATGACGGACGTCCAAGAAGTTCGTCGGTTCATCCAATAATAATACGTCAGATTCACTCAGTAAAAGCTTGCCTAAAATGATTTTGGAGCGCATGCCTCCAGATAAATTTTTAATCGGTTCTTCTAGAATATCTAAGGATAAACCCAGACCGTTGATGATATTTCCGACCTTTGACTTTAAATTGTAAAAATCAGAATGCAGTAATTGATCTCCCAGTAAAGAAGCCCAGCTCAAAATCTTGTCATGATCCTTTTCCGGTGCGGTCGCTACCGATTCATAAAGTCTTTCCATTTCTCTTTCCTTTTCGAATAAAGGTAAAAAGACGTCATATAAATAGGTATAAACCTTGATCGACGGATCTATTTTTGCGTATTGGTCAAGATAACCGACCTTGATTTTCGGCATCCACTGTATGCTGCCCGCATCCAGTGATATTTGTTTGTTTAACAGCTTCAGCAATGTTGATTTTCCTGTTCCGTTCGGACCGACTAAAACTGCATGGTCATATTCAAACAGACGCATGGACGCCTTCTGGTAAAGGACTTCTCCACTATAGCTGAACGCTATGTTTTCTACTTCTAATATACTCATTTCGGTAATTCGAAACTAACGGGCGATTCATCATCGGCAACGTAGATCCACTGCTCCTCTACAAAATTTTCTCCGTTAACAATCGTTAAAACGGGCTGTTTCATATATTTCGCCGTACAGGTGGCTAAAATTTCATTTTCGGTGTTGCATATATAGCCTTCACCTTCAAAGATCCGGCTTCTGTTGGATGTAATCCATCCAACTGCTCTAAGCTCCTGGTCCAAAGGAACAGGCTTTAAATATTTGATATTCATCTCGATGGTAACTCCGAAAACCAGATCGTCTTCGATTTGCAGCGCGCGTCCGATGGTTTCATCTAGAAGTGCGGAGATGATACCTCCATGCATACGCTGCGGGTAGCTTTGATGGATGTCATGCCCTTTAAAGATACCCAAAAGCTTTTTACCTTCAAGTTCATAAAAGAATGTATGAAGTCCGCTATGGTTGGACATGCCGCATACAAAGCACATTTCTGAATTATTCTGTTTTCTGGTTACCTTATAGATCATATCAAGTCTAACTCCAAGTACATATATAGGATGAAGATGCTGCCGATGAAGGTTGAAATAAAGAATAAGACAACCAAGAATCTATACAGCCATGTCATCTTGCTTTTTTCATCAATCGTCAAATAAAAACCGATGGAGCAAGGAACAAACAATACAAACAATGCTTTTTGATAGTCTAATTTGTATTTAAGGACAAAAAACAATCTAAAAAGTAATAACGTTACTGTTCCGCCAATGAAAGATATCCAAAAAGCGTGAATAAAGATAGAGATCAAAAGCTCAAACATGCTTCTTACCCCCTACAAAAAGATAAGCAATTGCAGCAACCGGAATTACAAAGAATAAGAACGACCCTGTAAAGAATAATCCAATCACAGCCCAGAAATATGAGGACAACATCACCAATATACGATCTTTAAGTTTCATATTCTAGACCTCGCTTCCTAAAACAACATGGGTAGACATGATGGAATCACTGCTGATTTCGATGTGTCTTCCACCCCGTTCAAGATTGCCGTAACCATTATAGCCTGTTGCTCTTCCATATACAAGCCATATTCCTTCTTGTATGACATAAAAATCATTTAAATGGTCATGTCCGACAAAAACGCCTTTGGATCTGTCAAATTCGACCATAGCATCAAAAAATCCGGTGTCAACACCTTGGGCGTAAACCATAGGTTCGTTGAATATTCCGACATAACCTTCAGAATCGATGAATTGTCTCAAGGGAATATGCATGAATACGACAGAATCCACGGTATCTTCTTCAACAAAGTCTCTATACCATTCGACTTGAGCAGTACTCAAGTATCCATATTCGCCTTCTTCTTCGGTGTAGAATTCCATTTCAGCCTTTGAGTCTAGGAAATAAGCACTATAGAATAGGGTGTTGTTCTTTGTGAAGTTGATTTTGAAATTACCATATCCGCCATCAACCATTTGTGGACCTACTTTGAAATATAGGTATTCAGTATTTTTAATTCTGGAAAGAAATTCGGAATACTCATGAAAATCCGTTTCGTGATTGCCGAAAACGAATGTCCATGGCGTTTTCAAGGATTCCATGAAATTCAAGAGTTGTGAGAACAATCTTGGAGCGGATGGAGACATCGCCATATCACCAGAAATGACGATCAAATCATAATCCTCAGCTTCATTCATGTCTTTGATCAGGTTAAACGTGCGTCGATCATTATAATCCATGCCGTATGCCAAATGTAGATCAGTCACTTGAAGGATTTTTAATTCTTCACCCTTCATTTCAATCGTCATCGGCAGATTATTTGTATATTCGATTTCATAAGCCTTGCATCCCGATAAAGCAATCAGAAAAATAAAAATCATCATTAACATCGTTACTTTTTTCATAGCGCATTCTCCTTGAAAAGCTCTTCGAGCTCAAAGTGTCTGATGACACGCATTTCATAAAAATGATCTTTAGGTTTGACGAATACCATTTCATTTTCATTGATATACCGTTTGATCTTCGTCGTGAGCGGATATACAATCACTAATTTTTCATAGGTTGAAGAGAGAAAAGATGTCTGATCGAACAACCTGGACCCAGAAGCATCTCTTATTTCCCACATTTTTTTGCTGTTGATCGTGAGTTCACTCGAGGAGGGAGCATAGAAAAACAATAACTGATATTTCTCTTTTTCTGTTTCAAAATACAGTTTTTTTTGTTCTTCAGTAATCTTTCCGTAAGTCTTCAGTTTTTCAATGACCTCTGACTTCAGTTCTTCACTTTTCTTTTTATGGATGGTTGAGATGACAACATACAAAATCAATCCCAAACCAAGTGCTCCACCAGCAATTTCAAAAAACATTCAATCCATCCGTTCCTTTGTCACCGATTTAAGGATTTTATCCTCAAAGGTGCAGTGATAATGATACCTGTGGTTGTCACTCATGACAACCGGTAAAAAATAGGGAATATTATGCGCAACGCCAATCGTTTCAAAGTCGTTGATCCATTCCAATTTCTTCCAATCCAATATGCCTTCTTCAACCGCCCTCGGTGTCAGATATTCATAATGATCCGGTAACAAAATCAAGAATATATGGAGACCATTTCCAATGGCGTCAAAGCTGTTCCAGGTGAGAATTCCTTTATCAGAAACCTGTTCTTCTGTTATCAGAATTCCAGTTTCTTCTTGAACTTCCCGAATGATGCACGCTAATGGAATTTCACCAGCGTCAATCTTACCTCCAACACCATTCCATGCCCCTTTCCAGGGCTTTTTATAGCGGTTGACCATTAGTATTTCATCTTTTCTTTGAATGAATCCTAGCGTGTATTTATGCATGTTCATACCTTCTTTGGCTTGATAACCACTTATAAATTATATCATGAAAAATGACACATCAAACAAAAAAGGATGAAATCATCCTTTGATTTTAGACTCAAATAAGTTCTTTAGGTAGAGCAAGATTATAGATAGGATGATGATGGCGGGCATCATCATGAAAATTGTCAATTGAATAACTGGCCAAACTCCTGAAATAGATACATTCATGAAGTCATATGGAGCATATCCGGTAACCGCGCCTATAATCAGGAAAATCAAGAAATAGACAAGCGGATAAATCAACATGACATAGAATTGTTTGGTCTTAAGGACATTGGTTATGGATGAAAAATAGAACAATACATAAAGAATCGGCGTAAAGGTGTGTAAAAGATGCGAGTGCAATCCATCAATATATTCAGCGAGGAGCACATGGAATACAATACCGGTAATGATGATATTGATCAATGCGATCGCTGACAAATACTTGAACCATTTTTTTTCTTGGAAGCATAACAGAAATGCTGTTGTTGTCGCCAAGACAAGCAGATTTGACTGAAGGGTGAAATAGTGAAAATTACTAAACCCAGCATTCACAACAGACCATGCCAATCCCCAAAATGAAGAAATGAAAGCAAGCCCCCAAAATATATTGATCATCCAATTTTTTTCTCTAAGTTTAGCCATAAAAAATCCTCCACTTTTTTATTATAGCATTTCATAAAAACAATGTGTATCAAAAGGAATATGAATTTAACCATCCAGTCAAATCTATATTTTCTTTTGTTTCTCAAATCCTCTTTTCTTTGTTATTTTATAACAAGACAAAATCAAAAAAGAAACATTTTTCATATATATGTTTGCATTTTAAAATGGATATGCTATAATATTTTTGCACGTTAAATGCATCCTTAGCTCAGTTGGTAGAGCAACTGACTCTTAATCAGTGGGTCCACGGTTCGAGCCCGTGAGGGTGTACCATTTACAATCAACACAAGCTTGCTTGTGTTTTTTTGTTTTTCACGGGTCGAACCTTGCTTTTTCATCATTTTACTCACTATTTCAAAGACACTGACAGAATAAGTATTTAATCTCACTCATCAATGTTGTATAATAAACATGTACGTTAAAAACTCGATTCTTTTTAACTTAAACTTATTGTTAACTGGAGGACCTATATGCAACTAAAAATCGTGGAAACCTCACTGCGTGACGGACATCAGTCTCTTCTCGCGACCCGTATGACCACTGAAGAAATCTTAAGCATCGTACCTGAACTGGATAAAGCTGGTTTTCACGCTTTAGAAGTCTGGGGCGGAGCTACTTTTGACGCTTGCTTAAGATTTTTAAATGAAGATCCCTGGGAAAGACTCCGCTTGATTAAAGCGCTCGCACCAAATACGAAGCTTCAAATGCTTTTTAGAGGACAAAACATTTTGGGTTACCGTCATTATGCAGATGACATCGTTGATAAATTCGTTCAAAAGTCTATAGAAAACGGAATTGACATCATCAGAGTGTTTGATGCTTTAAATGATATCAGAAATTTAAAATCAGCAGTTGACGCAACGAAGAAATATGGTGGACACTGTCAAATCGCGTTATGCTATACGACAAGCCCTGTGCATACGGTGGATTACTATGTGAATCTAGCTAAAGAGATCGAACACATGGGTGCTGATTCCTTATGTATCAAGGATATGGCAGGTATTCTTCTACCTAATGATGCCTATGAACTGATTACCAGACTGAAACAAAATACAAAGCTTCCTATCAATCTCCATTCACATGCGACCGCAGGCATCATGGAACAAACTTACATGAGAGCCATTGAAGCAGGTGTCGATATCATCGACACCGCACTCTCCCCTCTTTCAGGCGGAACCTCTCAGCCTTCTACGGAAGCATTCCAGTATGTGCTTGCCAATACTGAACATGATCCAAAGCTTAAGATTAAGTATTTAGATCAGGCAGCAGCCAAGCTCACCCTCATCAAGGACAGATATCTGGCATCAGGCGTCTTAAATCCTAAAGCATTGACAACAAATCCATCCATTCTAAAATATCAGGTCCCAGGCGGCATGCTTTCCAATTTGATGAGCCAGCTGAAGGAACAAAATGCGATGGGCGATTATGAAGAAGTCTTAAAAGAAATCCCGGTCGTGAGAAAGGATATGGGTTATCCACCTCTCGTCACACCTTTATCCCAGATGGTGGGCACCCAAGCCGTCATGAATGTGATGACTGGCGAACGTTATAAGCTCGTTCCCAAGGAAATCAAGGAATACCTAAAGGGTCTTTACGGTAAAGCTCCTGCAGCGGTGAATGAGATTGTCTTGGCGAAAATCATCGGTGATGAAAAAATCATCACGCACCGTCCAGCTGACGATATCAAGCCTGAATTTGAATCCTTAAAATTGAAATATAAGGATTTAGCAAGATCAGATGAAGATATTTTATCGATTGCTTTATTTGAAAAAGTCGCTATTCAGTTTCTAGAAAAGAAATATAGCACGAAAGAAAAAATTGAAGTCGAAGAATTCACCATGCAGATTGGAGGAAAACGTTCATGACAACCATTTATATAAGTTTTCCTGAAGGCATCACCATTTCCCTATTCAGCATACTCATTGTATTCCTGATTCTATTTTTCATTTCAATCGTCATTGAATCTTTGAAGCACATCCAGCTTAAAGAGAAAAAACCTGTGATTGTTCAAGATATCAAAAAGAAAATCACCATCGAGGATATCAAGGATGAAGACATGATGGTGGCAGCCCTCATCGCTTCCATCGATTATCAACAAGTAACAAAAGGCGATGTCCAAGTCGTCTCTATTCAAGAAATCAAACCAAGGGAGAATTAAAGTTATGAAACTATATAAAGTCAAAGTCAACGGAAAAACCTATGAAGTCGAAGTCGAAAGCATCACTGAAGTTGAATCAACTCCAGAAATCAAAAAAGAAGCCCCTCTCAATGACGGAAAAATCAAGGTGCTCGCTCCCATTCAGGGAACTGTGCTGAAATCCAATGTCAAGGTCGGCAGTGAGGTTCAAAAAGGGTCAGTTCTTCTCGTTTTGGAATCCATGAAGCTTGAAAATGATATTTTAGCTCCAGTCACAGGCTATGTCAGCCAAGTTTTCATCGCTGTCGGTCAAAAGGTTGAACTCAATCAGCTCATGCTGATTATCGGGTGATTCTCATGTGGGAATCCCTATTAGATTTTTTTAGAAACACCGGTTTATACGAACTCTTTTCAGCAGGAGGATGGAAGTATGTCGTGATGATCATCATCGCGCTCATTTTGCTCTATCTTGCAATCTTCAAGAAGTTTGAACCTTATCTCTTAATTCCAATCGGCTTCGCAATGCTATTAGTGAATCTCCCTGGATCTGAAATGTTCGTTGCTACAACAAAAATCGTTGACGGACAAGAAGTCATTTCCTATAGCGGTTTATTCGGTTATTTATATTATGGTGTCAAATGGGGTATTTATCCATCCTTAATCTTTTTAGGCATCGGAGCGACAACAGACTTCGGTCCGCTCATCGCGAACCCGAAGAGCATGCTTTTAGGCGGAGCAGCTCAAATCGGTATCTTTTTAACATTCTTAGGCGCGATTCTTCTTGGTTTCACCGGTCCTGAAGCAGCTTCTATCGGGATTATCGGCGGAGCTGATGGTCCTACATCCATTCTTTTAACTAGCAAACTCGCACCTCATTTGATCGGTGCGATCTCAGTTGCTGCATATTCCTATATGGCGCTCGTCCCAGTCATTCAACCTCCAATCATCAAAATGCTCACCACGAAGAAGGAACGATTGATTAAGATGGAACAGCTTAGAGAAGTTAAAAAGATTGAAAAGATTGTCTTTCCAATCGTTGTCAGTTTGGTATGTATTTTACTCATTCCATCCTCTGCCCCTTTAATAGGAATGCTGATGTTAGGTAATTTGATTAAAGAATCCGGTGTTGTTCCCAATTTGGTAACAACAGCAGGTAACGCTCTACTTTACATCATCACCATTTTGCTTGGTCTATCCATCGGTGCGACCACCATGGGTGATTCCTTCATCACGATCGAAACACTCTTTATTTTATTTTTAGGTTTAGCAGCATTCAGCCTTGCTACTGCTTCTGGTGTTTTAGGCGGTAAACTGATGTGCAAACTTACCAAAGGAAAAGTTAATCCAATGATTGGCGCAGCTGGCGTGAGCGCAGTACCCATGGCAGCCAGAGTCGTTCATTTGGAAGGTCAAAAGGAAGATCCTACCAATTTCTTATTGATGCATGCGATGGGTCCTAATGTCGCAGGTGTCATCGGTAGTGCGATTGCAGCTGGATTGTTACTGATGTTTTTTGCTTAACTATGAAAAAAGTCATTCATTTCGAATCCATTGATTCTACCAATACTTATCTTAAAAAGAAGTATGAACATTATAATGATTTTCAAATCATCTCTGCAGATCATCAAACTGAAGGCAGGGGAAGACTAGGTAACACATGGCTTGATGATGGATCATCAGCATTGTTCTCCATTCTACTTAAAAGAAAAATGGAAGTATCCTTATGTTCAAAGCTTCCTTTAGTCGCTTCTGTCGCTCTTCATAAAGTATTGAACCTAAAGATTAAAAATCTATCCATCAAATGGCCTAACGACCTGATGATTGAGAATAAAAAGCTTGCTGGAATCTTAACTGAAAGCATCATCATTGATGGAAAAGTACTTGCAGCTGTTGTCGGATTTGGAATCAATTTAGGGAAAATTGATCATTCAAATGCTTTACAGCAACAAGCGACTTCTTTATGGAATGAAACGAAAGTAAATTATTCAATTCCAACACTGATTCAAGAAGTTGCTGAAATGTTTGATCAAGAGCTTGAAAATCTTGAACGAGGATCTACGGATTACATGGTTTATTACAAAAAGCACTTATCCCTGCTCGGAAAATCCATTACCTTCATCCAAGAAGGCATTACTTATGAAGCAGTCGTTAAAGACATAACATCTGAAGGCAATCTCCTCGTGCAAACTCCTCATAAGAAGATGAGTCTCTCGAGCGGTGAAGTTCATCTCATTAGAACCAAAATATAAGAATTGTTAAATCATATGAAAAAAGAGCCGATTGGCTCTTTTTTAGACATATAAGGTATTTAAATAACCCACTGTTAAAATTCCAGACCATCCAATCCATATTAGATATAATCGACAAGTTTTCTATTAACGCAAGATTGAATATTTCTTTTTTCAGCATCACTATATATAAGTTTCAAATATTGCTTCAAAAAATCACTAGGAAC